>WNGH01011842.1_pt1 | contig 14708 bp, 11 predicted proteins | sample 5400631 | NCBI WGS metagenome assembly WNGH01 (sample SAMN13153373, study PRJNA577476) | soil metagenome | isolation source: 115 cm soil or saprolite under Garry oak tree replicate 1 | place: USA:California | collected 2016-06-15
CGCCGGTCTCGGCGCTCGCCTGGAACGCGACCGGGAGTTTGCTCGCGTTCGGGACCGAGGACGGCGAAGCGGGAATCGTCGATTTGGGCTGAGATTTTCTTCCGGCCGTCATGCTGAGGCGGCCGCGTTAGCGGCCCTCGAAGCACGGCCCGGCGACCGCGGTGCTGCACCCGCCGTCTCCTTCGAGGCTCGCCCGATTTCATCGGGTTCGCGCCTCAGCTCTCAGGATGACGGTCGGTTCAAATCACGTACTGCCGCAGCGGCGGGTAGCCGTTGAAGCCGACCGAGGAATAGGTCGCCGTATAGGCGCCGGTCGCCTCGATCAGCACCTTGTCGCCGATCGCGAGCGAGATCGGCAGCATGTAGGGCGTCTTCTCGTAGAGCACGTCGACGGAATCGCAGGTCGGGCCGGCGATGATGCACGGCGCCAGCTCCGAGCCGTCCTTCCCGGTCCGGATCGGATAGCGGATCGATTCCTCGATCGTCTCGGCGAGCCCGTGGAACTTGCCGATGTCGAGATACACCCAGCGCACCGGATCCTCCGGCGAGCGCTTGGCGATCAGCACCACTTCGGCCTCGATGATGCCGGCGTTGCCGACGAGACCGCGGCCGGGCTCGACGATGGTTTCCGGAATGCCGTTGCCGAAATGCCGGCGCAGCGAACGGAAGATCGCCTTGCCGTAGGCATCGAGCTTGGGCGTCTTGCGCGCGTAGCGCGCCGGGAAGCCGCCGCCGAGGTTGACCATGGCGAGCGCGATGCCGCGCTCGGCGCAGGCGCGGAAGATCGCCGCGGTCGACGCCAGCGCCCGGTCCCAGGCTTCCACGTTGTGCTGCTGCGAGCCGACGTGGAACGAGATGCCGTGCGGCACCAGGCCGAGCCGGTGCGCCTGCTCGAGGATGTCGGGCGCATATTCCGGCTCGCAGCCGAATTTCCGCGACAAGGGCCATTCCGAGCCCGAGCCGTCACAATGAATGCGGCAGATCACGCGCGAGCCGGGCGCGGCGCGCGCCACTTTTTCGACCTCCGCCTCGCAGTCGACCGCGAACAGCGTGACGCCGAGCCGGTAGGCCCGCGCGATCTCGCTCTCCTTCTTGATGGTGTTGCCGTAGGAGATGCGCTCGGGGCTTGCGCCTGCGGCCAGCACCGCTTCGGTCTCGCTGACCGAGGCGACGTCGAAGGAGGATCCGAGCTCGGCCAAGAGCTTGAGGATCTCCGGCGACGGGTTGGCCTTGACCGCATAGAACACCCTTGTGTCGGGCAGCACGCGCGCGAAGGCGAGATAGTTCTCGCGCACGATGTCGAGATCGACGACGAGGCACGGCCCGTCCTCGCGGCGTGTTTTGAGGAAATCACGGATGCGCTCGGTCATCGGCGCTATCTCCCGTCCAAGGGCGGCACGCGCCGCCTGATGAGCCTGGGGCGGATGGAGCGGCAGGCGCATCGCGCCGCCGCCGATCCAACCCGATGTGCTGCCTTGGTCCGGAACGGGAGATCCCGATCCGCACGCCCGGCAAGGAAGGACAAGCCTCTTCGGTGACCGACAACGCTCGGTCGTGACCAAAAAAGCCCGTTCCGTCGTTGCTTTAAGCCGCGTCCCCCGTGGAGAGCGGGGTGCGCCGGTTCGCCTCCGGCTGCCGGTCGCGGGTGCAAGGAAGCAGGTTCTTCCTTAGGCGGCTGTCCAATCACGCACTTAGGCGATTCAGACATGCAGTGCAAGCGGTTTGGCCCGCACCGATGCAAATCGAAGTGGATTGCGACATGCGACCGCCGGTCGGCCGCTCCGGCGGCAACAAAGTTGGCGCGCGCGCGCTCAGCCGGTGAACGGCTCGACCCTGCGGGCGGCGCGAATGAAGCTCGCCATGATGAAGAGCCCGATCACAAAGAAAATCGATTGCAGCACGTAGCCGCCGGTTTCGCCGAGATGGAACAGGCCGGCGAGCGCCCAGCCGCCCGCGAAGGCCGCGCCGAACACCTCGGCGCCGATCAGGATGGCCGCGCTCAGCACAGTGAGCACGTGCACCCAGATGATCCGGCGGCGGCGCGACGTTTCCACGGGCTTTTCCATTCTCGCGATCCTTCGGCGGCTTCGGTGACCCCGAGGCCAAGCGCGGCGGCAATCTGGTCCAATCCGCCGGGCCAATCAAGCGGGCACATTCGAGCCGCACGCGCGCTTGCTTACCCTCCCGCCCCTTGGTGGGGAGGGTCGGCGCGCAGCATGCGGCGCGCCGGGGTGGGGGGACTATGATTGCGATTGCGCGGAATCTGCATCGCCCCCCACCCCTGACCCCTCCCCGCCGCTTCGCGTGGGGAGGGGAACCCACGCACCTCGCAAAATCTGCTTCGATTGTTATAAGCAATTGACGTTGACCATGCCTCTCTATGCTTCCGGATATCGCCGCGGCGTCGTCGCGGCCCCGCATCGGGCCGCGGCCGAAGCCGGCCGCCTGATGCTGGCCGAGGGCGGCAACGCGCTCGAAGCCATGGTCGCCATGGCGGCGGCGATCGCGGCCGTCTATCCGCACATGAACCACATCGGCAGCGACGGCTTTTTCCTGATGCGCGAGCCCTCGGGCCGCATCCGCGCCATTATGGGCGCGGGGCCGGCCGGCGCCGGCGCGCGGATCGAGCTCTACATTGGGCACGAGACGATCCCGCCGCGCGGTCCGCTCGCGGCGCTCACGGTCCCGGGCGCGGTCGGCACCTGGATGCTGGCGCTCGAAGCCGCCAGGGCGTCGGGCGGGCGGCTGCCGCTTTCGATCTTGCTCGCGCCCGCCATCCGTCACGCCCAAAGCTATGTCGTGACGCCGAGCCAGGCGCGACTGACCGCGGAAACGTTTTCGGAGCTTGGGGCGGTCCCCGGCTTTGCCGGCGCCTTTCTGGTCGACGGCAAGCCGCCGCAATCCGGCGCGACGCTGCAGCAGCCGGCGCTCGCGGCCACCCTCGACCATCTCGCCCATGCCGGGCTCGACGATTTCTACCGCGGCGATGTGGCGCGCGAAATGGCCGCGGATTTGGCCGCGATCGGCAGCCCGGTCGGCCGTGCCGATCTTGCGGCCTATCGCGCCGTCGTGGACGAGCCGCTCTCGGTCGCGGTGCGCTCCGGCACCTTGTTCAACACGCCGCCGCCGACCCAGGGCATCGCCTCGCTGATCCTGCTTGCGCTGTTCGATCGACTCCGCGTCGAACAGGCCGAGAGCTTCGATCATATCCACGGACTCGTCGAAGCGACCAAACGCGCGTTCCTCGTGCGCGACCGTTATGTCACCGATCCCGTTCGCCTCTCCCATCCGCCGGAGCGCTATCTGGCCGAAGAGTTCCTCGACGCCGAGGCGCGGCACATCGACCGCAAGGCCGCTCCCTGGCCCGCGTCTGCGCAACGAGGCGACACCGTATGGATGGGCGCTGCCGACGCTTCGGGCTTCGTCGTGTCCTATATCCAGTCGCTCTATTGGGAATTCGGTTCCGGCTGCGTGCTGCCGCGTACCGGCGTGCTGATGCAGAACCGCGGCGCGAGTTTTTCGCTCGACCCGCGCGCGCTCAACGCGCTCGCGCCCGGCCGCCGGCCGTTCCACACGCTCAACCCGGCGCTCGCGGTGCTCAGGGACGGCAGGCTGCTTGCCTACGGCACGATGGGGGGCGACGGTCAGCCGCAGACGCAAGCGGCGCTGTTCACCCGCGCCGTGCTCTATCGTCAATCGCTCGAGGAAGCGATCGACCGTCCGCGCTGGCTGCTCGGCCGTACCTGGGGATTGCCGCGCACGAACCTGCGGCTCGAAGCGAGATTTCCGGCGAGCCTCGTCGAACAACTCGCAGCCGCGGGGCATGATGTGGAACTGTTGGATGAATCCTATTCGGACCTCATGGGCCACGCCGGCGCCATCGTGGTCCATCCCAACGGAATGCTCGAAGGCGCGCACGATCCGCGCGCCGACGGCGGCGTTGAGGGAGTGTGAGGGGCGGAATTGCGATGCGCGCTTTTCCCTCCCCGTGACGGCAGGGTCGGCAGCGAGCGAACGCGAGCTGCCGGGGTGGGGAAAAGATTCACCCCACCGATCACGCCGACTTGGCGGCGCGATCGACCTCCCCTCCGGGGAGGTAAAGCACGAGGCGCCTCGTTTCCGCCGCACTGAATGATATGGTGCCGCGCCGTTTCGGACCGATGACACGATGACCCGCCGTTTTCGCATTGCCCTCATTGCAGCGCTGGCCTGTTGGCTCGCGGCGGCCGACGCGGCGCTTGCCCATCCGCACGTCTGGGTCACCATGAAGAGCGAGCTCATCTATGCGCCCGACGGCTCGGTCACCGGCGTGCGCCATGCCTGGGCGTTCGACGAGATGTTCTCGACCTTCGCCACCCAGGGGCTGGAGACCAAGCAGAAGGGCCTGTTCACCCGCGAAGATCTCAAGCCGCTCGCCGAGGTCAACGTGAACTCGCTCAAGGAGTACGACTATTTCACCCACGCCAAGGCGAACGGCAAGAAGACCGCGTTCGTCGATCCGGTGGATTATTGGCTGGAGTTCACCGACGGCGTGTTGATTCTGCATTTCACCTTGCCGCTGAAATCGCCGGTCAAGGCGCAGGCGCTCAACCTCGAAATCTACGATCCGACCTGGTTCGTCGATTTCGCCTTCGCCGACAAGGACCCGGTGGCGCTCGTGGGCGCGCCGGCCGGCTGCAAGCTCAGCGTCGTCAACGCCGGCGACGCGGCCGCGGCTTCCTCCAAGGGCCAGCAGCTCGGCGAATCGTTCTTCAATTCGCTCGGTACCGGCAGCAACTACGGCGCCCAGTTCGCCAACAAGGTCGCCGTGCAATGTCCGTGATGTCGCGAAGGCGGAAAATCTGGGCGCTCACGCTGGCGATCGTCGCGGCGGCCGTGCTCGGGATCGGGGCGGAAGCGCTGGCGCAGGCCAATCCGTTCGGGACGGGCCCGGGCCCTGCGCCCGCGCGGCCGCCGGCGCTCGACGGCATCGCCGGCTTCATCCTCGCCAAGCAGGCCGAGTTCTACCGGGCGCTCGCCGGCATGATCCGCGCCGCCAAGGCCGACGGCAGCGCGAGCTTGAGCCTGCTCGGATCTGGTCGCCAACGAAGAGACGTGGCGCCGCGGCATCGCGCTGTCGTTCGCCTCGGCGCTGCTGCAGGCATCCGTGGCGGTGGCGATCGTCGGCATTGCCGCGGTCCTGCTCAAGGCGACCGCGAAGACCATGTGCGATACGGAGCGCGTCGTCGAGATTGCAAGCTATGCGCTCATCATTGCGGTCGGAGCGCGTTTACTGTTCGTCAAAGGCCGGGGATTCTTCGGTGCCCTGCGTGCCATGAGACACGAACCGGCGCCTGTTGCCGTCGGCGCTGCGGTAACGCCGGCGCATGACCATCATCACGACCACGGGCGCGAACATCACCACGACAAGCGTGGACACCATGAGCATGGCCCGCACATCCACAACGACGATTGCGGACATTCGCATGGGCCCGAGTTGAAAGACCTAGCCGGCCCGGGCGGGTGGCGGCGAGGGCTCTCGGCTGTTTTTGCGGTGGGGCTGCGTCCGTGCTCCGGCGCAATCCTCGTGTTAGTGTTTGCGCTGGCGCAGGGATTGTTCTGGATCGGGGTCGCCTCGACCTTCGTGATGGGCTTGGGGACCGCGATCACGGTCGCGGCCATTGCGGTGCTCGCGGTCGGTGCCAGGACGGTAGCGGCCCAGCTTGCCAGCCGCAGGAGCGGTTTCGGCACGCTGGCCATTCGCGGGATCGAGGTCGCCGCCGCAGCGCTCATCATCGCGTTCGGCTCGCTGCTGCTCGCTGGCTACATGATCAGCGAGCGGCTCGTCGGGCTCTGCTAGGCAACAAGGTGGTCGTCCCGGACGCCGCGAAGCGGCTATCCGGGACCCATGACCACAATCCTCGCAATTTCGCGCGATCCGTGGTCATGGGTCCCCGCTTTCGCGGGGACGACGCGCGCAAGCTAACGTCTCTCATCAACCAAAATCTTCCGCCCTGAGCCCGATCGGCGTGCCGTGCGGCGTGCGGTCGGCGGCATGATCCCAGGCATCGCGATAGCGCGTGAGTGTTTCGGAGCTGGCGATGCCCTTGGCGGCGACGAGTTGCTCCAGCGCGACGAGCCAATGCCGATAATACGTCGTGCCCAGATCGGGATCGCCGGCGGCCTGCGCGCTGCGGATCTCCTCGGCCAAGGCCGCCGCCCATTGAGCCCAGGTGAAAACGCCGCGCTCATGAAGCGCGAGTGCCATGGCGAAAGCCTGTGCCTCCCACGGCTCGCGAAAGACCGGCTCGCCGGAATCGAGCGGAATGCCCGGCAGGCTCGCGGCCGATACCGCTTCAGGCCGGCTCGAGATAGGGTTCCCAGGCATCGACCGAGACCTTCAGTTTCGGGTCGCTCTCCGCGCCCCACAATTCGCGGCCCTCGAAGCGCACGGCGTAGAGCCACTGCGGATTCTCGCCCGCGCCCGCCGCATTGCTGTCGGGAAAGACGTGGCAGCCGTGCACGCGCTCGATCGTGCCCACATGGCCCCGAACGTAGCGCGGCAGGCGCGTATGCCCTCCCGGATGCAGGTTCCTGGCGCGCACCCGGTCGCCCGGCTTGAACCGCGCGCGCGTTGCCGACTCACGCACCGCAACAGTTCCGCGCGAGAGCACCTGGTCGACCTCGTCGGCGGCGAGAATTCGCTTCACCGGTCGTGTGCTGCCGCGCGCGTGGCCGGCGGCGAGTTCCTCGGCGCTCACCAGGCGGCGTGCGGCCAGCAGCGCTTCGAGCCCGGCGAACCAAAGCTGTGCACGCCGCCCATGTCGTGCGCGCCGTTCATGGCGCCTCGGCGGGAGATTTCGGCAAGCCGGTCCCGATCATGGAATCGCGGGTCACGAGCGCCGCGAGCCTTTCCTCGGTAAAACCCTCGGTGCCGGCTGGGCGCATCGGCACCACGAGGTAGCGCACCTCCGCGGTCGAATCCCACACGCGGATCTCGGTTTCGTCCGGCAGTTCCACCCCGAACTCGCGCAGCACGCCGCGCGGGTCGGCGACCGCGCGCGAGCGATAGGGCGCGGATTTGTACCAGACCGGCGGCAGCCCCAGCACCGCCCAGGGATAACAGGAGCACAGCGTGCAGACGACCATGTTGTGGATTTTTGCCGTGTTCTCGACCGCGATCATGTGCTCGCTCTGGCGGCCTGCGAACCCCATGGAGGCTATGGCGCCAGTCGCGTCCTTGCGCAGCTGCTCGCGATATTCCGGGTTCGACCACGCCCGCGCGACGACGCGCGCGCCGTTGCGCGGCCCGACCTTGGTCTCGTAGGTCTCGATCAGGCGATCGAGCGCGGCCGGCTCGACATAGCCCTTCTCGGTCAAAATGGTCTCGAGCGCGCGAACGCGCAGCTCCGTTTCCGAGAGCTCCGAGCCGTGCGCATGGGCGTGGTCGTGCGGCTCGGCTTTGTGAACGCTGGGCATGCCGCCAGTCTAGCCCAGCCGAGGCGCATTGCCCACGGCCGTCACCCTGGGGTCCCCCAGCGAGCGGGGCCTCGAAGGGCGACCACGCCTCGGCCGTCCTTCGAGGCTCGCCGCTTGCACGGCTCGCGCCTCAGGATGACGGCCGGGAAGCTTGCCTCACGGTGCCGGCCGCGCTTCATTCCCGTAGAGGGGCAGCCCATGAAAGCAGCGGAATTGTTCGATCTGACCGGCCAGGTGGCGCTGGTGACCGGCGCCTCGAGCGGGCTCGGCGTGCGCTTTGCCGAAGTGCTCGCCGCGAACGGCGCCTCGGTCGCGCTGGTCGCACGGCGCGCCGAGCGGCTTGCCGCCGTCAAGGACCGCATCGGACAGAACGGCGGCCGCGCGGTCGCGGTCTCGGCCGACGTGCTCGATCGCGCCGCGATGCGGCGCGCGTTCGACGCGGCAGAAGCGGCGTTCGGCACCGTGACCGTGCTGGTCAACAATGCCGGCGTCACCCATGCGGACCGCGCCGTCGAGATCGAGGAGGCGCAATGGCGGCGGGTCTTGGGCACCAATCTCGACGCGGTGTTGTTCTGGGCGCAGGAGGCGGCGCGCCGCATGATCGCGGCGGAAAAACGCGGCTCGATCATCAACATCGCCTCGATCCTGGGCTTCGGCGTCGACAAGGGCCTGATCGCCTACAGCGTCGCCAAGGCGGGCGTCGTCCAGCTCACCAAGGCGCTCGCGCTCGAGCTCGCCTTCAAGGGCGTGCGGGTCAACGCCATCGCGCCGGGTTACGTGGTCACCGAGATCAACCGCGAGTTCCTCGCCGCCAAGGGCGCGGAGATCGCCCGGCAGATCCCGGCGGGGCGGCTCGGCGAGGAGCGCGACCTCGACGGCGCGCTACTGCTGCTCGCCTCCGGCGCCGGCCGGTTCATGGCGGGCGCGACCATCGTGGTCGACGGCGGCCAGATGGTCGGGCTGCGGGGATAGGCGGCGATTTCGCCGTCCTGCTGCGATGCGCCAAAATGCGCCGGAAGAGGGCGCAAGGAAACTTCGTTGCAGGCGGCCAAGACAAAACGAAATTGACCCTTGCAAAGCCAAGTGTCAGCATCATTTGCGTTTTATTCGAAAACCTGGGCCGCGATTCCGCCGCTCCTTTGCGGCCGGCATGTCGCGAGGGCCCGCTCCGCCGCGGAGATAGCAGCGAATGGCGCTCAAGCCAGTCAGCCTCGACGACAAGTTCGATATCGGCCAAGGCCGGATCTTCGTCACCGGTTTCCAGGCGCTGGTCCGCCTCTGCCTGATGCAGAAGGAGCGCGACCGCCGCGCCGGGCTCCATACCGCGGGCTTCATCACCGGCTATCGCGGCTCGCCGCTCGGCGGCCTCGACCAGCAGTTCGTGCGCGCCGGGCGGCATCTCGAGGCCGCCGACATCCGCTTCCAGCCCGGCCTCAACGAGGATTTGGCGGCCACCGCGGTATGGGGCTCGCAGCAGGCCGAGCTGCGCGGCGAGGGCAAATTCGATGGCGTGTTTTCGATGTGGTACGGCAAGGGACCGGGCGTCGACCGCACCGGCGACGTGTTTCGCCACGCCAATCTCGCCGGAACCTCGAAGCACGGCGGCGTGCTCGCCCTCATGGGCGACGATCACACCGCGGAATCCTCGACCACCGCGCATCAATCCGAGTTCCATTTCGTCGACGTCATGATCCCGATCCTCAACCCCGCCGGGGTTCAGGAGATCATGGACTACGGGCTCTACGGCTGGGCGATGTCGCGGTTCTGCGGTGCATGGACCGCGCTCAAATGCATGCACGAGACCATCGAATCGACCGCAATCGTCGACGGCAGCCTCGAGCGGGTGAACATCGTCATCCCCACCGATTTCGCCATGCCGGAGGGCGGGCTCAACATCCGACTCCAGGACACCTTCCTCGGCCAGGAAGCGCGGCTGCACGACTTCAAGCGCGATGCCATGCTGGCGTTCGTGCGCGCCAACAAGCTCAATCGCAACATCACCTCCGGCGGACGCAACGCCAGGATCGGCGTCATCACCGTCGGCAAGTCCTACCTCGACGTGCGCGAGGCGCTCGACGAGCTCGGCATCGACGAGGTCAAATGCAACGATCTCGGGATCCGGCTCTACAAGGTCGCCTGCCCGTGGCCGCTCAGCCAGCGCGAGCTCATGGAGTTCGCGCAAGGCCTCGATCTCATCATCGTGGTCGAGGAGAAGCGCTCGCTGATCGAGGTCCAGGTCCGCGAGGAGCTCTACGGCACCGCGAACCAGCCGGTGTGCATCGGCAAGAGGGACGAGCGCGGCAACTGGCTGTTCCCGGTCAAAGGCGCGCTCGATCCCAACGACATCGCCGTCTGCATCGGCGAGCGGCTGCTCGAGCGCGGCCGCAACGAGGCGCTGGCGGCGAAGGTCGCCCGGCTCAAGGAGCGCCAGCGCGCGCTCGCCGAGATGGCGGACGTGGCGACCCGCACGCCGTACTTCTGCTCCGGCTGTCCGCACAATTCCTCGACGGTGGTGCCGGAGGGCATGCGCGCCTATGCGGGGATCGGTTGCCATTTCATGGCGCAATGGATGGATCGCTCCACCCTCGGCTACACCCAGATGGGCGGCGAGGGCGCCAATTGGATCGGCGAAGCCCCGTTCTCGAACCGCGGCCACGTGTTCCAGAACCTCGGCGACGGCACCTACAATCATTCGGGCTATCTGGCGCTGCGCGCGGCGATCGTCTCGGGCGTCAACATCACCTACAAGATCCTGTTCAACGACGCGGTGGCGATGACCGGCGGCCAGCCCAACGAAGGCGGGCTGAGCGTGCCGGAGATCGCCCGCCAGGTCGCAGCCGCCGGCGTCAAGCGGCTGGTCGTCGTCACCGACGAGCCGTGGAAATATCCCGCCGACGTCGGATGGCCGCGCGGCGTGACCGTGCACCATCGCGACGAGCTGATGCGCGTGCAGACCGAGCTCGCCTCCGTCGAGGGCGCGAGCGTGCTGATCTACGATCAGACCTGCGCGGCGGAGAAACGCCGGCGCCGCAAGCGCGGGCTCTATCCGGATCCCGACAAGCGCGTGATCATCAACGAGCTGGTGTGCGAGGGCTGCGGCGATTGCGGCGTGCAGTCGAACTGCGTCTCGGTGCAGCCGCTGGAAACCGAGTTCGGGCGCAAGCGCCGCATCGATCAGACCAGCTGCAACAAGGATTTCAGCTGCCTCAAGGGTTTCTGCCCCTCGTTCGTCACCGTCCACGGCGCCAAGCTCAAGAAGGGCAAGACCGTCGCCGAAGGCGAGCATCTGCCGGCCCTGCCGGAACCGAAGCTCGCGGAGATCGGCGCGCATCCCTACGGCATCATCGTCACCGGCATCGGCGGCACCGGCATCGTCACCATCGGGGCGGTGCTCGGCATGGCGGCGCATCTCGACGGCAAGGGCTGCGGCATCATCGACATGGCCGGGCTCGCGCAGAAGGGCGGGGCGGTGCTGAGCCATTTGCGCATTGCGCGCCGGCCCGAGGACATCCACGCGATCCGGGTGCCGGCCGGCGGCGCCGATCTCGTCATCGGCGGCGACATGGTGGTCGCCAGCGCCAAGAAGGTGCTCGGCGCGGTCAAGCGCGGTCAGAGCCGGATCATCGCCAATCTGGCGGAAATCCTCCCGGGCGATTTCACCCGCGACGCGGATTTCTCGCTGCCGGCGCAACGCATCAAGCGCGCGATCCGGACCAGCGCCGGCGAGGATCGCAGTTATTTCGTCGACGCGACGCGGCTCGCCACCGCGCTGCTGGGCAACTCGATCGGCGCCAACATTTTCCTGGTCGGCTATGCTTATCAGCTCGGCGCGCTGCCGCTCTCGGCCGCCGCCATCGAGAAGGCGATCGAGCTCAACGGCGAGGCCGTGGCCATGAACCAGGCGGCGTTCCGCTGGGGGCGCCGCGCGGCAATCGATCTGCAAGAGGTGGAGAGGCTCGCCAGACCGGAGGCGGTTCAGGACGACCGCCGGCTCTCGCAATCGCTGCCGGAAATGATCGAGCGCCGGGTCGCGTTCCTGACGCAATATCAGAACCGGGCCTATGCGCGGCGCTACCGTACGCTGGTCGAGCGCACCCAGGCCGCCGAAGCCGAAAAAACCCCCGGCAAGAGCGGGCTGGCCGAGGCGGTGGCGCGATATCTGTTCAAGCTGATGGCGTACAAGGACGAGTACGAGGTCGCGCGGCTCTACACCGACGGCGCGTTCCTCAAGCAGGTGGCCAACGAAGTCGACGGCGAGAACCTGCGGCTCGAGTTCCATCTGGCGCCGCCGCTGCTGGCCCGCCGCGATCCCGAAACCGGCAAGCCGAAGAAGATGGCGTTCGGCCCGTGGCTGCTGTCGGCGTTCGGGCTGCTGGCGAAGCTGAAGTTCCTGCGCGGCACCCCGTTCGATCCGTTCGGCCGCACGATCGAGCGGCGCACCGAGCGGGCGCTGGTGCGCGACTACGAGACGATGCTCGACGAGCTGCTGGCGAGACTGTCGCCGCGGAACCACCATATCGCGGTGGCGCTGGCCGCGATCCCGGAAAAGATCCGCGGCTTCGGCCACGTCAAGGTCTGGCACCTGCAAAGCGCCAAGGCCGAGGAGGCGGCGCTCATCGAGCAGTTCCGGGCCGGGCCCGCCCCGGCGCTCAAAGCGGCCGAGTAATCCCCTCGCCCCGCGGAGCGGGGAGAGGGGAAGGGCACCTCAGCAGCGCCATCAAAAACTTGACCTCCCCTCCGCTACCTTCTCATATGCTGCCCTGAAACCAACAACAGTCCGCCGGCCCAACGGCGGCACCAGATGGGCGTCGCTCGCGCGAGCCGCTCGGCCGCGCGGAATACCGGGAGGATGGCGCCGTGGCGAGAACCGCCGCCGCTGACGCGGATACGTTCCCGAAGCTCCTCGTCCACAACGCGCAGACGATCGGCGCGCGGCCCGCCGTCCGCCACAAGGATCTCGGCATCTGGCAAACCTGGACCTGGGCCCAGGTCCTCGACCAGATCCGCGCGTTCTCGGTCGGGCTGGAGGAGCTCGGGATCACCCGGGGCGACAAGTTCGCCATCATCGGCGGCAACCGGCCGAAGCTCTATTGGGCGATGTGCGCCGGCCAGGCGCTCGGCGCCGTGCCGGTGCCGCTCTATGCCGATGCGGTCGCCGAGGAGATGGCCTATGTGCTCGAGCACGCCGAGGTGAAGCTCGCGGTCGTCGAGGACCAGGAGCAGGTCGACAAAGTGCTCTCGGTGTCCGACCGCCTCACCTGCCTGGGCCGGCTCATCTACGACGAGCCGCGGGGTTTGCGCGGTTACGATCACGCTCGGCTGAAATCCTTCGAGGACGTGCAAAAGCGCGGACGCGAGATGCTCGCGCGCGATCCGGGTCGGCTCGCGCGCTGGGAAGAATCGATCGCGGCCGGAAAGGGCGGCGATCTCGCCGTCATCCTCTACACGTCGGGCACGACCGGCCGGCCCAAGGGCGTCATGCTCACGCACCGGAACGTGATGATCTCAGCCCGCAACGGCAATGAATTCGACCGGCTCGATGCCAACGAGGAGGTCATCGCCTATCTGCCGCTGGCCTGGATCGGCGATCACATCTTCTCCTACGCGCAGTCCTACGTCGCCGGCTATTGCGTGAGTTGCCCGGAAACCCCGGAGACGGTGGTGGAGGACCGGCGCGAGATCGGCACGACCTACGCATTCGCGCCGCCCCGCATCTACGAGAACCTGCTCACGCTCACGATGGTGCGGATGGAGGACGCCAGCGCGCTGAAGAAGAAGATGTTCCATTTCTTCATCGGCGTGGCGCGGCGCTGGGGCGAGAAGATTCTCAATCATGAGAAGGTGCCGCTGTACGCGCGGTTGCTGTACCGGCTGGGCGACGTGCTGGTCTACGGGCCGCTGAAGAACCGGTTCGGCCTCTCGCGCATCCGCGTCGCCTATACGGCCGGCGAGGCGATCGGGCCGGAGATCTTTGGCTTCTATCGCGCGCTCGGCATCAACCTGAAGCAGCTCTACGGACAGACCGAGGCTTCCGTCTACATCACCGCGCAGCCGGACGGCGAGATTTTTGCCGATACGGTCGGCAAGCCTTCGCCCGAGGTCGAGATCAAGATCTCGGAGAGCGGCGAAGTGCTGTTCCGCTCGCCGGGCGTGTTCACCGGCTATTACAAGGATCCGGAAAAGACCGCGGAAGTGCGGACGCCGGACGGCTGGGTGCATACCGGGGACGCCGGCTTCTTCGATGCGAAGACCGGGCATCTGAAGATCATCGACCGGGCCAAGGACGTCGGCCGGCTCGACGACGGCACCTTGTTCGCGCCGAAATATCTGGAGAACAAGCTCAAGTTCTATCCGAACATCAAGGAAGCGGTGGCGCTCGGCGACAAGCGCGATTTCGTCTGCGTCATGGTCAACATCGATCTGGTCGCGGTCGGCAGCTGGGCCGAGCGCAACAACGTCGTCTACGGCTCCTATCAGGAGCTCGCCGGCCATCCGCTGGTCTACGACATGATCGAGCGCCACATCGACGAGGTGAACCGGTCGCTGGTCGGGGAGGCAGTCATGGCCGGGGCGCAGATCCGGCGCTTCCTGGTGCTGCACAAGGAGCTCGATGCGGATGACGGCGAGCTCACCCGTACCCAGAAAGTGCGGCGCGGCTTCATCGGCGAGCGGTATGCCCCGCTGGTCCAGGCGCTCTACGACGGCTCGCAGCAAGCCGACATTGCCACCGCGGTGACCTTCGAGGACGGCCGCAAGGGCGTGATCCGCGCGCGCGTCGCGATCCGCGACGTGAAGGTCTACCCGGCGCCTGCCCGCGACCTGGAGCAGGCCGCATGAACCTCGGCGTCGCCGGTTCCCCTCCCCCCGCGAAGCGGAGGGGAGGGGCCAGGGGTGGGGGGCGATGCAAACGCAGCGCAAGAAATATTCCCCCCACCCCGACGTGCAGCGCGCGGCGCGGCGCGTCGACCCTCCCCGCCAGTCCAAGTCGGATGTTTCCGACTTGGACCAATCATATGATTGGCCGAACCCGGGAACACCCGGGTTCGGCTGGGCGGGAGGGTAAGGGCGCCGAGTTGCTCGCCCGTGCGAGCAGTGGAGTGGCAGCATGAGAGCGCCCTCGGCCCGCGACGTGGCCGCAGGCGAGGTGCTGCTCTCGGTCGAGCGGGTGTCGCTGGCGTTCGGGGGCGTGCGGGCGCTGGTCGAGGTCTCCTTCGATATCCGCAAGGGCGAGATCCGCGCCATCATCGGCC
>WNGH01009004.1_pt1 | contig 14705 bp, 15 predicted proteins | sample 5400631 | NCBI WGS metagenome assembly WNGH01 (sample SAMN13153373, study PRJNA577476) | soil metagenome | isolation source: 115 cm soil or saprolite under Garry oak tree replicate 1 | place: USA:California | collected 2016-06-15
GAGCTCGTTGATCTTCCGCATGTCACCCGCGATGAAGGCGGCGCGTTCTTCGTCAGTGAGGTCGGCGTCGGCAATGGCGGCGCGTGGGTGCTCGATGAAGCGGGCGCGCAGGTTCGGATCCTTCTTGAGGTGGTACAGGAGACTGTTGATCGCGTAGCGGCTCATCACAGCCTCCATTCCACGGCGGCGAGGTTGATCCGCGGCAGCTCGCCGAAGTACCTGACGTCGGCCCGGGCGGGCGTGATGGCGCCGAGGAGCACCATCCAGTTCAGAAATTCGTGGCTCCCCGTCTTGTGCAACTCGTCCGCCGTGAGATCCAGCAGCGGCTCGTGCTCCCCGAGCTCCATCCATTGGATCAGCTTCCGGTCGAACACCGTGTCGGTCTCGCCCACCCGGCCCAGCAACAACTCGGGGAAGTGCGACAGACCACCGGTCGCGATCATGCCTACCGCCCAGGGGCTCTTCGCCACCACCCGGGCGATGTGTTGGCCGAACTGAAAACAGCGGCGGGCCGTCGGCTGCGGCGCGATGAAGGCGTTCACGAAGATGGGGACGAGGGGCGGAATGGTGCGCGGGCCCAGGAGCGTGTTCACCGGGCTCAGAAACGCGTGATCGACGGGCGCCTCCCACGAGAGCGCGAGGTCAAAGCCGCTCTTCACGCCCTGCTCGAGGATGCTGTTGGCGAGCTCCTCATGGAGCGCGTACTCCGTCGCCATGTGATCAAGCACCTTGTCGAAGGCCTCGGCGTTGTCCTGCATCATCCGCTGGACCCTCTTGCCGATGCGCACGCAGATGGCCGGCACGCAGTTGAACGAAAACGCGTTCATGTGGTCGTCCGCCACCACGATGAGCGCGTCTGGCTTCCTCTCTACCAAGCGGTCGCCCATCCCCGCGATGGCGTCCATCGCTTCGATCACCTTCTGCCGGCCGAGATCGCCGCACGCGGCCTGGTAGTACTCGGGATCCAGCACGTGGGACATCGCGCCACCGAACACGATCTTGCCCATCGCCCTCTCCTTGGTTCGCCTACGGCTTCGTGAACATCAAATCGCGGATGCGTGCGACGCACTCGACGAACCGCGGAACGCCCCCGTCCTTCATGCGCCATGCGCCGCCGTACTCGGCACGGTAGTCGCCGGGCGTGGCCTGGAGCGCTCGCTGATCAGGCAATGACGCCGGCCGTCCTGAGCGCGGTGAGCGCGACGCGATTGTAGCCGAGCAGCCGGCCGAGCACCTCGTCCGTGTGCTGCCCAGGCGTGGGCACGGGCCCCACGCGCGCCGGCGTCTTCGACAGCTTCACCGTCGCTCCCGGCACATACATCTCGCCCGCCACGGGATCCTCCATCTTCATCAGCATCTCGCGCTCCCACAGGTGCGGATCCTTCGCGACTTCAGGGATCGTCCGGATGGGTGCGGCGGGGATGCCGGCCTCGTGCAGTGCCGCGCATACCTGGTCCATGGTGTGCCCGGCACACCACGCTTCGATCTTCGCGCCGGCCAACGGCGTGTCGTCTGCCGGTCCGCCCACGATCTTCATGAGCCGCGCGGCCATGTCGCGGCCGGCGGCGGCGATGACCACCCAGCCGTCCTTCGTCCGGTAGGGCGGGCGCCCGCCCTCGCCACCCTCGGCGCCGGTGGCCAGGTAGTACGACGTCGGGATCTCGACCATCGTGAGCGCGGAATCCAGCAAACACACATCGACGAGCTGGCCCTCGCCGGTGCGCTCGCGGTGACGAAGCGCGGCCAGCGTGCCGATCGTCGCGTGGAGCGCGGTGTAGCGATCGACGACCGAGGATGCCGTCCCCACCGGATGGCCCTCGGTTTGACCCGTCAGCGACATGAGGCCGCCCATCGCCTGACCCAGTGAGTCGAAGGCGGGGCGATCGCGGTAGGGGCCGTACTGACCGAAGCCCGACACCGAGACGAGGATGATGCCGGGGTTCAGCGTGCAGAGCTGCTCGTAGGCGAATCCCACGGCGGCCATGACGCCGGGCCGGAAGTTCTCCAGCACGATGTCGGTCTTCGGCACCAGCGCGGCGAAGACCTCCTTGCCCTGGGCGGAGCGCAGGTCCATCTCCTCGCCGCCGGGCGGTTCGATCTTGATGACTTCGGCACCGAGGTCGGACAGCAGCATGCCCCCGCGCGGCCCTGCCTGGAACCGCGCCAGCTCGAGAACACGGACGCCGTCGAGGCAGGCGGTCATGGGGTCGCCCGCACCTTCACGCCCGCCGCCTCCTCCTGCAGCATCCAGGGCGACGTCGAATCCTTGTCGCCCCAGCCGCGGGCGAGAGCTTCCATCATGGTCTGCTCGGCGATGGCGGCCATGGGCATCGGCACGTCGTACTCGCGCGCCAGCTCGGTGGCGTGGCCGATGTCCTTGCGGGCCAGCTTGAGCGCGAAGCGGACCGAATCGAAGTCGCCCTTGAAGATCACGTTGGGGATCATCTGCGACAGCATGAGCCCCTGGCCGTAGGAGGCGCCGCGAATGGCCTCCCGCAGCCCCTCCGGCGCGACGCCGGTCTTGATGAAGTTGAAGGCCACCGGCCCGCCCATGTTGCCGAGCCCGATGAATCCGATGCGCATGACCGTCCTCCTAGATCTTTGCCATTGCGGGGATGACCTTGGCGCCCATCAGCTCGATGGAGCGTATGGTCGTGGCGTGGTCCATGCGCGACTCCTGCGCCTCCAGCAGCAGGTGGCCGATGCCGAGCTCGCGCTGGACCAGGGCGAATCCCTCGGCCACCTCGTCGGGCGTGCCGGCGATGATGAAGCGCTCGGCTACGAGCTCCTCGTAGCTCATGCTCGCCAGCGAGCGCGGACGCGCCTTCAGCGCGAACTGCTTGCCCGCGCGCGAGCGCATGCCCACCGGCGAGAACCACTCGACGGGGCCGCGCAGGGTGGGGCCCATGCGCCAGACGAAATGCCGCCCGGCCTCCCGTGCCTTGGCTCGGGTGTCCGCCGTAACGGCGCAGATCAGGAAGCCGAGGTTGTCAGGCGTCACGCTGCGGCCCGCCTCCGCCGCGCCGTGTCGGTAGAACTCGAACAGCTCGCGCGCGATGTCGAACGGCACCAGGAACGGCACGTAGGTGTAGCCGCGCTGGCCCGCCCACACCGCGGTCTCCGGGCTCGCGGTGCCGGGGATCCAGATCGGCGGGTGCGGCTTCTGCAGGGGCAGGCACCAGGGGTTCACGTGACGGAAGTGATAGTGCCGCCCCTCCCAGCGGAAGGGGCCAGGCTCTGTCCAGCACTTCATGATCAGGTCGTGGCACTCCTCGAAGCGCTCGCGGTTGTGGACGGGGTTGGCGTTTGCCCACCACGTCTCCACGCCCACCCCCGCGCACGAAGCCGGAAAGCACGCGGCCGCCGGAGATCAGGTCGGCCATGGCGATCTGTTCGGCCATCCGCACGGGGTTGTCCTCGATGGGCAGGATGTTGCCGAGGATGAGGAGCTTGGCCCGGGTCGTGGTACGGCCGAGGACAGCCGCCGTCATGTTGGCGCCCACGTTCACGCACGAGGGGGTGGAGTGGTGCTCGTTGATCATGAGCCCGTCGAAGCCCACGCCGTCGGCCAGCTCGTACTCGGTGAGATAGCGCTGGTAGTTGGAGGCGGCCTTCGCCCGATCGAAGAAGCGGTTCGGAAACGCCAGGCGCAGCGAAGGATAGCTCGCGCCTTCCTCGTCCGGATACTCGTGATGCGGCATCTCGCTGAAGTAGTAGAGCTTCATGGCCGGACCTTTCCAGCGAGGAAGTCGAGCACGAGCCGAGCGAAGGCGTCCGGATGCTCGATGGGCACCAGGTGGCCGCACCGTTCGAGCACCGTGAGGGTGGCGTTGGGCAGGAGCCGGCGATACTGCTCGCCACATGCCACCGGCACGATCCGGTCCTCGCGTCCCCACACGATCAGCGTCGGGTTGCTCACGCGCGGCAGGAATCGCTCGAGGCGAGGGTTGTGCATGTACGGCTTCCACGCGAGGCGCGCCGTCATCTCGCGGTTGCGCTCGGCGATCTCCAGCTCCGCCGGGGTCGGGGCGCGGCCGAACAGCTCCTCCCACTCGGGGATGGCCGAGGGGTCGTGCACGTTGAGCTCACGCAGTTGCTGGGGCGAGTGATAGAAGACGTCGAGGATCTCGCCCGTCTCCGGCTTGAGGCCGACGGGCGCGGTGAGCACGAGGCGGTCGATCGCGTCCGGGCTCATCGTCGCCATCTCCGCCGCTGTCCAGCCGCCGAGCGACTGGCCGAGCAGGTGCGGCCGCCCGAGCCGGGCCGCGTCAACCCACCACAGATAGAAGCGCGCCAGATCGTCGACGCCCTCCATCCACTCGGCGTCGCCGGAGGCGCCGAAGCCGGGGTGGGTCGGCGCCCACACCGTGTAGTGCTCCGCCACGCGGTCCATCCACTTTCGCCAGCCGCGGTTGCCGCCGGCGCCGTGGAGCACCAGCAGCGGGTCGCCCTGCCCGCCAACCCAGGTGTGGACGTGGGTACCGCCGACCGAGATCGTCTCCTCATGAGGTCGCATGCGCCGTATTATGCTCACTTGCTATTCTCTGGGCCACTGGACGAGAGAATCACCTGAGGTATGCTGAGCGGGTCATGGGCTTCGTGGACTTCGACCCTGAGCAGCTGATCGAGGCGTACTTCGAGCGCGGGTGGACCGACGGGCTGCCCGTCGTGCCGCCCACCGAGAAATCGATTGCTGCGATGCTGGCCGGCGCGGGGCTCCGCGGCGACGAGACCATCGGTGAGATCGCGGAGCGGGGCGTCGTGGTCAGCGCGGAGAAGCTCGCCATCAACGCCGTCATGGCCGGTTGCCGGCCGGAGTACCTGCCGGTGGTCGTGGCCGCTGTCCGCGGGCTCTGTCATCCGCACTTCGCCTACCACGGGCCGGCGAGCAGCACGGGCGGCTCGGCCATGGTGCTGATCGTCAATGGCCCGATCGCGAGCCGGCTCGGAGTCAATTCCGGGAACAACGCTTTCGGCCAGGGCGCGCGGGCCAACGCCACCATCGGGCGCGCGGTGCGGCTCGTCATGATGAACGTGATGAACACGCGGCCGGGCTTCCTCGACCGCGCCACCCTCGGCACTCCCGGCAAGTATTCCTTCTGCTTCGCGGAGAACGAGTCCGCGCACCCGTGGGAGCCGCTGCACGTCGAGCGCGGCTACCGGCCTGAGCAGAGCGCCGTCACCGTCTACGCCTCCAACAGCCTGTGCCAGGTCTACAACCAGCTCGCCGCGGAGCCGGAGCCGCTGCTGCGCTGCTTCGCGGACACCCTCTGCAATCTCGGCACGCCCAATCTGCGCGGCTTCAACCAGTCGCTCGTCGTCTTCGCGGGCGAGCACGCGGATACCCTGCGCCGGAGCGGCTGGAGCAAGGGGGACGTGCGGAGCTTTCTCATGGAACACGCACGGCGCACGGTGGCTGATCTCAAGCGCGCGGGTAGGCGCCCCGGCGAGATCGAGCCCGGCGACAACACCACCTGGAAGCATGCCTTCGAACGGGCGGAGGACATCCTGATCGTCTGCGCCGGTGGTCAGGCCGGGAGTTGGTCCGCCTGCCTCCCCGGCTGGGGCAACAAGTGGACCCGGAGCGTCACCACTCCTATCGACACCCCATGAGGACCGCCATGAAGCTCTTCGATCCGACCTCGACTCCGCGGGAGCGCACGGTCACCCTCGCCCCACGCCTCCGCGACCTTCGTGGCCTGCGCGTGGGTCTCGTCGAGAACACCAAGTTCAACTCTGACGTCATCCTGACCAAGCTCGGCGAGCGGCTCGGGCGGGAGCACGGCATGACGGTGAGCCGCATGATCCGCAAGCGCTCGCCCAGTCACGCCGTCACCGAGGAAGCGGCCGACGAGCTGCGCCGCATCTCGGACTTCGTGGTCTCGGGCGTCGGCGACTGAGGGTCGTGCAGCTCGAGCAGTGTGCTCGACGCGCTGATGTTCGAGGAGCGGGGCATCCGGGGGATCGCCCTCGTGACCGAGCCCTTCCGCCAGACGGGCACCGCCATGGCGGCCACGTGGGGTCTCCCGGGCTTCCGATTCGTGGAGTTGCCCCACCCCGTGGCTATTCTCCGCGAGGAGGAAACCGACGACCGGGCGGATCACCTCCTCCCACTGGTGCTGGCCCTGCTCACCGCGCCCTAGCCCACCCGTCGTTCCCGCTGGCTCTCTCGCCGGGGCGCTGCAGCTCGACCTGGATCACTCCGAGAATGGCTACCCAGCGCTGGGTTTGCTGGCCGCCCCTCCCCGCCACCATTTCCAAGGCTTTTTCTTCGGTGGGCCCCTCCCACACCCGGGCGCCCTAGTCGTAGCTTTCCCGGAACGCCTTCATGATCTCCGCGCGGTTCTTGAGGCTGTCGAAGCGGGCGTTACCGCCAAGCTTCTCGCCGGAGATTCTGCTGAAGAACGCGTAGTCTTCCCCGATCAGATGGGCGATGATTGTCGATCCTTGCTTTACTGACCCGCCCAGCGTCGCTCGGTAAGACCTTCCCCGCCCTCGCAAGGAACATTCATGTGCCGAGGCCGTTCGCCACCGGAGGGTTTTCGTCTCGCGCACTTACGCGGCGGCCCGCAGTTGGCATGTCCGATGCTCTCCCACACTCGCATATCGAGAGCGAGCGCCATGAAGAGGTGGAACATCACTCATCGCTGTCTCGCTGGCGGCGGTGACCTTAGTCACGCCGGCCCCGGCCCGCACGGTCAGCATAGAGAGCATGGTGCCCTGGCCGACCATTCAAAAGCGACGCTAGATTGGGCACTGGAGCAGGCGATCGCGAACGCGGTCCGACGCGGCACGACGATAGGGCTGAGCTCGACCTGGATCGATGGGTTGGGGGTACTCCCGGATGCGGTCGTGCTCTGAATGATTGCTACCGATGACAGCCCCAATGACGACCCCGACGATGACAATGAGGGACCGGACGGCGACGCCCAAGCGCTGCCGTGAGAGGCGCGAGCCCACCTATACATGAGCGGAGTGAGGATGCGATCCCCCTGGGTCCGACGCCGAGAGCGCCCGGCCGCAGCATTGATGTGCGAGAACACTGACGAGTGGATCGCGCCAGGGGATGGCGAAAGTGCGAATCCTCGCGTGCAGGCCGACACGGAATCTCCAGAGTCTGATGCTCCGACGGTCCTCGTCGTGGATGACCAGCCCGAGATAGGTCCGATGGTGCGAGATATTCTTGAGTCTGCGGGGTACGTCGTCCTCCTCACTGCCGATCCCCTCGAAGCTCTCCAGCTCGCACAGCATCGGCCCGTTGCGATCAGCCTCCTTCTCGTCGATGTCGTCATGCCAACAATGGACGGCCGCGAGCTGGCGCGGCGAATCCTCTCGCTTCGGCCCACCATAAAGGTCGTCCTCATGTCAGGGTATGAGGTATCCGGCCTTGCGGAGAGCGGCTGGCCGTTCATCCAGAAGCCATTCGGCGTCAAAGCACTGGCCCAGAAGATTGCCGACACGCTGACCGAAGGCCAAGGCCGCGGGCCGTCGGAGCCAGGCCGCTAGAGACCGCGCGAGAATGACGATGCCTGCCTGGCTGGATCGATTCAGAGATTAGGCGTGGCCCCACGATCAGAGACGATCCTCTTGGTCGATGATGACCCCGAGGTACTTGCCGTCGCCGTGGACATCTTGGAACTGGCTCGCTATACGGTCTTGAGTACAGCAGATCCACGTCATGCCCTTCGGCTCGCCCGCACCCACGCCGAGCCGATCCACCTGCTCCTTACGGATGTGGTGATGCCCCTCATGAACGGACTGCAACTTGCGGCGGAAGTGCAGGCCCTCCGCCCAAAGATCAAGATCCTCTTGATGTCCGCGTACCGCACGAAAGAGATGGACGACTATCGGGTGCAGCTAGGTGTTCGGGGGCTCTTTCTGGACAAGCCGTTCACCGTCGCCGCGCTCATGGGGGCGGCCCGATATCTTCTGGATGATCGCGCTCCAGTGCCTCGGCGACCTGTCCAATGACCAGACCTTTCTGGCTCGAGGAACGCGGCCGGAGCGTCCCGACCCCTCCGTGCCCGATCCCAAAGTTAGAGAATGAGTGGCTCTGGTTGAGGAAATAACCTGCGATGCCCCTCGCGACCGAGTATCTGGTCCGCCACGAACTCGGCAAACTATTCCGGGGAGATTGCCGAGGGCCGGCGGCGTCCATCGCCCTCCGACGATTCTTCGACGTTCCCGCTGTCCCTTTCCCCTAGAATATCTGGAGCGAGCACACTACCCCGGAGCGAGCGTGGTCGCCCTGTTTCAACAACGTCGGACCGGCCATTGATGGCAGAACCCGTGCCGTGCTGGGACGAGCGGAGGGATCAATGCCGTGGCCGACGAGCCCCACCGACCACCCGTCGGACGAGTCCGGCCGCGGCGGCTCGCGCGACGCCGCATCGGGGGCCCGCTTGGCTCCCGGCCTTTCCTCCGTCACGCTCATCGGGATTCTCACCCTCGTCTACTTCGCCGCGGCTACGTTCGGGCTGTCCCTGGCGGCCATGCACAAGAACGTCTCCCTGGTCTGGCCGCCGACGGGAATCGCGCTGGCCGCCGTGCTGCTCGTCGGCTATCGGATCTGGCCGGGGATCGCCCTAGGAGCATTCCTCGTCAATGCGTTCACGGGCGTCGGCTTGGCGGTGTCGGCGGCGATCGCGACGGGGAATACGCTCGAGGCGCTCGCCGGCGCCTATCTCCTTCGGCACCTCACGCAGTTTCGTGAGTCTCTCGAGCGGCCCCAGGACGTCCTCGGATTCACCGCGCTGGCGGCGGGGGTGTCCACCTCGGTCAGCGCCACCATGGGCGTCTTCAGCCTCTGTCTGGGCGGGGCAGCCCCGTGGAGTCTCTTCGCGATGCTCTGGTGGCAGTGGTGGCTCGGCGACGCCATGGGTGCCCTGATCGTCGCCCCGGTGCTGCTCACGTGGGCCGCGCGCCGGGAGATCACCTGGAACCTCCGGCGGGTCGGCGAGGCCGGAGTGCTGCTAGCTTCGCTCGCCGTTGTCAGCCAGATGGTGTTCGGAGGCTGGCTGGTGGGCGGAGCGCTTGGATCACCGGCCCTGGCCTTCGCCATCTTTCCCTTCTCGATCTGGGCGGCGATGCGCTTCAGCCAGCGCGAAGCCGCGACCGCGACCCTCCTCGCATTCGTGATCGCGATGTGGAACACCGCGCGAGAGGTCGGTCCGTTCGCGCGCAATACACCCACGGAGAGTTTCCTCGTGCTGCAGATCTTCATGGGCGTGGTGGCGGTGACCGCCCTCGTCCTGGGGGCGGCCATCGGTGGACGCCGCCGGGTGGAGGAGGAACTGCGGAAGAGCGAGACGCGGGCCCGGGCGTTCCTGGAGTCTGCGGGTGAAGGGATATTGATCGTCGATCGCAACGGGCGGATCGTGCACGCCAACGTCAAGATCGAGCAGATGTTTGGCTACCGCCGGGCCGAGCTGCTCGAGCAGAACATCGAAGTCCTGCTTCCCGAGCGCTTTCGTGACGCCCACGTCGGACACCGGGCAGGGTACACCTCCACGCCCCGAATCCGCCCGATGGGCGAGGGCCTCGACCTTTCCGGTCGGCGAAAAGACGGATCCGAGTTCCCTGTCGAGATCAGCCTGAGCTTCACCGAGACCGATGAAGGGATCCGGATCATGGCCTTTATCAACGACATCACCAGGCGCAAGCAGATCGAGGAGGCCTTGGAGCAGGCCAACCGGAACCTGTCCGAATGGGTGAACGAGCTCGAACAGCGCACCCGGCAGACCACGCTGCTCGGTGAGATGGCCGACCTGCTCCAGAGCTGTCTGACCGCTGAGGAGGCCTACACCGTCATCCGCGCGTTCACCCCGAAGCTCTTCCCCTCGGAGTCCGGTGCCTTGGGTGTGCTCGGCGCGTCGAGGAACCTCGTGGAGGTCGTCGCCTCCTGGGGAGACTCGCCTCCCGCCGACCCGCTCTTCGCGCCGGACCGGTGCTGGGCCCTGCGGCGCGGGCGGCCCTATCGCGTGGACGGCGGCGGCTCGGAGCCCGTCTGCGGTCATCTGGGCTCGTCTCCGCCGAAGAGCTATCTCTGCGTTCCCATGATGGCGCATGGCGAGTCGATGGGCCTCCTGCACCTGCAAGGAGGCGCCTCCGCGCCGGGTCAATGCGATCGCGTTCCCGAGCCTTTGCGCGAGGCCCAGGAGCAGCTCGCGGTGACCGTGGCCGAGCGCATCGCGCTGGCCCTCGCCAACCTGCGGCTGCGCGACACTCTGCGGAGCCAGTCCATCCTGGATCCGCTCACGGGGCTCTTCAACCGCCGCTACATGGAGGAGACGCTCGACCTCGAGCTCGCCCGAGCCGCGCGCGGCCGGCGCGCGATCGGCATCATCATGCTGGACATTGATCACTTCAAACCGCTCAACGACTCCCGCGGCCACGACGCCGGCGATGCGTTGCTGCGCGAGCTGGGCGGCTTGCTCATGGCACGGGTGCGCGAAGGCGATATCGCGTGCCGCTACGGCGGCGAGGAGTTTGTCCTGATCCTGCCGGAGGCGCCCCTGGAGCTCGCGCGGCGTCGGGCCGAGGAGCTCAGGGAGGCGGTGCGGCAACTCCACGTGTCGCACCGGGGCCGGATCATCGGGCCGATCACCGTTTCCGCCGGAGTCGCCGCCTTCCCCGAGCACGGCAAGACCTCCGCGGCCCTCGTTCACGCGGCGGACTCCGCGCTCTACCGGGCGAAGAGCGAGGGCCGGGACCGGGTCCGGGTCGCAGAGTAGACGGTCTTCGCCCAAGCGCTGGGACACGAGTCTCTGGAGTCGACCAAGAATCCATTCCTTCACACTGGCCGGAGCTTCCAAAAGCAGTTAGCCCCACGCGCGTGCGGGCAGATCCAGCATGACGGAAAACAGCGGCCCATGAGAAATGCCCGAGCAACAGTAACAGTTGTTTTGAGGGTGATCGGGTTCTTGACGCACCGCACTCGGGAGCGCAGTATGGGCCGCCGGACTAGGCGACGTCGAGGACCGACGCGTCGCGCAAGCTGACGTCCTGAAGCGTCGACCCGCGCTCGCAATAGGGTCGGCGGGAGACCTGACGCATGGGTGCGCGAACGGTGGATTTCGGAAGTGTCCTGGCTCGGCTGGCGCGCAGCACTGTCATGGAGGACGGCGACCTCTCCGGCGTGCTTCGCGCCATCACCGAGGCCGCCGCCGCCGCCCTCCAGGTCGAGCGGGTGAACATCTGGATGTTCGACCGCGAGCGGACGCGTGTGCGCTGCATCCAGGCTTACGAGCGCGGGGCGAACCAGCACATGCAGGGCGAGGAGATCCTGGCCTCGCTCGCCCCCTCGTACTTCGCGGCCCTCGCCGAGCTCCGCACCGTCGCCGCCTTCGACGCCCTCAATGACCCGCGCACCCGCGAGGGCCATCGAGGCTGATCGCCGCATCCGGGCCGAGCGGTCCCTGCGGGAGGGCGAGGAGCTGTTCCGCGCTGTCGGCGACCGTCTTCACGACGCCATGCTCCTGGTGGACGCCCACGACCCGTCCTCCCTCACCGTGCGCTACGCGAACGAGGCGGCCTGCCATCTCTCCGGCTACAGCCCGTCGGAGCTGAGCGGGCGGCCCATCACCCTCCTCGCTGACCCAGGCGTGCGGGGCCCCGTGGACGAGCAGATCGGCCGCGCGCTGGCCGGCGAGGTCGTTCTCTTTGACAGCCTCCACCGGCGCAAGGACGGGTCCGTCATGCCGGTCGAGGTCTATGGGCGGGCCATCGATTGCGCGGGACGGCTCACGCTGCTCCTCCTCGGCCGCGACATCTCACACCGCGTGCGGGCGGAGCAGGCGCACCTCGAGTTTCAGGCCAAGATTCTCGAGGCCCAGCGGCGTGAGAGCCTCGGCATCCTCGCCGGGGGCATCGCTCACGAGTTCGGCAACCTGATGACGACCATCCTCGCCAACCTGGCGCTGGCCCGGCTCCCCGAGACCAGTCCGGCCCGCGACCGTGTGAGCCAGGTCGAGGCGGCCGCGAGCAAGGCCACCGACCTCTGCCACAAGCTCCAGGCCTACTCCGGCCGGGTCCGGTTCGTCATGGCGTCGATCGACCTGTCCGCACTGGTGGACGAACTGCTGCGGCTCATGCGCTCCACGTTGCCCGAGCACGTGACCGTCGAGCAGGATCTGCCCCCGAACATGCCGGAGGTCGAGGCCGACGCCGGACAGATGCGCCTGGTGGTGGTGAGCCTCATCACGAATGCCATCGAGGCCATCGGTGACCGCCCGGGCACCATCGAGGTCGGTGCGCGGGTCGGGCGCTTCACACAGGCGGACTTCGAGGACGTCTCCGGGCTGTGGCAGACCCCGGACGGCGACTATGTCTGTCTCGAGATCAGCGACTCGGGCTCCGGCATGGGCGAGGAGACACGGCGACGCATGCTCGAGCCGTTCTTCACAACCAAAGTGACGGGACGGGGCCTCGGGTTGCCCGCCGTCCACGGGATCGTGCGGGCCCATCGAGGCGCATTCGTCGTGACCTCGGAGATCAGCCGCGGCACGACCGTCCGCGTCTTCCTTCCCATCTTCTCGTCACCGTCGGTGGTCCTGCTGAGGGGCAACGAGGATGCTGCGAGCGAGGCCGGCAGCGGCGTGCGTCGCGGACATGCGATTCTGGTAGTGGACGACGAGCCCATGGTGCGCGAGGTGGCAACACTCGCCCTGCAAGGCGAGGGATTCACAGTTGTCACCGCGCGCGACGGGCGGGAAGCGCTCCACGTGATCGACTCTCGGGACGACATCGCCGCGGTTATCTTGGACCTCGACCTGCCGGACGTCGGCGCGGAGGAGATGGTGGGCCGCATCCGCCGCCGCCGCCCGGGCATCCCCGTAATCCTGTCCAGTGGGCATCACGAGCCGATCGTGACGAGGGGTCTCCGGGAGGGCCTGGCCACGTTCCTCCCGAAACCATGGGAACTGTCCCAGCTTCTCGAGGTCGTGGGCCAAGCTCTGGCGAGCCGGTGAGCCGAGTCGCTTTCGCGGGCGGGTTTCACGCCGCGCGCGTAGTCGCCGGCGGGCGGCCGTGCCTAATCAATCAGGTCCGGCAATCACTCGCTATCTGCGCCCAGAAAGGTCGGGAATCCGGGGGCGGCCAAGCCAGGATCGGCTCGGGCAGAAGGCCGCGAAACATCTGCTGGACCTTCGCGGCCATCGTAGAAAGGCTTGATTTATCTAGCTGCATGGAGCTAACCAGCGTGGCACCGCTCCTGCAACGTCAAGAGCTGAGTTCCGATGGACCCCCCGGTTCAATGGGGAGCCGGGCGGCAGAGCCAAAGGCCCAAAACAACAGAGAGGAAGAACACATGAAGAAGCTCTTCGCAGCGGTTCTCAGTGCAGCGGTGGCGCTGTCGTTGTCGCCCGCCATGGGCACGGCGCAGACCAAGTGCCCGGCCGAAGTGGCCCAGGCGAAGGACATGCTCAGCAAGAAGACGGCGTCGGTCAAGCCCGACGACATCCAGGCCCCACGGTCCCTCGCCGGCGCGCGTTCGAACGAGAACGTGCAGTCGCCTCGCGGTAACCAGGATGTCCAATCTCCGCGTGGCAACCAGAACGTGCAGTCGCCTCGCGGTAACCAGGACGTGCAGTCGCCTCGTGGTAATCAGGACGTCCAGTCCCCTCGGGGCAACCAGAACGTGCAGTCGCCTCGCGGTAACCAGGACGTCCAGTCCCCTCGGGGCAACCAGGACGTGCAGTCGCCTCGCCCTCGGGGCAACCAGGACGTGCAGTCGCCTCGCGGTAACCAGGACGTCCAGTCCCCTCGGGGTAATCAGGACGTGCAGTCGCCGCGCGGTAATCAGGACGTGCAGTCGCCTCGTGGCAACCAGAACGTCCAGTCGCCGCGCGGTAACCAGGATGTTCAGTCTCCTCGGACGGGTGCCGGGTCTACCACTACGGTCCAGGCTCCTCGTGCGGACATGACGAAGGCTACGTCGCTGGTGAAGGAAGCCGAGGCCGCGTGTAAGGCCGGCAACATGACGCTGGCCTCCGACAAGGCGAAGGCCGCGCTGGCGATCCTGAAGTAGCACCAGCCTAGAGGGAGAAACACCGAGACCCCGGAGATCTTCTCTCCGGGGTCTCTTCTTGTTTTGGGGAGGCCCACCCGACGGAAACAGAGAGGTTGAGGTTCGTCCCCTTACTGAATTACTTCATCTGCTCGCAGCAGCAACGACGGTGGAACTGTCAGGCTGAGGGAATGGGCACGTCGGCGGGCTTGGCAGCAGATGCTAACAATCGAGACGTTGCGCTCGGCCCGTTCCACTGAGCCGACATAGTCATATAATTAATAATATAAAATCTATATGTAAAATAAGCTGTATACTCATCTATAAGGATAAGATCATAGCGATTCTCTCCAGGATAGAGAAAGAGGGAAGGACCACGCCCACCATGATGCATTGCTCGCCCGTCACCCCGAACTTCACTGACGGAATCACAGCCCACGATCATCCCCTGACACGCGAGCGCATCAAATGGACCAGCGTGGTTGAGAGCCTCCGAAACCCGTTGGAGGAGCAGGAGTTGCTCGACGCCATCCATAGGATCGTATGACAGAGATGACAATCTCCTCAACGCCGCGTCCGCGGGGGGTGCCAAGCGAAGAGACCATCTACACGGTTGGCGACTTCGTCCGGCGTGTCGTCGGCAGCCTCCTTCAGGGAGGAGGCTATCGCGGCAAGTTCCTTTGCTCACCCTGTCTCGTCA
>WNGH01003670.1_pt1 | contig 14702 bp, 9 predicted proteins | sample 5400631 | NCBI WGS metagenome assembly WNGH01 (sample SAMN13153373, study PRJNA577476) | soil metagenome | isolation source: 115 cm soil or saprolite under Garry oak tree replicate 1 | place: USA:California | collected 2016-06-15
GGGCGACGAACTCCTCCGCGGCGGCCCGAAAGAGCGCCGCCGGGTCGTCCAGGACGCGGATCACGCGCTGACCCACCACCGGCGTCCGTCCTGCTCGAGAAGGGCGTCCGCCGAGTGCGGTCCCCACGAGCCGGCCGCGTAGTTCGGGAAATCCCGCGGCGGCAGAGACTTCCAGACGTCGAGGATCGGCGTCGCGATCTTCCACGCGGCCTCGACCATGTCGGCGCGGTGGAAGAGCGTGCTGTCGCCGATCATGCCGTCGTAGAGCAGTCGCTCGTAGCCCGTCGCGGCGCCCTGATCGCCGAAGTCCTTGTACGAGAACTTGAGCTTGACGGTGTTCAACTGGACCGTTGGGCCCGGCTGCTTGGCCTTCATCTGGACTTCGATACCCTCGTCGGGCTGGATGTGCAGCACCAGCCGGTTGGGCTCGATCTGCGCCTGCGTCGACTGCTCGAAGAGGAGCAGCGGCGGCCGGCGGAACTGGATCATGACCTCGGTGTCGCGCTTGGCGAGCCGCTTCCCCGAGCGGATATAGAACGGGATGCCGGCCCAGCGCCAGTTCTCGATGAAGAGCTTGAGCGCGGCGTACGTCTCGGTGCCGGAGGTCGGCGAGACTTTCGTTTCGGTGCGGTAGCCCGCCAGCTTCTTCCCCGCGAGCGTGCCCTCGCCGTACTGCCCGCGGACCGTGTGGGTGAGGATCTCCTCCGGCGCCATGGGCCGGATGGACTTCAGCACCTTCACCTTCTCGTCCCGTACGGCGTCGGGGTCGAACGACGCGGGCGGCTCCATCGCGATGAGCGCGAGCACCTGGAACATGTGGTTCTGGATCATGTCGCGGAGCACACCCGCGGTCTCGTAGTAGTTGCCGCGATCCTCGACGCCGACGGTCTCGGCGACCAGCATCTGCACGTGGTCGACGTAGCGCCGGTTCCAGATCGGCTCGAAGAGGCCGTTGGCGAAGCGGAAGACCATGATGTTCTGCACGGTCTCCTTGCCGAGGTAGTGATCGATCCGGTAGATCTGGTGCTCCTTGAGCACCTGCGTGAGCTCGTCGTTGAGCGCGCGGGCGGATTCGAGGTCGCGTCCGAACGGCTTCTCGATGATGATGCGCCGCCACGCGCCCTTCTCCTCGCGCGCGAGTCCCGCCTCGCCGATGCGCTTGACGATCTCGCCGAAGAAGTCGGGCGGCACCGCGAGGTAAAAGAGCACGTTGCCCCCCGTGCCGTGCTTGCGCGCGACTTCGTCGAGGAGTGCCCCAAGGCCCGCGTACGTCTTGGGATCCGTGAACTCGCCGGCCTGGTAGTAGAGCGCGTCGCGCAGCTCACCCCAGAGCTTCTGGTCGACCGACATCGTCGCGAACTCGGCGATGTCCTTGGACTGCTCCTGGCGGAACTGGTCGTGGCTCTTCGGCTTGCGCGTCACGCCGACGATGGCGAGCTCGCGGGGCAGGAGCCCGTTCGCCTTGAGGTTGTAGAGCGCGGGGAGCAGCTTGCGCTTGGTCAGGTCACCCGCCGCGCCGAAAATCACGATGGTGCACGGGCCCGCCGGCCGCATCGCGCCGGCCTGGGTGGTCTGTGTCATGTCGTCGCCTCCCGGGATCTGCCTCTAGCCGCCGGCCGCCCGCTCGATGTGGCCGCCGAACTTCTGCCGCATCGCCGACAAAACCTTCTCGGCGAAGGTGTGCTCCTGACGCGAGCGGAACCGAACGTAGAGCGACGCCGAGAGCACGTCCGCGGGAACGCCCTCCTCGATCGCCGCGATGAGCGTCCACCGCCCCTCCCCGGAGTCCTGCACGCTGCCGGTGTAGTTGGAGAGCGTCGGGTTCTCGAGGAGCGCCTGCGCCGTCAGGTCCAGCAGCCAGGACGAGACGACCGAGCCGCGCCGCCAGACTTCGGCGATCTCCTTGTTGTCGAGGTCGTATCGGAGATCGGGGTCGAGGTCCTTCGAGTTCGCGTTCTTGAAGATGTCGAAGCCTTCGGCGTACGCCTGCATCAGGCCGTACTCGATGCCGTTGTGCACCATCTTGACGAAGTGGCCCGCGCCGACCGGGCCGCAGTGGAGGTAGCCCTGCTCGGCCGTGCCACCGCTGACCTTCTCGCGGCCCGGCGTCCGACCGACGTTGCCCATGCCGGGCGCCAGCGTCTTGAAGATCGGGTCGAGCCGCTGGACGACGTCCTTGTCGCCGCCGATCATCAGGCAGTAGCCGCGCTCGAGCCCCCAGACGCCACCGCTCGTGCCGACGTCGACATAGTTGATCTTCTTCGACTCGCGCAGTCCCTTGGCGCGGCGCACGTCGTCCTTGTACATCGAGTTGCCGCCGTCGATGATCGTGTCGCCCCCCTGCATGCGCTTGGCGAGGTCGCCCACGACCTGCTCGGTCACGGCGCCCGCCGGGACCATCACCCACGCCACGCGCGGCGGCTTGAGCTTCTGCACGAACTCGTCGAGGTTCGTCGTGCCGGAGCCGCCGTCGCTCGTGAGCGCCTTGACGGCCGCCGCATCCGTTGCGAAGCCGGCGACCTCGTGGCCGCCCTTCATGAGACGCCGCGCCATGTTGCCGCCCATCCGGCCGAGCCCCACGATTCCGATCTGCATGATCCGCTCTCCTTTTACGCTGCTCGTTTACGCCAACGCCTTCTTCAGGGCGCCGGCGAGCGTCGCGAGATCTTTGGTCACGTCACGGCCGAGGTGGACGCGCAGCGCCCGCCGGCCGCGCTCGTAGAGCACCTCGAGATCGCCGCGGGCTTGAGCCGCCTTGACCACACCGAAGGTGTATTTCTGGCCCGGCACCGACAGGTCCACGGCGTCGTCGCACGTCATTTGCAAGAAAATGCCGGAGTTGGGCCCGCCTTTGTACGCCTGGCCGGTGGAATGCAGGAAGCGCGGGCCGAAGCCGAGGCACGTGGCGACGCGCTTCGCGTCGCGGATCGCCGTACGCATCTCGCTCAGCGCGCGGTCATTGGCCGCGTTCATTTCGATGTAGCCGAGCAGCGCCACGTAGTCGCCGGGGTTGACGCGCCCGAGGAACGCGCGCAGCGCCCCGGCGAGCGTCCGGTCCTTGCCCATCGTCGCGGTGAGCTGCGTCGCGTTCGTCTGGTTGGTGTAGAGCTTGATGCCGTCGGCCTCGAGCAGCGGCGTCTCGGCCGGCAGCGAGCCCTTCTTCTCGTATTCCGTCGTGAGCTTGCGCGTGGCGACCTTGCTCGCCTCGACGTCCGGCTGGTTGAACGTGTTGATGCCGAGCACGGAGCCGGCGACCGCCGTCGCGAACTCCCAGCGGAAGAACTCCGCGCCGATGTCGTACGGATCCTCGATCTCGATACGCACGACGGCGTGGCCGGCGGCCTCGAGCGCAATGACGCGCTCCTCCTGCTTCGGCTCGGCCTTGGAGGCGAGGCGGATGTAGACGAAGAGCCGGTCCTTACCGTACGCGGACGGGTCGCCCAGCGCCTCCCGGTCGACGGGGATGAGCCCCTTGCCGTCCTTGCCCGTGGACTCGGCGAGCAGCTGCTCCAGCCACGCGCCGAGGTCGTGGATCGCGGGCGACGTGATCAGCGTCACCTTGTCGCGTCCGTTGTTGCCGCAGACACCCATGATGATGCCGAGGACCGCGCCCGGGTTCTCCTCGACGGGCACCGACGACGCGCAGGCCTTGGCCATCTGGTCAGCCTGGCCGAGGATGCGGCCGACGTCGAGGCCCATGACGGCCGCGGGCACCATGCCGAAGTCGGAGAGCGCCGAGAAGCGCCCGCCGATGGACGCGAGGCCGAAGAAGATGTGGCCGAAACGGTCCGCCTCGGCGACCTGCTGCATCTTCGAGCCGGGGTCCGTGACCGCGATGAAGCGGCTGCCGACGCGGTCGGCCCCCACGACCTGCTTGGCGCGCTCGAAGAAGTACTGCTTGAAGATATTGGGCTCCAGCGTGCCGCCGGACTTCGACGAGACGATGAAGAGCGTCTTCGCGAGGTCGACCTTGCCTTCGAACGCCTTGACCTGCGCAGGGTCGGTCGAGTCGAGCACCTGCAGCTCGGGGAAACCCGCGATCTTGCCGAAGGTCATCTTGAAGACTTCGGGACAGAGGCTCGAACCGCCCATGCCGAGGAGCAGGGCGTGGCTGTAGCCGCCGCTCTTGGCCTCGGCCTGGATCTTGTGCAGGTGGTCGATGTTGGCGATCTGGTCGTCGGTGATGCCCATCCAGCCGAGCCAGTCCGCCTCGTCGGAGCCGGTCCACAGCGTCGCGTCGCGCGCCCAGAGACGGCGGACCTTCCCACCCGCCTGCCAGTCGCGGATCGTCGAGCGGACCGTCGCGTCGAGGTCCCGGGGGAGCTTCCACGTCTGGCGCTTGACGAGCTCGGGCGCGGCGAAGCGCTTGGACACCGCCGCGATGAGCTTGACGAACGCGTCGGCGAACAGCTTCACGGCCTCGTCGAGCAGCTTGTCCGTGGCCGCCTTCATCGAGATGCCGACCTTCTCGAGGGTCTGCATCGTGTCGTGCGCCTCCTCGAGGTTCTCCTCGAGGCTCGCGCGGCAACGCCCGTGGTCGCGGAACGCGTCGAAGGTGGCCGGCGGGATCGTGTTGACCGTGTCCTTGCCGATCAGCTCCTCGACGTAGATGACGTCGCGGTAGTTCGCGTTCTTGGTCGAGGTCGACGCCCACAGCAGCCGCTGCGTCTGGGCGCCCTTGGCGCCGAGCGGCTGCCAGCGCGGGCTCGCGTAGAGCTCCTTGTAACGCTGATAGGTGAGCTTCGCGTTGGAGATCGCGACCTTGCCGGCCAGGCCCTTGAGGAGCGCCTGCTCCATCGCGTCCGTCGAGGCCTTGAGCCGCTCGCCGATCATCGCGTCGATGAGCGAGTCGATGCGGCTGATGAAGAAGGACGCGACGCTCGCCACGCGGCTCACGTCGCCGCCGGACTTGGCGAACGCCTCGATGCCGGTGATGTAGGCGTTGGCGACCTGCTCGTACGCCTCCAGGGCGAAGAGCAGCGTCACGTTGACGTTGATGCCCTCGCTGATCAGCTGCTGGATCGCCGGGACGCCTGCGGGCGTCGCCGGCACCTTGATCATCACGTTCTCGCGGCCGACGGCCTTCCAGAGCCGGCGCGCCTCGTCGAGCGTGCCCTTGGTGTCGTGGGCGAGGTCCGGCGACACCTCGAGGCTGACGTACCCGTCACGGCGTTTGGTGGCCAGGTAGAGCGACTTGAGCGCGTCGGCGACCCCCTGGATGTCCTTGATCGCGAGCTGCTCGTAGACGGCCTTCGCGTCGAGGTCCTTGCGCCGCTCGAGGGCCTTGAGATCCGCCTCGTAGTCGTTGGAGCCGGCGATCGCCTTCTCGAAGATGGCCGGGTTCGAGGTGACACCACGTAGCCCGTCCTCGTCGAGGAAGCGCTGTAGATCGCCGCTCGTGAAGAGCGTCCGCCGGATGTAGTCGAGCCAGACCGACTGGCCGTAGTTCGCGAGGATCGTGAGGGGATTCTTCTGCTGCCGGCGCAGGGCGCCCCGCGCGACGTTGACGACGTTGTCCGGGGTGAAGCCGAACTTCGTCTGGAGCTCCTTGAGCGGTGCCGAGGCGCCGAAGGTCTTCATGCCGATGACCTCGCCCTCGCTGCCGACGTACTGCGCCCAGCCGAAGGTGGACGCCTGCTCGACGGCGACCCGCGCCGTGACCGACGGCGGCAGCACGCTCTCCTTGTACTTCTGGTCCTGCTGCTCGAAGAGCTCCCAGCACGGCATCGACACCACGCGCGCCTTCAGCCCCTCCGCGGTGAGCCTCTCCCACGCCTGCATCACAAGCCCCACCTCGCTGCCCGAGGCCATCAGGATCACGTCGGGCTTGCCGTCGGCCGCGTCCGCGAGGACGTAGGCGCCGCGCGCGGTGCCGGAGGCCGCGCCGAACTTCGTCCGGTCCACCGTCGGCAGATTCTGACGCGACAGGATCAGCGTGACGGGCTCGTGGCGCAGCCCCATGATGTAGCGCCACGCCTCGGTGACCTCGTTGGCGTCGCCCGGCCTGAAGGTGAGGAGGCCGGGAATCGCGCGGAGCGAGGGGAGCTGCTCGATCGGCTGGTGGGTCGGTCCGTCCTCGCCGACGCCGATCGAGTCGTGGGTGAAGATGTAGACGACCGGCAGCTCCATGATCGCGGAGAGGCGGATCGACGCGCGCATGTAGTCGCTGAAGATCATGAAACCGGAGCCATACGGCCGGATCTTCGAGAGCGACATGCCGTTGAGGATCGAGCCCATCGCGTGCTCGCGGATCCCGAAGTGCATGTTGCGGCCCTGCGGGCTCCCGGCGGTGAGGTCCCCGGCTTCCTTGAAGGTGAGCCGCGTCTTCGTCGAGGGCGCGAGGTCGGCCGAGCCGCCCATGAGCCACGGCACCGTCTGGGCGAGAGCGTTGAGGACCTTGCCCGAGGCGTCGCGACCGGACACGCCCTTCGAATCGGTCGGGAAGGGGGTCAGCCCCTTGTCCCAGCCGGCCGGGAGCTGGCGGTGCTGCATCTTGAAGAGGTGGTCGGCGAGCTCCGGGTACTTCGCCTTGTACTGGTCGAACTTCGCCATCCACACCTGGCGCTCCCGGTGGCCGCGCGCCCCCATGCCCGTCTTGAAGTGGTCGTAGACGCCGTCGGGGACGAGGAATTTCGCGTCCTCCGGCCAGCCGTAGTTCTTCTTGGTGAGGCGGATCTCCTCCTCGCCGAGCGGCTCGCCGTGGGCGGCGTGCGTGTCCTGCTTGTTCGGCGCGCCCCAGGCGATGTGGCTGTCCACGATGACCAGGGTCGGGCGATCCGTCGTGGACTTGGCCGTCTTGAACGCGCGCTGGAGCATGTCGAGGTCGTTGGCGTCGGTCACGCGCGTGACGTTCCAGCCGTAGGCGACGAAGCGGGTCGCCACGTCCTCGCTGAAGGCCCACTCGGTGTGGCCCTCGATCGTGATCTTGTTGTTGTCGTAGATCCAGCACAGGTTGTTGAGCTTCAGGTGGCCGGCGAGCGAGGCCGCCTCGCTCGAGACGCCCTCCATCATGCAGCCGTCGCCGCAGAGGGCGAAGACGTCGTAGTTGATCATCTCGAAGTTCGGTCTGTTGAAGTAGGTCGCCATCCACTTGCCGGCGATCGCCATGCCGACGCTCGTCGCCACGCCCTGGCCCAGGGGGCCCGTGGTCGTCTCGATCCCGGACGTCCAGCGGTACTCGGGGTGGCCGGGGCACTTGCTGTCCAGCTGGCGGAAGCGCTTGATGTCGTCGAGCGCGACCGAAACCTTGCCGAGCTGCTCGTACTGCGGATTCACGGCCTTGACCTGCGTCAGGTGCAGCATCGAGTAGATCAGCATCGACGCGTGACCGATCGAGAGCACGAACCGGTCGCGGTTCGGCCAGATCGGGTCGTCGGGGTCGAAGCGCAGGACGTTCTGCCAGAGCGTGTAGACCACCGGCGCCATCGCCATGGCGGTGCCCGGGTGGCCCGAGTTCGCCTGCTGGACGGCGTCCATGCTGAGCGTCCGGATCGTGTTCACGCAGAGCTGGTCGAGTTTCTTTTCCGCTTCGCTCACTGTCGCCCCTCCCGCTTGAGCTCCCGCACGCCCTTCGCGTCGGCGACCAGCACGGTGTCGGCGGTTCCGAGGAACAGCCCCGTGTCCAGCACACCGGGAATGGCGCGGATCGCGCGTTCGAGCGCCGCCGGGTCTTCGATCGGCCCCACGGCGCAGTCTAGAATCACGTTCGAGTTGTCTGTGACGAATGGTTGCTCGCCCTTCATCCGGAGTGTCGGCTTGACCCCGAGGGCCTCGAGGCGTCGGCGGCACGGGGCGAGCGCGAATGGCACGACCTCGACGGGCAGCCGCCCGCGACCTCCCAGCCGCGGCACGAGCTTGCTCTCGTCGACGAGGATGATCTGGCGGCGCGACGCGCCCGCCACGATTCGCTCGCGCACGAGCGCGCCGCCGTAGCCCTTGATCAGGTCGAGCCGCGGATCGACCTCGTCGGCGCCGTCCACGGTGACGTCGAGCTCCCCGCCTTCGAAACCCGTGAGCGGAATGCCGAGCTCACGCGCCAGGCGTGCGGTGTCCTCGGAGGTGGGCACGCCGCGCACCGTGAGACCCGCCTTGACCCGCGCGCCCAGCATGCGCACGAACGCCGTGGAGGCGCGTCCGGAGCCGAGGCCGACGATCGTGTCCTTCCGCACGAGGGCCAGCGCACGTTCGGCCAATGCGGTCAGCAAGTCGTCCATCACGGGCACCTTTTGCATGTGCGAGAGATACGCCTCCTGGGGGGCAGGGTTCACACCCCGCGTGCAGGGCTCGGCAACTTTACTCCTAAGCGAGCCGCGCGTACAGCCCGTTTCCGGATTCGGATCGGGTCCGCGCGCGGCGTTGCGCAGGCACACGGTGCCCCGACCTTTCGGGCCAGCGGAACGGCTTCGTGCGCGGGGCCTCAACCCCTTGGCGTCATTGGTTTTACCGAGCCCGAGGCCCGCCCTGCCACGCCCGCGATTGCTCGATGCGCGGGCAGTCTTACCGCAGAGCGTCATCGAGCCGCCGGCTCCCTCGATGACGTCGCAATCACGCTCAGGCTCTGATCCGGTTGCGTCCGGCGTGCTTGGCGCGATAAAGCGCTTCGTCGGCGGCGCGGATGACCTCGTCGGGTGTCCACCGGCCTCGCTCGGCCTCGGCGATGCCGATCGACACCGTCACCGAGACCCGCGCGCGCGGCGCTTCGTCGGAGGGGCGTGGCGTCTCCGGCTTCCGGCGCGGGCGGTCCGCGCCGCGGAGGGTGAACGACGTGACCTCGATCATCTGGCGGAGCGCTTCCAGTTGGGGCGTCGCCTGCGCCGCGGTGAGCCCGTCGAAGACGACGGCGAACTCCTCGCCCCCGTATCGGTAGGGCTGGCCGCCGCCGCCGACGCGTGAGAGCGTCGCGCCCACCATGCGGAGGAGCTGGTCGCCGACGTCGTGGCCGTACTGGTCGTTGAACCGCTTGAAGTGGTCGATGTCCACCATGGCGATCGTGAAGGTGCCGGTGAGGCCGGTGAGGGCTTCGTTGAGCGCGCGCCGGGCGGGGAGCCCGGTGAGGTCGTCGCTGTACGCCATTCCGTGCGACGTCTCGATGAACGAGACGATCAGCACGAGTCCGCCCGTCGCGAAGGAGATGCTCGAAGCGATTCCACCTCCGCCTGCGCTGATGCCGACGAGCGCGGCCACGACCGCCCACACGGCCCCGGCCTCGGTCGGCATCGGGCGCCTCAGGAATCGCAACCCGAGCACGCCGAGGCCCGCGAGGAAGACGAGCAGCCCGAGCTGGGGCGTCGCGCCCAGAGGCGCGTCGATGAAGGGGTAGTCGATCCACGCGGTGAGCGGCGCCATGCGGGGGTGGTTGAATCCGAAGACGAGGAGCGCCTCGAGCGCCACCGCGAGCGCCATGAGGCGTGCCGGGACGGTCAGCAGGCCCCGTTCCGGTACCCAGGCGAGCGCGACGACGTTCAGCGGCAGGAGCAGCGCGACGACGTCGTAGACGGCGCGCGAAGCGCCGAGGGGGTACGAGTGCGCCGGCGCCCAGGCGAGCAACGTCTGATCCGCCGCGAGCAGCACCAGGAGGCTGAGGACCAGCCGGCCGCGCCCGAAGCGCCAGCCGAGGACGAAGCCGCTGACGTACACCGTCCACGGATAGACGGGCACGAGCGCGAACGCGATCGGCCAGAGCGTCGGCACCCGCTGCAGGAGGATCGCGGCGAACACCAGCCAGCCACCGGGCAGCAGTCGTGCCAGGAGATCCTCAGCGTCCGGGGCGGAGATGCAGGAAGCAGCACCCCTCGCCGCCGGCTGTCCACGTGTCCGCCGCGAACTCGAAGCCGGCCGCCTCGAACGTGCCGTTGTCGACACGGCCGGCGATGTGGCAGAGGGTTGCCACGTCCTTCTCGGGCACGCCGGCCTCGAGCCACGCCTCCTTCAACGGGCAGCGATGGAACTTGACGTCGACGCCGTCCGTCTCCGCGCGCACCACCTCCGGTGCGAACATGCGCCCGCCGTCGGGGATGAACGCGAGGAACGCGTCCTTGAGGCCGAGCACGTCCGCGGGACCGTACTTCGCGAACGCGCGGCCGATCTCCGTCCCGCGGCGGTAGATCGCCCGTTCCATGAGCTCGGCGGCGCGGGGTTCGCCGAGCTCGGTCCGCAGCTCCTCGAAGATCGTCCGGTAGAGCAGCGCGCGGTTCTTGAACGACCCGTACAGCTGTTCCCGCAGCCGCGCCTCGACGTCCACCGCGCCGCTACGCCTTGTCGACGAAGTAGATGTGCGGCAGCATGTCGACGTAGATGTTGCCGTCGACGAGCGTCTCCCCAAGCTTGTTCTTCTCCAGGCCGCGCAAACTCGGCTTGCCCGCGGCCCACCGGGCGACCCAGGCGACAGGGATATAGCCCGCGTCGGTCTGCATGATCTCTTCGGCCTTGGCGTAGTTGACCATCCGCTTCTTGGTATCCCGCGTGTCGCGGCCGGCCTCCAGCTCCTTGTCGAAGGCGTCGTTGACCCAGGCCTGGCGCTTGCCCTCCGTTTTCTTGCCGTAGAAGGTGTCGAAATACTCGTTGTGCGGGTCGGGGTAGTCCATGAACCAGCGGATCCAGATGAACTGATAGTCGTTCTTCCAGAGGCCGGCGCGGAAGACGCGCTGCTCCAAAACCTCCAGCTCCGTCTTCATGTTGAGGTTTTCGAGGAGCACGGCCTGGACGGCCTCCGCGAGCGGCTTGGACCCGTAGCCTTCGTCGCGCATCGTCAGGGTGATCTTCGGCCAGTGTTTGCCGCCCTCGAAGGGCGTGCCCTTGAGCTGCGCCATCGCTGCCTTGGGATCGAAGCGCTGGATGTCTCGGATCTTCTTGTCGTCGAGCGCGCCCGGGAAGCCCGGGGGGATCATCGAGTGGGCGGGAATGGCGAAGCCGTCGGCCACCCTCACCACGTTCTCGCGGTCGATGGCGTGCGCGACGGCCCGCCGCACCTTCACGTTGTCGAAGGGCGGCTTCGTCACTTGGGGCAGCAGGTACCAGGTGCCCGGGAAGGGATAGCGGAAGACCTGTCCCTTCGTCTTGGACTCGTCACGCAGCCGCTTGAGGTCGCCCGTCTGCAGGGACGTGAGGTCGAGCTCGTTGTTCTCGTACGGCAGCGCACCCGACTGTACCGGGATGATCGGAATCGTCACCTTGTCCAGCGTCACGTCCTTCGCGCCGAAGAAGTGCTTGTTCTTGCGGAGCACCATGACCTTGTTGTGCTCCCAGGTCTCGAGCACGAACGGTCCGTTGCAGACGATGTTGGCGGCCTCGGTCCACTTGTCGCCGTGCTTCTCGACCGAGGGCCGGTGGGCCGGGTAGGCGGCGAGGTACGCCGAGAGCACCGGGAAGTAGCCGCGCGGCCCCTCGAGCGTCACCTCGAGCGTCCAGTCGTTCTTGGCCACGACGCCCACCTGCGAGGCATCCGGCACCTTCGATTTGTTGAACGGCTCGGCGCCCTTGATGTCGTAGAAGTAGGCCGAGTACGGGTTCTTGCTGGCCGGGTCCATCTGGCGCTTCCACGACCACTCGAAGTCCTTCGCCGTGCACGGCGAGCCGTCCGACCACTTGGAGTCTTTGCGGATGGTGAAGGTCCACACCGAGCCCTCCGCGTTGGACGAGACCTTCTCCGCCACGTGGGGCACGGGCTGAAAGTCGGCGTTGAACTTCATCAGGCCGGCCCAGATCTCGGCCACGCCGCCGCAGTAGAGGTCCTTGTTGAAGTCGTGGCTCGAAGGGTCGTTCTGCCACCAGCCGCCGCCGCCGATCCTCAGATGCTGCTCCTTCGCCAGTTTCTCGCCTGGAGCGAGCTTGGGCGCCGCCGAGGCGGGGCGGGCGTTGAAACCGGCCGAGCCCAGGGCGGCCAGGCCGGCCGCGATCTGGAGAAATCCGCGGCGGTCGATGCCGACCCCGCGCAGGCGCTCGGCGAGCAGATCGAGCTGGGCATCGCTGATCCGGGGAGTCGTCATGGAGGGAGTCTCCTCTCGTGCGGTCACTTCAGTTTGGGATCGAGCGCGTCGCGCACGCCGTCGCCGAAGAACGTGAACGACAGCATGGTGATCGCGATGGCGATCGAGGGAAAGACGCAGAGGTGCCAGTACGAGCGGATGTACTGCTGGCCCTCGCCGACCATCTGGCCCCACGAGGGCGTCGGCGGGTTGATACCGACGCCGATGAAGGACAGCGCCGCCTCCGTGAAGATCGCCTCCGGGATGCCAAATGTGACGGCCACCACGATGGGCGTGAGCGCGTTGGGCAGGATGTGGCGGCTCAGCAGGCGTGCGAAGCCGGCGCCGAGGCCGCGAGCGGCGTCGACGAACTCCTTTTCCTTGAGGGCGAGCACCTGGGCGCGGGTCTGACGCGCGATGCCCACCCAGCCGGTCAGGCCGATCGCGATGAAGATGTTCGTGAGGCCGGCACCCAGCATCGACATGACGAGGATGACGAACAGGAGACGCGGGAACGCGTACATGACGTCGATGAAGCGGGTGATGAAGAGATCGGCGCGGCCGCCCAGGTAGCCCGACAGGGCGCCGATCGGGACGCCGATCAGCACCACGATCACCTGGGCGCCGAGCCCCACGAGCATCGATACGCGCGCGCCGTAGATCATCCGCGAGAACAGGTCGCGGCCGAGCGCGTCGGTGCCGAGCGGGTAGTCGCGCGTCGGCGCCTCGTTCAGGCGCCCGAAATTCGTCTTCGTGTACGGCAGCGGCGCCAGCACGTCCGCGAAGATCGCGATCAGGCACAGCAGCACGATCACGATGCCGCCCGCCATCGCCAGCCGATTGCGGAGCAGGCGCCGAACGGCGTCGCGCCAGAGGCTGGAGGTGCGCACCTCCCCCCCCGCCTCGACCGCCACGGGCGTCGGCGCCCGGAGGCCGTCGGGGTCGGCGAGCGGCCGGGGCCCGGCGGCGACGCTAGTACCGGATGCGGGGGTCGAGAAAGCCATAGGTCAGGTCGACAAGGAGATTCATGATCGCCAGAAACACGCCGTAGGAGAGGACCACGGCCATGATCATTGGATAGTCGCGGCCGGTCATCGAGAGCACGAAGAAGCGCCCCATCCCCGGGACCCGAAAGATGGACTCGACGAAGAACGATCCGGTTCCCACCGCCGCGAACAGAGGTCCCAGCAGCGTGACGACCGGGATCAGCGCGTTCTTCAGCGCGTGCTTGAAGATCACGGGAGCCTCGCTCAAGCCCTTGGCCCGCGCGGTCAGCGTGTAGTCGGCGCGGATGACCTCGAGCATGCTGGCGCGTGTGAAGCGGGCGATGATCCCCATCGGCGCCATCGCCAGCGTGACCGTCGGCAGCACCCAATTGCGCGGCGAGTCCCAGCCCCCGGTCGGGAACAGCGGCACCACGAACGAGAACAGGATGATCAGGAAGACGGCCAGCACGAAGTTGGGCACGGCCACGCCGACGGTCGCCAGCGACACCGAGACGTAGTCCCACCCACGGTTCTGGTAGACGGCGGCCAGGATGCCCAGCGTGAGTCCGCCCGCCACCGCCAGGACCAGGGCCATCGAGCCGAGCAGCAGCGAGATGGGGAACGTCTCGCGCAGGATTTCCGTCACCGTGCGTGTCTTGTACACGAACGAGAAGCCGAAGTCGCCGCGCACGGCCTTGACGACGAAGATGCCGAACTGCTGCCAGAGCGGCTTGTCGAGGCCGTAGTGTGCGGCCAGGGCCTTCTGGCCCTCCGGGGATAGCGGGTTGGCGCCCTCGGCGACCGGGTCGAGCGGACTACCCGGTGTCGCGTGCATCACCAGGAAGGTGACCAGCGCCATCGCGAGGAGCGTTGGGACGAGCCACAAGATGCGGGAAACGGCGTACTGGAGCACCGGCCCTCCGGTTGCGCTACTATCCGGGCATCCGGCGGGGCAGTCAAGTGGCCGTACCCTCCCCGCCCAGGATGTCGTAGACTCGGCGGGCGAACCACCCTGCACGGGAGGAGTGTCGAACGACCATGGCCGACATCAAAGCGACCAAGATCCTCATCATCGGCGGCGGGTTCGCGGGCGTCTACACAGCCATGGAGCTGGAGCGCCTGCTCAAGGGCGATCCGTCCGTGGAGATCAACCTCGTCAGCAAGGAGAACTACATCGTCTTCCAGCCGATGCTCCCCGAGGTCATCTCCGGGGCCATTGGTCTCACGGACGTCATCTCGCCGATCCGGCGGCTGTGCCCCCGGACCAACCTCTTCACGCGACCGGTCGAATCGATCGACCTCGCCAAGAAGCGCGTGACGGCGGGCTCAGGCTTCGACTCGCGCGAGTACTACCTCTCGTACGATCACCTCGTGATCGCGGTCGGCAACCTGACGAGCTTCGCCGGCGAGTCGGGTCTCATGGAGCACGCGGTGCCCTTCAAGACCCTCGGCGACGGGCTCGTCCTGCGCAACCACGTGATCCACGCGATGGAGGAGGCCGACATCGAGCAGGATCCCGAGATCCGCCGGGCGCTGCTCACCTTCGTCATCGGCGGGGGCGGCTTCTCCGGCGTCGAGGCGATCGCCGAGCTCAACGACTTCGTGCGCATCAGCGCCAAGCACTTCCGGAACATCAATCCCAAGGAGATCCGCACGGTCCTGCTCCACTCCGGACCGCTCATCCTGCCGGAACTGCCCGAGAGCCTCGCGCGGTACGCCCAGGACCTGCTCGGAAAGCGCGGCGTCGAGGTCA
>WNGH01003676.1_pt1 | contig 14696 bp, 12 predicted proteins | sample 5400631 | NCBI WGS metagenome assembly WNGH01 (sample SAMN13153373, study PRJNA577476) | soil metagenome | isolation source: 115 cm soil or saprolite under Garry oak tree replicate 1 | place: USA:California | collected 2016-06-15
GAATCGTCCCGAAGACGCCATCGAGCTGTTCCTCAAGGCGATCTCGGTCAAGCCGGACTTCTCGAGCGCCTATACGCGCCTCGGCATCGCCTACGCGAAGGAGCAGACGTACAACGACGCGATCGCCGCCATCCGCAAGGCCCAGACGCTGTCGCCGCAGGACCCCGAGCCCTACGTCTCCCTGGCGCGCATCTACCTCGACCTGCAATCGTTCCAGCGCGCCGAAGCGGAGATCCAGGCGGCCCTGGCGCAGGACAACAATAACCCCGGCGCGCACCTCATGCTGTCGGACCTGAAGCGCGCGCAGCAGGACTTCGGCGCGGCCATCGAGGTGCTGCAGGGTCTCTACGAGCGCGGCATCGAGGACATCCTGATGCGCCGCGCCGTGTCCGAAGCCCTGAAGCGCGCCCGGAGCGATGCCGCCCGCTACGCCGAGCTGAAGGCGGCCACCGACCGGCCGCAGCCCGGCGCGCAGGCCGCCGTCGATCTGGCCCGGTTCATCTCGAGCCGGGGGGCGCACAAGGCCGCGGCCGACCTCCTGCTGGGGGCCGCGGCCGCCCTGGACGTGGCACCGGCGAGGACGCCGGTGGCGCCCCCTGCGGCCGGACCGGCGCAGGCCGCCCCCGCCTCCGACCCGGCGCGAATCCGCTTCGAGGCCGGCCTGGAATTCATGGCGGCACGCCTGTTCGGGCAGGCGGCCGATCTGTTCGAGGTCCTGGCCGGCGGACGAACGTCTCCCGACGCGGCCCCCGCGGGCGAGACACCGGCAGCCGCGCCCGAGCCCGGGCTGCGCGCCGCCGCCCTGTTCAATCTCGGCGTGGCGCGCGGCGCGCTTCGCCTCGATGATCAGGCGGCCCAGGCCTTCACGTCGTATCTCGCGGATTCGCCGAACGAGGCGCGCGCCTACCTGTACCTCGGCAACGCCTGCCTGCGTCTCGGAAAGAAGGCGGAGGCGCGGGCCGCCTACGGCTCGTTCGTCGACCGTGCCGCTCCCGGTCCGGACGTCGTAAGGGTGCAGGCGATCCTGAAGGATCTCGACCGGGCGCCCGCGGGGCCGGCCGCGGGGGGCACGCCATGACGCGCACCCAAAACGGCGGCCCGCGCCCGTCGCACGCGCGCGCCCTGGTCCTCGCCCTGCTTCTGGCGGGAGGGATCGGCGGTGCCGGGGGCCAGGAGCCCGCTCCTTCCCCCGCCCCCCCGCCCCAGGCGCCGGAGCCGGAAGTCGCCGTCCCGGGCGGCGACGCGAGCGCCATCCCGAAGCCGCCGCAGGTCAGGACACGCAAGGGGTTCGCCATCCGGATCACGAACCCGGCGCACAACGATTTCCGCTTCGGCCGCTCGGAGATCAACGCCGAGGTGAGCGCCGCCGACCCCGCGCTCGTCGACAAGGTCGAGTTCTACGTCGACGACCGCCTCGTGTTCATCGACACCGAGGCCCCCTACCAGTGCTTCTTCGACTTCGGCACCGAGCCCCGCTCGTGGGTCATCCGCGCCACCGCGTGGCACAAGGAGGGCGTGACCGTGTCGGACACGGTCATCCTGAAGCGAGTCGTCCTCAACTACGCCGTGCAGGTCAACCGGGTCGTCATGTACGCCACCGCCTACAGCAACAAGGGGGAGCGGCATTACGCGCTCGATCTCCAGAAGGAAGACCTCGTCCTCGAAGAAGACGGCGTGAAGCAGAAGATCGTCGACTTCTACGTCGAGAAGCGCCCCGTCACGCTGGCGGTCATCCTCGACAGCAGCGGCAGCATGCAGCCGGCGATGGACAAGGTGCACAACGCCGCCAGCCGGTTCGTGGACTCGCTGGCGCTCGAGGACAAGGCGCTGGTGATCGATTTCGACGAGAAGGTCTATCTCCTGCAGGACCTGACGAACGACAAGGACCAGCTGCGCCGCGCGATCACCAGCACCAACGCCCTCGGCGGCACCGCCCTGTACGACGCGCTTTACGCCTCGTTCCGCAGGCTGCGGGGGATCGAAGGGCGCAAGGCGATCATCCTTTTGACCGACGGCGACGACACGTCGAGCAAGTTCTCCTTCAAGCGGGTCCTCGACGAGGCGAAGATCTCCGACATCATCATCTTCCCCATCGGCCTGGGAACGACCGTCCTCGACATAGATTTGAGGAGGATCCTCAAGACGCTGGCCGAGGAGACCGGCGGCCGGGCCTCGTTCCCGTCGAAGGTCGAGGACCTGGAGGCGGTCTACAAGGACATTTCCGAAGAGCTGAAGAGCCAGTACTATATCACCTACGAGCCCAGCAACGCGGTGTGGGACGGCCGCTGGCGCAAGATCAAGATGTACGGCGCCCCGGGGAAGGACCTCGACGTCCGCACGCGGAGCGGCTACTACGCCGTCAGGAAGGCTGCGAAGTAGGTGCGGGGGAAGGAGCGGGCAGCGGCTCTTCGCGCGGCAGCCTCTCCTGAGGCCGCTCCTTCGTGTTCAACGGGTAATCGACGAGAGACAGGACCAGGCTCAGTCCGGTCGCAGGGGACACCTCGATCGACTTGAGATCGATCGGCACGTAACCTGGCGAGAACACCAGCACGCGATAGCGACCCGGCGGGACGGCGGGGATCGCGAACGACCCGTTGACTCCGGAAAAAGTCTGGTAGGTCCCCTTCCCCTCCAGCGGCACGAGGGTCACCGAGACCTCGGACACCGGGCGCTTCTGCGCGTCCAGGAACGTTCCGCGCACCGGGACCTGCTTCGCCACGCTGTCCGCGGCCAGGGCACCGTCCGGCGCGGTCGTCCCGGCCCCTTCGGCCTTCTTCCGGACGTCCGCCGCGAGACCGGCCAGAGGATTCGGCTTCTCCTTCGACTGCGGGCCGACCTGGAAGTCGACGATGTTGCGGAAGGGCGGCTTGACCTCGATCTTCCCTTTCTTGCGGGCGTCCTCGTTCTCGACCTGGATCTCGATGTCGTAGGTGCCGGCGGGAAGATCCTTGAAGACGTACTGTCCTTTGTCGTCCGTCCCGGTGACGCGCAGCTGGCTGTCGTCGCCGCGCGACGACAGCTGGACCATCCACCCCGCCAGCGGCTGCTTCTTCGTGTCGAAGACCGTCCCCATGATGGTGCCGAACACGCTCCGGATGGTCCTCCCCTCCGGCGCGGCCGTCGTTCCCGGCTGGCTCCCCTGACCGGCCGGCGCCGCGGTATCCTGGGGGGTGGGCGAGGGGGATGGACGGGGATCGTCGGCGCACACTCCGACACCGGACGACAGAAGAACCGCCGCCAGGAACAGGGCGGGGGCCAGGCTCATACCTCTCCATCCGACTGTCATGGTGCAACGATTATAGGCGAAGATCTTCATCATGAAGTTCGCCGCCGACTGCATGCTCGGGACCCTCGCCAAGTGGCTCATCCTCCTCGGTCACGACGTCGCCTACAGCCCTCGGATCGAAGACCACGAGCTCGTGCGGCTGGCCCGGCGCGAGGGGCGCACCATCCTGACCCGCGACCGCCGTCTCGTGCTGCGCCGGGATGCCAGGGACCACATCCTGATCGAGAGCCAGGTGCTGCGCGAGCAGATCCGCCAAGTGCTGGTCGAGCGCCGGCTCCGCATCAGAAAAGATACCCTTTTCCGGCGCTGTATCAAGTGCAACCGTCGCACCCGCGCCGTCGCGAAGTCGTCCGTCAGCGCCGAGGTGCCCCCCTACGTCTACAGGACGCAGCGGCGCTTCACGCGCTGTCCCGGCTGCGGCCAAGTGTTCTGGAGGGCGACGCACGTGAGCCGCATGCTCCTCGACCTCAAGGAGCGGCTCGGCCGCCCGGTTTGACAACCCGTCGGCCCGCGGGCTAGCATGACCCGCTTCAACAAAGGCGCGCGGCGGCCTCGTTGGGCGGTTAGCTCAGCGGGAGAGCACCTGCCTTACAAGCAGGGGGTCAGTCGTTCGAATCGACTACCGCCCACCATGCTCTTCCCGCTCATCTTCCTGGATTTACAGCAGTTCCACTGACACGCCCAAGCCGGTCACCTCCACTGTCGTGCGCGCTGTGCGCAATATTGTGGGGCACCGGGTGACCCCCGAAGGCCCTTCCGTGATGCGGGTCGTGCCTCAGCTGTGGGACGAATGTTTTCAGGAGCACAATCCAGACGGTTGACGCTTCGGTGGGTTCGCGGTATAAGTCCTCTATCATGGGCGCGGTGCTCGGCGCCCCGTTCACCGACAATTGTTGCCCTGTTCGGCTGGCCGTGGCCCAGATACCGCACTACGATTGAATAGGGCGGATGAGAGCATCCCGCCAGGGAGCGCCGGGACAGGTGGCAATTCAGAAGAGACTGCAGGACGAGGTCCTCACCCTTGCGGAGGCACACTTCCTCGGCAAGCGTAGCGACATCTTCTGGATCACGAAGTTGGAGTTCTTGCGTCGGCACGAACTCGAGACCTCTCAACGCCAATCAGAAGTGACTTTCTCGGGCCGCTTCCTTCGGCAGACCTATGGACCAGTGTGTCCGGAGGTGTATGACAGTACGCGTCAACTGCTCGAAGCGGGCTTGCTTGAGGAAGACGCAAGGGGCAGAGCGAGAACGATCACGCCGCTCGGTGAGAGATTGTTCGCGACCCTTCAATCATCGATCGATGAGCCAACTCTTATCGCCATTCGCGATCTTTCGATCACGCTGAAGAGACTTACATTTGGTCAACTGAAGAGGAGAGTCTACGCGCTCGAGGTCAATTGGAACGGTAGGATGGTCCCGGTCGCTGATATCCCGATTGGCGCATGCATCTACAATCACCCTACGAATTGGCTACAGGTCGTCCCTACCGATGTGCTCAAATCGTTTCACGCCAGCCTCGAATCTAGCAAGCCGTGTCGCATCTCCGATGAAATTGAAAGCCTCGAGGAACTCGAAGAGGCCTTGGCCTAGAAGGAGAGGTAGAACGAGATGAAGATCACTTGGTTCCTCTCCGTGCAAAAGGCGCAAGGCTCCTGCTGGCGTTCTGCTGGTAGCAACTCGAAGCACTCCTCACAAACAATCCAGCTGACGTAGTACGGCTTGATTCCGGAGTAGCCGAACCGGATGCCTGGCAGCATGCCGGGCTGTCCCGAGCCGATCGGGTCGGCAAGAACCCTTCGCATGAGCTCGACGAGGATCTTGCCCTCGCCGGTGCCGCGAAAGACCTCGATCTTCTCGAGGAAGCGCTCAGTGAATTTTGGCTGGTAGTGCATTTTGACTCATTGCCGACGTAGATTCTCAAGTTCAACGCTAGGCCAAGTCCGGCCCCCGACGCCCGCGCGGCGGAAGGAGCGGGAAGGTTACCTCAGGCCATCGAGATCCGACGCCATGCTCCGGCGGGGATACATTCTCATCGCGTCCATGATGCGGGCCGCAATGTCTTCAATCGTGCCTTCGAAGAACAGGTGAGCCTCCACCTTTTTGCCATCAAGGTAATCATGCACGTGCTGCCCGCTCTTGGTGTCCAGGTCCCACGAGTAGAGCTCGGTTTTTTCACCGTTGCAGAGCTTGATCGTGTACTTCTGGAGAACACCTGAGGGGTCGTACTCTTCCACGACGAACAGGAAGAAGATCTTCTCACCGGCCACGATCTTCGGCGCCGCGCTAAGCATCCACATAATGCTCTTGGAATACTCATCCCAGTTGTCCCGACCAACGCAAATCGTCTCTTCATCCACGGTCACGGTGAGTCCATGTTGCAGAAATTGATCCGCGAGAGTGTTTAGGACCTTGAGCCGTGAATCGAAGACCAGTGGTCTCTCCAGCATCATAAGGCCCGCCGGCGTTGTAGTAGTCCCAGGTCAGCCGCCTCTTGCACCGACTCCATGTCCACGGTCTGCCAAAATCCCCCGCTCCCGACGTTGGCGGGTCACCGCCTTCGGCTACTCTGTGATGTCCACAGCGGTCAGGCCCAGGCAGCGCCACTTCCCCAGCCTCTATGCCGCGGCCGCTTGACGCCCCCACCACCTTCTCCGCAAAATGCGCTGAAGTTACGAACAAAGACTCTATGCTCCGATGGCGGCCAGGCGGATGAAGGCCGCCGGCGATCCCGCGGTCGCCCTCCGCGCAGAGTAAAATGCCAGGGCATGGAATCGGAGCGCGATCGCTACCTCGACCTCCTGGGCAAGTGTCTGACCGCGTCTCTCTACGACGAGAGCGCCTGGAGAATCGTGGAGCGCCCGCGCACCGACACGCTGACCCTGAAGAGACCTGCGAAGCTGCTGCGAACGCTCGTCAAGGCCCTGACCCACTCCGCCCTCGAGCGGCGATCAAAAATGATCGTGCAGCGAAGACCGTTCGATGAGGCGACCCGGCGGGACGGCCGGGACTGGCCGTTCTTCGGCTACACGATGGTGGGGCTGCGCCGCCTCGAGAACGTCCGCTTTTGCGTCGAGGACGTCCTCGCACGGCGCGTCCCGGGGGATCTGCTCGAGGCGGGGGTCTGGAGAGGCGGGACGGCGATCTTCATGCGCGCCGTCCTGAAGTGCCATGGGGTGAACGACCGCATCGTCTGGCTCGCCGACTCCTTCGAGGGGATGCCGAAACCGAATACCGAAGCCTATGGCGCGGACGCCGGGGACGATCTGAGCCACCTGAACTATCTCAGGGTGTCGCTGGACCAGGTCAAGGCCAATCTGGCCCGATTCGGCCTCCTGGACGACCAGGTCCGTTTTCTCAAGGGATGGTTCCGCGACACTCTTCCCGGCGCCCCGATCGAGCGGCTGGCGGTCCTCCGGCTGGACGCGGACCTGTACGATTCGACGCTGGACGCCCTGCGGGCCCTCTACCACCGGGTGAGCCCCGGCGGGTACGTGATCGTGGATGACTACCAGTCCTGGCGGTCCTGCCGCAAGGCCGTGACCGATTTCCGGGCCGAGCAGGGGATCGACGCTGAGACCAAGTTGATCGATCGGGACGGGGCGTACTGGCAGGTGACCCCTCGCTAGCCGGCCTCCCGGCCAGCCACGGTCCGGAACCAGCTCCCCTAGACCGCCCGCCTGACTCTCGGGGTCCTGTGAAAGAAGCCCACGGGAGTGCGCCACTTCATGGCGACCACCCGGTCGGCGTCGACCGGCGGGACGATCGTCTGGTGCGGCCGCCGGGACGCGCGGTGGCCGCCGACGATGCGGGCACCGCACCCCGGTCTACAGCCCGGTTCCCCCACCCAATACCGAACCCGGGGTTGACGGAACGACCGGACCTGCGCCGAGTTCAGGCCGAACTTCTCGGCGAGCGTGGTGCCCAAGGGTATGAGCTGGAGCGAGAAAGCGATGGCCGCGCTCGACCCTTACTGTCTTGGCAAAACCTACGATGAATGCATCGCAGCCGGGGCCAAGCCAGCACCCAAGTTGCAAGGGAGCGCCTGTACTGGAGGCCCCGGATTTTCTTTTCCGTTCGAGGGAGAGACTCATCTGACCTTTCGGTGGTCTGAGGGAAAGTGGGAGTTCGAGGCGGAGAAGGGAGACAGACCTGTACCGCCCCACGCCGTAACGAAGGAGTCATAGGAGGAAGCAGGAGCGACAAGAAGTGGTACGGCGGCGGAATGTACAGCATCACGCCGACGCGCGGGCCCTGCAAGGGCACGGAGGTCTTCTACGGCAAGGTCTGGATCAAGGCCGAGCACCGGCGCCGGCACTTCCCGCTCGGGCCGGGCTTCATCCAGGCGAAGAAGAAGCTCGCCGGCATTTACGCCGACCCCGAGAAGGCGCTGCAGGAGCGCCTGCGGAAGAAGGTCCGGATCCTGACCTTCAAGGAACTCGTCGAGGAGTTCCTGGCGAACTATCGAAGCCGCGGCGGGACCGGCTACTACAGGGACATCCTCAAGGTGCCTCTGGATTTCTTCGGCACCCGGCCGGTGACAGAAGTCACGGTGCCGGACGTCGACCGCTACCTGGCGCGCCGGCGGGACGAGAAAACGAAGGGCATCCCCCGGAAGATCAACGATGAAATCGTAATGGTCGGCGCCGGGCTCCGGCGTATCAGCGAGTCGACTCTTCGAAAGGAGCTCATCGCCGTCGGGACCGTCTTCCGATGGTCGGAGCGCCGCGGCCTGGTCGGTCGCAACTCGATCGCGCGCGTCGAGAAGCCGCAGGAACCGGGCGACCGCAGCATCGCCGTCCTCGACAAGGACCAGGAGAAGAAGCTCCTGGACACCTGCCCGATATGGGCGAGGGACGTTGTGGAGTGGGCCCTCTACTCGGGGATGCGCCGCGGCGAGGTCCTCGGGCTCCGCTGTCGCGACATCGACCGAGCACGAGGTGTGATCCACGTCCTGGGCACGAAGACCGGAAAGGTGCGGAGCGTCCCGCTGGCACTCAGCGCGAAGCTCGCCGCCATCCTCGAGCGGCACCCCAGGCGCACGGACACAGAGCTCATCTTCCGTGAGCAGGACGGGAGGCCGCTCGACGTTGACGTGCTCAACGGCGTCCTCGAGGCCGCCGCCAAGGCCGCCGGGATCCCCAAGGACCGCGGCGTCCTTTGGAATCGGCTGCGGCACACCTGGGCCACTCGCCTGGCTGGGAGCGGCAAGGCATCCATCTTCGAGATCGCGAAGTGGATGGGGAACAGCGCGGCGATCTGCGAGCGGCACTACGCCGCGTACGTGCCCGGAGCGCACGACAGGAGCGTGGGCGTGCTCGACACGGTGCCCTCAGTTCCTCCCCCGAAGCGGGACAAGAAGCGACCTCCCGTGGACGCCTGGGTGACCCCTGAAGGAGCCGCGGTTGCCTAACTTCCGCGCTTCTGGTACATTGCGAACTTCGGTAGCCGCCTTACAAGCAGGGGGTCACTGGTTCGAATCCAGTATCGCCCACCATTGGCCCCCGGCTCCATGCAAGGGCGCGCCGAGTGTCCCACCCGGGTGCGGGGTCGTAGTTCAGCTGGTTAGAACGCCGGCCTGTCAAGCCGGAGGTCGCGGGTTCGAGCCCCGTCGACCCCGCCAATTTTCTCCAGCGCCATGCAGGATCGAGTCGTCCTGGAACGGTCGCACGACGGAGCGGTCCTGCGCGTCATCCTCGACGCGCCGCCCGGGAACATCCTCGACATCGCGACACTCTCCGATCTGAACCGCAAACTCGCGGCCGCGGGGAGCGAGCCCGCCCTCAAGGCGATCGTCTTCGAAGGGGCCGGCGACCACTTCTCCTATGGTGTGAGCATCGAGGAGCACCGCCCCGGGACGGTCGAGGAGATGCTGCGGACCTTCCACGGTCTGTTCAGGACACTCCAGCGGCTCGACCGGGTCCTCATCGCTGTCGTACGCGGGCGGTGCCTCGGTGGTGGACTGGAGCTGGCCTCCTTCTGCCACCGCGTCTTCGCGCACCCCAGGGCGCGGCTGGGGCAGCCGGAGATCGACCTCGGAGTCTTCCCTCCCGCGGCGTCGGTCATCCTTCCTCTGCGCTGCGGCCAGGCGGCGGCCGACGAGATCTGCCTGACCGGCCGGACGTATTCCGCCCGGGAGGGGCTGAAGCTGGGGCTCGTCGACGAGGTCGCCGCGGATCCCGGGCGCGCGGCCGGCCGCTGGATGGTGAAGCACATCCTGCCGAAGAGCGCCGCCGCGCTCGCCCGGGCGGTCAAGGCTGTGCGCCTGCGCTACGGCGCTGCCATCGACAACGACCTGGCGGTCACGGAGAGGATCTATCTCGAGGACCTGATGCGCACGCACGACGCGCGGGAGGGGATCGAGGCGTTCCTCGCGAAGCGGGCGCCGAAGTGGAAGGACCGCTGACCCGGACCGGTTCCTAGCTCACGACGCGCTTCGTGAACTGAAAAACGTCCGGCCGGTTGTAGTGACCGGTGACGTCGAGGGCCATGCTCTCTCCGGGGATCGTTCCGAGGTCGAGGTCGGCGACGAGGATCTCTTCGCGGTCGAACACCGGACCCGCCAGGAGCGCCCCGTCCGGCCCGATGATGCACGATCCTCCTGCGCACACGAGAGTGTCGGGCTTCCCTTTCAGCTCCGGCGGCAGCTCGAGGTCCGCGGGCAGGTCGCGCGCCGCCGTGATCAGGCCCCCCGCCAGAACGAAGCATCGCCCCTCGAAGGCGTAGTGACGGCTCGCGACCTGGTACATGTCGCGAACCGTCGGCCAGTTGGCGACGTGGATCTCCTCGGCCGACTCGTGCATCGCCTGCCGGGCGAGCGGCATCCAGTGCTCCCAGCAGATGAGCGAGCCGACCCGGCCCGCGGAGGTCGCGACCGCCTCGAGCCCGGAGCCGTCCCCCTGCCCCCACACCAGCCGCTCGGCATGTGTCGGGACGAGCTTGCGATGGCGGCTCAGAAGGGTCCCGTCCGACCCGATGACGAGGTTGGTGTTGTAGAGGGTGCCGTGTCCGGGTCCGGAGACGACGCGCTCGTGCACGCCGACGACCACGACCACTCCCTGCTCGCGCGCCGCGGCCCCCAGCCGGTCCGTGACCGGACCGGGGATGACCGCGCTGTTCTCGACCAGCCGGGCGTACGCCCGCTTGGCCGGGGGGTGATCCCAGAAGGCCGCGCCGGGGCAGAGGTCGAGCCAGGCGGGGTAGCCGGGAAGCCAGGACTCTCCGAACGCAACGAGCCGGGCCCCCTTCCGGGCGGCCTCCTCGATCAGCCGGACCGCCTTCTCGAGGGATCTGCCCAGGTCAAGGAAGACAGGGGCCGCCTGGGCGATCGCCACCCTCACTTTTCGTTCCGCCATGTGAATCCCCCGCGAATGGACCGCATGATGATAAGCCAGCGACAACCGGGTCACCAAGCGGGTTTCGAGGGGACCGCAAATATCCGAGTCACAATATGAAATCCGGTTGATCCGGTGCACCTTTGGGCGTATATCACTAGGCGTCGAGGAGACACCGTGAGTCGATTGAACGCTGAATTGAAGAGACTCCGCAAGGGCGTTGCCGCCGCTTGCGCCATGGTGTCTTCTGCGGCCTGTTGCTGCTGTTGTTGTTGTCGGCCTACACGGCCGACCGGCGGCAGCGGGCATGGAGGGTCTTTAGAGTAATCGGGACGACGTAGAAGGCCCTCCAGGAAGTTGGAGGAAATCTCAACCCCACTGCCACCGGCAGCGGGGTTTTTTATTTTTCGGGCACTTTTTCCAGGCCGTGGATGTCGGCCAGGACCGGCGAGGAGGACAGGCGTGAACGTGATTCAGACGATGACCGAGATTGACCCGACAGAGATTCAGCGAGTCTCGAACGCGTTCGAGTCGAAGACCCCCCAGGACGTGCTGCGCTGGGGGATCGAGAAGTTCCGGGGCGGCCTCACGCTCGCCTGCTCCTTCGGCGCCGAGGACGTGGCGCTTCTGGACATGGTCGCCCGCATCGACTCGACCGTTCCGGTCTTCTTCCTCGACACGGACTACCTCTTCCCCGAGACCTTCGAGGTGCGCGACCGGATCATCGCGAAGTACGGGGTCCGGCCGGTCGCCGTGAAACCGCTCCTGACCATCGAGGAACAGTCGGCGCTGCACGGGCGGGATCTGTTCGGGCGGCAGCCTGACCTGTGCTGCAAGATCCGCAAGGTCGAGCCGTTGAAGCGGCATCTCGGCGGCTTCCAGGCCTGGATCACCGGCATCCGCCGCGACCAGGCGCCGACGCGCGCCAACGCCGGCCTGGTCGAGTGGGACAAGCTGTTCAACCTGGTGAAGCTGAACCCGCTGGCGCGCTTCACGTCGGCCGACGTCTGGGCCTACATCCGCGCCAACGACGTTCCCTACAACGTACTGCACGATCGCAATTACCCGTCCATCGGCTGTTATCCCTGCACGCGGGAGGTCAAGCCGGGCGAAGACGCGCGCGCGGGCCGGTGGGCGAATTTCGCGAAGAAGGAGTGCGGGCTGCACACGGAGGCGGGACCCGGCTCGCCGGTGCCGCAGTCTCCGACGCCGGCGGAGTGATCCGCCGACGGTGCGACAGCGCTCCGGGAGGTCGTGATGCCGATCGATGAGGCCGTCAAGACAGCGGCGCCGGCCCGCCGGTTCGCCTCGGCGAAGGACATCGAGGAGTTCGTCTCGGTCCTCGAGGCCTTCGAGCGGGGCGTGATCGGGCCGGACGAGTTCCGCACCTTCCGCCTGACGCGCGGCATCTACGGCCAGCGGCAGGACGACGTGCAGATGATCCGCGTCAAGATCCCGCAGGGGGTCCTGAACGGCGACCAGCTGCGCGCCCTCGCGTCCGTGGCGCGGGAGCACTCGCGTGGCTTCGGGCACGTCACGACGCGCCAGAACGTGCAGTTCCACTTCGTCAAGATGGCGGCCGTCCCGCAGGCGATGGACGCCATGGAGAAGGCCGGACTGACGACGCGCGAGGCGTGCGGCAACACGGTGCGCAACATCACCGCCTGCCCGATGGCGGGCGTGTGCGCCGACGAACCTTTCGACGTCACGCCGTACGGCGAGGCGCTGACCCGCTTCTTCCTGCGCAACCCGATCTGCCAGGCCCTGCCGCGCAAGTTCAAGATCGCGCTCTCCGGCTGCCCGACCGACTGCGCCATGGGCGCCATGCACGACATCGGCGTCATCGCGCGCACCCGCGAGGTGGAGGGACGGCGCGAGATCGGATTCAAGGTCGTCATCGGCGGCGGGCTGTCGGTATCGCCGCAGAACGCCTGGGTGCTGCACGAGTTCCTGCCGCCCGAGAGGCTCCTGCCGGTGTGCGAGGCGATCGTGCGCGTCTTCGACCGCACCGGCAACCGCAAGAACAAGGGGCAGGCGCGGATGAAGTACGCCATCCGCAAGCTCGGGTTCGAGACCTTCAAGGCGGAGATCGAGAAGGAGCTCCAGGCCCTGCCGGCGGCGCGCGACCCGGAGGCCGGCCGGTACGTGGAGGACGCCCGCCCGGCGCGCCCCGGCGCCCCTCTGGACCTGCACGCCCGCATCGCCGGGTCGGGGGTCCCCGCCTTCCGCGCCTGGGCCGCGACCAACACGCGGCCGCAGCGGCAGCGCGGCTACTCGATGGCCTTCATCACCCTGCCGCGCGGCGACATCACGGCCGCGCAGTTCGAGGCGATCGCCGGCATCGCCGAGACCCACGGGAACGGCAGCGTGCGCACGGCGCAGGACCAGAACATCCTCCTGCGCTGGGTGAAGAGCGAGGAGCTGCCGGCCGTGCACCGGGCGCTCGAGGCGATCGGGCTGGGTCGCGGCGAGGCCGGCCGTCTGCTCGACCCGACCTCCTGCCCGGGGGCCGAGTCGTGCAAGATCGCCGTGACCGGCTCGCGCGAGCTGGCGCTGGCCGTGCAGAGCACGCTGACCGCGACGGCCGGCAACGGAGGGAAGGACCTGGTCGAGGCCGCCTCTGATCTGCGCGTCAAGATCAGCGGCTGCCCGAACTCCTGCGGACAGCACCACGTCGCCGGCATCGGCTTCCACGGCGCCGCCCGCAACGTGAACGGCCGCGCCGTGCCGGCCTACCAGATGTTCCTCGGGGGGGGCGTCGACGGCGACGGGGCCCACTTCGGCAGGCGCTCCGCGAAGATCCCCGCCCGGCGCGTTCCCGAGGCGCTGACCCGTCTTCTCACGCTGTTCCGCGACGAGCGGCAGCCGGCCGAGACCGCGCTCTCCTTCTTCAAGCGCGTCGATCTCGATCGCGTCAACACCGTCCTCGCCGACCTCACGGCCTACTCCGAGGCGGACCTCCAGGCCGACGATTTCAAGGACATCGGCTCGGACGCGCCGTTCGAGATGGAGGTCGGCGAAGGAGAGTGCGCGACCTAGTTGCCCCGATCAGAACTCGACCTGGAAGCCGATCTGGAACCGGCGACCGAAGTCGCGCTCGGAGATCACCTGCAGCGCGCCGCCGCGGTCGGGGGACGCCGGCTCGTAGGTGAAGATCCTCAGGTAGTCGCGATTGAGGAGGTTCTGAATATCGAAGAACAGCTTCCAGTTCATCTTCCCGAGGACGAACGCCTTGTCGGCGTGCAGGTTGATGAGTAGAACGGGATCATTGCGCTGATCGTTGCGCCGCGACGGTTCGAAAGCGCGGCCGGGGTTCGTCGCGCTCGGCGTATCGGGTATATGACCGTACAGGAAACGGGTCTGCAGGAAGTCGAAATTGTCCAGGTCCGAGAAGAAGCTGACCACGCTGTACGGAAGACCCGAAGTCCATTGCGCCGTGCCGCCCACCTGCCAGTCATGCGGCAGGAAAGTGATGGCGCTAAACTTCACCACGTGCCGCTGGTCGTCCGTCTGGTACCCAAAAGTGTAGGGGACCGTGGCGGGATCGTCCCCCAGCCGCGAATAGAAGGCGTCCGCGAACCCGAGGTTGCGCGAGTAGGTGTACGAGGCGTCCATCTGCCACTTGCGGCTCAGGCGCTTGGTCAGCTGCAGCTCGATGCCGTGGTAGCGGGCCGAATTGATGTTGCTCAGGAAGTAGATCTGGTTGAAGAAGAAGTTGTGGATGTAGAGGTCCGGCTTGTTGTCCTTGACCCGGGCCGCCGAGGTGCCTCCGCCGCCCCCGCTCGACTGCAACAGGCCGCCGATCTCGTCCAGCGGCTGGCCGGTCGTGTCGTCGAAGCGCAGACTGTGGTTGATGTCCCGGTCCTGCAGCTGGTCCCGGTACTTCCTGTTGATGTACGTGAGCTTGATGGAGATCTCGGGCGCCAGCTCGCGCTCGAAGCCGACCGTCAGCTCGTCGGAGAAGGGCGTCTGCAGTCCGCGGTCGACCTGGGTGGCGCTCGGCGGCGCCTTGGAGATCGGGTTGCCGATGCCGTTGTCGGGCACACCGGCCCCCGTCACGCCGTTCTCGTCCGTGATGT
>WNGH01003677.1_pt1 | contig 14695 bp, 14 predicted proteins | sample 5400631 | NCBI WGS metagenome assembly WNGH01 (sample SAMN13153373, study PRJNA577476) | soil metagenome | isolation source: 115 cm soil or saprolite under Garry oak tree replicate 1 | place: USA:California | collected 2016-06-15
ACCGCGTAGGCGAGGGCACCGAGCGCGAGGAACAGCGGAATGATGAACCGCAGCGAAAGCCTCATGGGTCGCTGTGGAAGATAATCGGGGGATGATGCACATTAGACCTCCATGAGCCTTGATTCCCGGCTGGCCGTGCCCGTCGTCCTCTGGCTCGGAGTGGTCGGGCGCCTCGCCGCGCAGGAGCCGCACCCGCATCAGGCCGAGGCCCTCGGTCGGGTGGTGTTCCCGGTGTCGTGCACCCCCGAGGCGCAGACGCGCTTCGAGCGGGCGATGGCGCTGCTGCATTCCTTCTGGTGGGAGGAAGGCGGTCGAGCGTTCCGCGCGGTAGCGGCCAGCGACTCGACCTGCGCGCTGGCGTACTGGGGACTTGCGCTGAACTACTGGGGGAACCCCTTCGTGGGCGGCCCGTCGGGTGACGACCTGCGGCAGGGCGCGTTCGCCGCAGTGCGGGCCCGCGCGCTCGGCGCACCCACGGCGCGCGAGCGCGGCTTTCTCGCCGCAACCGGCGCGCTCTACCGTGACCACGAGACGACGCCGAACAGCCGCCGGCTCCTGGCCTACTCGGATACGCTCGCGCGCGTGTATCGCGACTTCCCCGACGATCCCGAGGTCGCGATTTACTACGCGCTCTCGCTCGTCGCGACCGCGTCGCCGACCGACACGACGTTCACCAGACAGCGGCAGGCAGCGGCGATCCTCAATCCCCTGTTCCGCCGCTTCCCGGAGCACCCGGGACTCGCGCATTACATCATCCACGCCAACGACTCTCCCCAGTTGGCGGCTCTCGGGCTCGACGCCGCCCGTCGCTACGCGCAGATCGCGCCCTCCGCGCCGCACGCGCAGCACATGCCGTCCCACATTTTCGTACGGCTTGGCCTCTGGGACGAGACGATCGCCGCAAACCAGCGGTCCCTCGACGCCGGCATCGAGTACGCGCACGCGCAGCGCCTCCGGGGTGTGGCCCCCGAACAGTTCCACGCCCTCGACTACATGGTGTACGGCTACCTGCAAGAAGGGCGGGACTCGGCGGCGCGGCGGACGGTCGCGCAGGGGCTGGCTCTCAGTACGGCGCTCTCGACCGACGTGCTGGTCACGAACTACAACCGCACGGCCATGGAGGCCCGCGTGCCGCTCGAGCGGGGTGAGTGGGCCGCGGCGGCGCGTCTGCCCGTACGCGCGGCGGGGCAGGGCGGTATCGGCGAGGCCCTCGGGCATTTCGCGCGCGGGATCGGAGCAGCCCGAAGCAACGACACGGCGCAGGCGCGCGCGGAGGTCGCGGCCCTCGGGGCCATCCAAGCGGAGCTGGCGGGGCGGCCGGGCTACAATTGGTCTCGCATTGTCGGGATCAAGCGACAGGCCGTGGCGGCGTGGTTGCTGCTCGCGGCCGGCGACACCGCCGGCGCGCTCCGGGAGGCCAAGGCCGCAGCTGACATCGAGGACGTGACTGCGAAGCACCCGGTGACGCCGGGCGAGCTCCTGCCGGCGCGAGAGCTCGAGGGCGACCTGCTGCTCGCCGTCGGGCAGTACGCCTCCGCGCGAGCGGCCTACGAGGCGACGTTGCGGCGCGAGCCGGGGCGGTCCCGCAGCCTGTTCGGCGCAGCGCGCGCGGCGGAGCTGGCGGGCGACGTCGCGGCCGCGCGGACCGGTTATCGCGTCTACCTCTCGCGGATGCAGCAGAGCGACGGCGCGCGCGCCGAGCTCGGGATCGCGCGCGGCGCGCTGTCCGGGCGCTAACGCACAGACTGGATCACGGCAGTCGGGGCCGGGTATCCTGCCCATGCCGACCCCGTTCCAATCCCTCGTTACTCTCGCGCTGTGCTTCGTTCCGGCGGTTGCCACGGGCCAGGGAGCCCCCCCCTCCGTGCCGCCGCGTGTCGCCTGGTGGCCTCGGGTGCCCGTCGAAGGTTCGTTGGTGAGGGTCGTGGTGCACCCGGCGGCCGGCGACAGCGTGGCGGTGGTGTCGGGCGAGCTGGCCGGCGAACCGCTGCACTTCGAGCGGTTCGCGGACGGTTTCCGAGCGCTCGGCGCCGTGCCGTTCGGCGCCCGCGACAGCGCGGCGGCCCACCTCGTGGTGCAGCGCGGCGTCGATGCGGACGACACCTTGCTCGCGACGCTTCGGGTTGCGCGGCGGCGGGTTCCACGGGAGCGGCTCCGCGTCGCTCCTCAGTATGCCGAGCCACCGGAGTCTCTGGCCGTGCGCATCCGGCTCGAGCAGGAGATGGTGCAGGAGGTGAGACGGCGGGCGCACCAGACCCCGCGGCTGTGGCAGGCGCCGTTCGTGCGCCCGAGCCGCGGCGCAGTGACGAGCGTGTTCGGCGTGGCACGCGTGTTCAACGAGGTACTGCGAAGCCGTCACTGGGGTGTCGACTTCGCCGCGCGGTGGGGCGCGCCGGTGCGGGCGGCGAACCGCGGCGTCGTCGCCCTGGTCGCCGATCTCTATTACAGTGGGACCACCGTCCTGATCGACCACGGCGCCGGTCTCGTCACCGGCTATTTCCACCTGAGCCGCGTGCTGGTGGCGCCGGGTGACACGGTCGACGTTGGCCAGGCGATCGGCCACGCGGGCTCGACCGGGCGTGTGACCAAACCCCACCTCCACTGGTTCGCCGCCTATGGGGAGATCACCGTCGATCCGCTCGACCTGGTGCGGCCCAACGGACCGGCGCGTTTCACGCCGGGCCCCCCACCGCCCCCGTGACGGTCTAGCGAAGCGCTTCCAGGCGGCGTCGCGCCTCGGCCCGCACCTGACGGCTCGGGTGGGAGCGGGCTGCCTCGCGCAGTGCCCGGATTCCGAGCCCGTCCGGCAGCTCCGCCAGGCGCTCGACCGCCTCGACCTGAACGTCAGACGAGCTGTCGTTCGCGAGTCTGTCAGCCAGCAGGACCAGGGCGGACTCGGGCGCCGCGCTGCTGGCGTACTGCTCCACCGCCTCTTCTCGCACCCGCGCGCTGGACTCGGCTCGGGCCAGTCGCGCCAGCGGCGCGACGGCTTCCGGAGTGTCCAGGCGCCCCAGCGCTTCGACGGCCTTCTGCTTTACCACGTCGTCGGGGTCGCGGCGCGCGACCTCCACCAGGACTCCGAGCAGCACCTCAGGCGGTGCAATCTCACCAACCGTCTTGACGGCCTTGCGGCGGACGGCCGGGTTCGGGTGGGTTCTGGCGATGTCGATGAGGGCGCCTACGCCGGCGTCGCCCCTCTCCTTCCCCAAAGCTTCGACCGCCTCGCGCTGGACCTTCTCATCGGCGTCCCGTTGAGCGATCGCGTACAACGGCGTCACCATCCGCGGGTCGCGCCGCTTGCCGAGTGCCTTCACCGCCGCATGTCGGGCAACCGGGTCACGTAGCGCCTCGACGCGATGGATCAGGGAATCGGAGCTCGCCGTGGGCGTGCCGGTGCGGTCGCTCGTCGCGGCCGCCCCACTCGCCAGGTGGACGCCACCGCCGAGCGCGAGTGTCACGGCGACCACTCCGGCCATCCAGCGGGGGAAGATCTCCGTTTGCACCGGCGCCACGAGCCGCCGGATCCGGCCCATGAGGGTGCCACCGCGCCCCGCCGCGGCCAGCGCGAACGCGGGCGGCGTGACGCGGAGCCGCTCCATGCTGAGGAGCGCCCGCGCGTAGAAGTGCGCATCCCCGCACACGGCGACGGCGAGATCGTCGCAACAGTGCTCGCGCTCTTCGCGCACCTGCTGCGAGACCCACCACACCGCCGGGTGGTAGAACAGCAGGGTCTCGATCACCGACTGGATGAGATTGAGCAGATAGTCGTATCGTCGCACGTGCGCCAGCTCGTGCGCGAGCAGCGCGTCGAGCTGCAGCGGGGTGAGCCCCGTCAGCGCGCTCGCCGGGAGGAGGATCATCGGGCGCAGCCACCCGATGACGGCGGGCACCTGCACGACGGCCGACTCGAGGACGCGCACGGGCCGACTGATGCGCAGCCGCGCCGCCAGACGGGCCACCGCCTCGCGGCACGACTCGGGTGCGGACGACGTTCCCACGCTACCGAGCTGCCGCGTCACGAGCCAACCCGATGCTAGGCGCAGCGACAACACCACAACACCACCGAACCACACGAGGACGACCCACGGTAACGCGGGTTCGATAGCCGCGCGGATCCGGCCGGCGACTGGCGCCAGGACGGTCGGTGCTGCGGATACGGCTCGCGGGCCGGGGTCCGACATCGACCCCGGGGCGACCGGGGATGTGGCGGTCACCACGTCGCCGGTCGAGGGCGACGCCCCGCTCACCCGCAGTGCCGTGGTGAGGGGGAGGGCGAGCATCAGCCCCAGCGTGAGGGTGGCGAGGGCGTAGCGGGCGCGGGCCGCCCGCACGGGAATGAGCGCGAGCAGAGCCGCGAGCCCGGCGGCGGCGAGTGCGTCCTGCCACAGCGAGTCCACGAGGGCCCAGCCGAGCGCGTGCGTCATGACCATGTACCTCCTCCCTTCTTCTCGTCCAGCAGTCTGCGGATCTGATCGAGCTCCGGAGCCGTCGCGGGTGTGGATTCCAGGGCGTAGAGCACGAGCCCGAGCGTCGAGCCTCCGAACACGCGCCGTACCAGGTCCGCCATCATGCGCCGCTGAGTGGCCCGTTGGGACGCCGCCGCGGCGTACACGTGCGAGCGCGCCGACTCATTCCGCCTCACCAGCCCCTTCTCGACCATGATCTGCAGCAGCTTGAGGACGGTGGTGTAGCCGACCGGCCTGGCGTGCTCGAGGGACTCGTGGACGTCGCGCACGGTGCACGGACCGCGCTGCCACAACACGCGCAGGATCTCGAGCTCCGCGTTTGTTGGAGCGCGCTTCGACATCGGCTCACTATGTACGAAGTTGTTCGTACCTACACCGGGCGGGTTCCGGAGGTTTCCGGTCTCTGAAAGGGAGGGGTGTCGCGCGTGTGCCACGGGTCGGGAAGCGATGACCTGCTCCCGGAAACCTGTTCACCGCTGCGCGTCTGTGCGTCTAGCCGTGGCCTGTTCTGTCAGCCGAGATACTCTTCCCTGTACATCTTCACGAGTTCGAAGAAATACGAAAGTGCCAGCGGGCCGATCAGCAGTCCCAGGATTCCGAAGTACGGCACGCCTGCGAGCGCGCCGACCAACGTCACGAGGGGGTGAATGTTGGCCCAGCGGCGGAACACCATCGGACGAATGACATAGTCCACGTTCCCCACGATCACCGCGCCACCCAGTGCCAGCAGCACGCCGGCCAGGGCGTGGTGGCCCAGGATCAGGGCGAGCGCCCCCGGTCCCCACACCAGGGCGCTCCCTACGACTGGAAGGATGGCGAACACCATTGTGACCACACCCCAGAACACTGCGTTCGGGAGACCGGTGAGCCAGAAGCCGAGCCCCACGAGGGTTCCCTGTATCGCCGCGGTAACACCGGTGCCGATGATGGTCGAGGTGGTGACGTCGCGAAACCGCTGGCGCAGCTTCTCGGTGTTCTTGGCGGAGAACGGGATGTACGGGCTCACGGCCTCCCACGTCTCGCCCGGCCGCAGCAACAGGTAGAACAAGCCGAACAGCGAGATGGTGAGGTTGAGCGCGAGCCGCGTCGCGGTGCCGACCAACCCGAAGGCGGACGAGCCGATCCAGCCCACGACCTGAGCCCCCAGGTCGGCGAGCCGTGGTCCCAGGTCCATGCCGCCGAGCTTCAACTCCCGCAGGCGACCGAGCAACGGATTCCGGATGACACCACCGGCGATCTCCTGTGCCTGACCGACGATCAAGCCGGCGAACGAGACCCCCGGCACGACGATCAGGAACAGGGCGAGCGCGACTACCAGGCTGGCGGCGATCTTGGGTCGGACTCGCAGCGACAACCACTCGTGCACGGGCGTGAACACGGCGTACAGGACGGGAATGCCGATGAGCCCCGTGGCGTAAGGCGTGAGCGCGATGACCAGCGCAACGCCCAGCAGCAGCACGAGCAGCGCGGCGCGCTGATGATTCGTGTCGATCAGGGGCATGGACGACGTCGTTTACGGCGTCGGACCGGCCACGTCGATCTGGCCGCGGATTTCGCCGCCCGGGAAATCCCCCGGCCCGGTGTTCGTGGGTGCCACGCCGTCGTTCGTGTGCACGTTGGCGTACGCGCCGCCGGTGGAGAGCGCCGCGATCAAGTCGCTCAGCGGATGGCCGGTGAGCGGCCCGATCAGGTTCGCGGCCGTAAACGTGCCGTGCGCCAGCACACCATCAACCCGGCCGCCCCCGGGGGCCACCGGTCCGAAGAGGAAGACGACAATCGGGCCGTTCACTCCCGCCGGCGCCACGTGGATGTGCGCCATGAACACGTTATCGATGTTCGAGGAAATCAGCCGGTACGCGACCTCCGTGCCGTCGTCGCTCAGCTGCAGCTTGATCTCGCCGACGGCTGGGGTATCGTGGCTCGGCACCTCGTTCGCGCCGACGAGATGGGCGACGAAGTTCCGCGCCTCGGGCACGCGATCGGCATCCGCTCGTAATGCGAGCGGGCGGTGCAAATCGGTGGTTGGGCTGCGGTCGCAGGTCGTGCTGAGGGTCACCAGAAACACCGCGGCAGCGGAAGCGACGACACGACGCATGGAACCTCCCGGGTGAAATGCTCGGACCTAGTGTACCCCCACCCGAGACGGCCGCAAGAGCGCTACGTAGGTGGAACGATGTGCGGGTTATTGTTTGCGCGCTATATTTGTGGCGTCCACGCATCATCCCCGAAGAGAACCCGACCGCCCGGCCGAGCGTTCAAGGGAGCCTGACTCACGCCAGGAGGAGCCATGAGGCGAGCGATCTGCTACGGGTTTGCCGCCGCGCTGGCCGCCGGTTGCGGACCCACGTCGCAGCGATTGGAGACGCCAGCACCCCAGGATGAAGTCTCCGTTGGCTACGGAACTCAGAACAAGCGCGACGTCGCCGGCGCGGTGACGTCCGTTTCTCCCACCGAGGCGGAAGCGCGTGTCCTGCGGATCGAACAGCTCTTGCAGGCCCGCGTTCCGGGTCTGGAGGTGCTGCCGCTGCGGGACGGGACCTACACGCTCCGGATCCGGGGCTCGCAGGGTCTGCGCGGTACCATCGCGGAGGATGAGCCGCTCCTGGTCATCGACGACGTCCCGGTCCTCGCGGGGGGCATCGGCCAGATGCTCGCCGGCCTGTCGCCGGGTGACATACGGCGGATCGACGTGCTCAAGGACGCCTCCGCCACGTCCATCTACGGCTCGCGTGGCGGGAACGGCGTCATCATCATCACGACCAAGCGGGCGAGGTAGGGGTCAGAGCCGGGCCGGAGGCGTCAGCGGGGGTGCGGCGACGGGCGCTTCCGGCTCGGGAGTGAAGTCCTCGCCGGGGTTCACGAACAGGTCCTGCTCGAAGTGGTACTGCTTGTCGTACAGCTGGCGGTAGCGGCCGTGCTTCGCCAGCAATGCCGCGTGGGTGCCGCGCTCGACGATCTCGCCTCCTTCCATCACGAGGATCTGGTCGGCGCTACGAATGGTCGAGAGGCGATGCGCGATCACGAACGTCGTGCGGCCACGCCGCAGCGTGCGCAGCCCGTCCTGAATGGCCGCTTCGCTCTCCGAGTCGAGGCTCGACGTGGCCTCGTCCAGGATCAGGATGCGGGGATCGGCGAGGATCGCCCGCGCGATCGAGACCCTCTGGCGCTCGCCGCCCGACAGCTTGACGCCTCGTTCCCCCACCACGGTGTCGTAGCCCTTCTCGAAGCGGCGCACGAACTCATCGCAATGAGCGATGCGCGCCGCCTCCTCGATATCGTCGCGGGTCGCGTGCGGCCGGGCGAACGCGATGTTCTCCGCAATGGTGCCGTCGAACAGGAAGTTGTCCTGCAGCACCACACCGAGCTGGCGGCGATAGTCGGCGAGCCGCAGCGTGGCGAGATCGCGACCGTCCACGAAGATGCGCCCGGATTTCGGGCGATTGAAGGTGAGCACGAGATTGATCAGCGTGCTCTTCCCCGCGCCCGAGGAGCCGACCAGGGCTGTGGTCGAGCCCGCCGCCGCATGGAACGAGATGTGCTTGAGCACCTCCGCTCCGGGCACGTACTCGAAGCTCACGTTCTCGAACTTGACGTCCCCAACCACATCGGCGAGCGGCGACCGCGCGCCATCCTCGGCGTCCTCGGTGACCAGCCGGCGGATTTCGCGGATCCGGTCCAGCCCCGCGAACGCCTCCGTGATCTGCGTGCCGATGGACGCGATGTTGATCAGCGGCAGGGCCACGAGACCGATGAAGACGGCGTACATGAAGAAATCCCCCAGCGTCATCGCGCCGGAGAGGATGGCGTGCCCGCCCTCGAGGATCATCAGGATGCCGATAGCGCCGACGATGATCGTCGCGAACGCACCCACACCCGAGATGCCCGTCATGGTCGTGGCAATATTGCGGAACAGCGTGTTCGCCCCGCGGGTGAACACGAGTCGCTCGCTCCGCTCCGCCCGGTACGCCTTGACGATCCGAATGCCGCCGAGCGTCTCGCCCAGCCTGCCGGTCACTTCGGCGTTGAGCTTGCCGCGGTCGCGAAACAGGGGCCGCAGCTTGGTGAACGCGTACGCCATCCCCCCGCCGAAGCAGGCGAGGATGAGAATGGCGATCAACGTGAGCCGCCAGTTGAGGTAGAACAGCACGCCCAGCGCCATCGCCGCCGTCACCAGGCCGCCCACGAGCTGCACCAGGCCGGTGCCGACCAGGTTCCGAATGCCCTCGGCGTCGTTCATGATCCGCGAGATCAGGATGCCGCTCTTGGTCGAGTCGAAGTAGCTGATGGGCAGGCGGAGGACGTAGGCCTGCACGGTGCGCCGCATGTCGGTAATCGCCCGCTGGGCGGCCACGCCGAGGATCTGCGAAAGGCCGAAGCCGGTGATGGCCTGCACGAGCGTGGCACCGCCAGCCGCGAGCGCGAGCGGCAGCAGCAGCTCGGGGTGGTGCTGGTTGATCACCCGGTCGATCACCCACTTGGAGGAGGAGGGCAGAACGAGGCCGGCGAGCCGGTTCACGAGCAGCAGCGCGAGCCCCAGCGACAGGCGGCCGCGATGGGCGTACACGAGGGCCCGCGCCTCCTGCCAGGCACCGGGGGTGATGGTTTTCTTGGGGGGTCGGGTCGGGGCGTCGGCCATGGGAGTCAGCGCAATCTAAACAGGCCGGGCAAAGAAGGAAGTACTTGACAGAGTCAAGTATCTCGCGGACATTGACTCCATGGCGGCGCGTGACCTGGAGCAGCGCGTGGAGGCGGCCCGCCGCTTCAACCGGTTTTACACCCGGAAGATCGGCGTGCTGCACGAAGCGGCCTACCGGAGCCCGTTCTCGCTGACGGAGGTGCGCGTCTTGTACGAGCTCGCCCACCGCGACAAGCCGACGGCGACGGCGTTGGGCCGCGAGCTGGGGCTCGACCCCGGCTACCTGAGTCGTATCCTCCGCGGGTTCGAGCGGCGCGGGCTCGTCCTCAAGACCCGCTCCGCGGCCGACGGGCGCCAGAGCCACCTCTCCCTCACGGCGCAAGGCCGGAAGGTGTTCGCGCCCCTCAATTCCCGCTCGCACGACGAGGTGGCCGCGATGCTCGCCGGCCTGGCCCCGGCGGCGCAGGCGCGTGTGGTCGGCGCGATGCACACCATCGAGCGGTTGCTGGGGGACGGCGCGGAGGCTCCGGCCTCCTATGTGCTCCGGCCGCCACAGCCCGGCGACTTGGGCTGGGTGGTGCACCGGCACGGCGTCCTGTACGCCCAGGAATACGGCTATGACGAGCGGTTCGAGGCGCTCGTCGCCGAGATCGTGGCACGGTTCGTCCAGCAGTATGACGCAAAACGAGAGCGGTGCTGGATCGCGGAGCAGGACGGCGAGGCGGTGGGCTCGGCGTTCCTCGTCGAGCGATCGAAGACCGTGGCCCAGCTGCGGCTGCTGCTGGTGGAGCCCACGGCGCGTGGGGCGGGCCTCGGGACGCGGCTGGTGGGTGAGTGCGTGCGCTTCGCCCGCCAGGCGGGCTATCGCACCGTCACGCTCTGGACGCAGAGTGAGCTGCGCGCGGCCCGACGCCTGTACCAGGCGGCGGGCTTCCGGGTCGTGCGCAAAGAGAAGAACCACAGCTTCGGCAAGGACCTCGTCTCGGAGACCTGGACGCTGGATCTGTGACGTCGTCGGGGCGCTTCAAAGATCATTTCTCCGACGTGGCGGGCGCTTACGCGGCGCGTCGCCCGTCCTACCCCGCCGCGCTGGCCGACTTCCTGGCGCGACTCGCACCCGCGACACGCCTCGCGTGGGACGCGGGTTGCGGCTCCGGGCAGTTGTCGGTGCGCCTGGCCGGCGTCTTTGAGCAGGTCGTGGCCACCGACGCGAGTCCCGAGCAGATCGCGCGGGCCGCGTCGCACCCCAAGGTGGAGTACCGTTGCGCCCGCGCCGAGGCAAGCGGCCTCCCGGAGCACGTGGCGGACCTGGCGACGGCGGCGCAGGCCGCCCACTGGTTCGACCTCCCGGCGTACTTCGCCGAGGTGCGGCGCGTGACCCGGCCCGGCGGGGTCGTCGCCCTGATCAGCTACGGCGTGGTCACGGTAGACGCCGATCTGGATGCGGTCATCCGTCCGTTCTACCGGGACGTCCTGGCCTCGTACTGGCCGCCCGAGCGTCGCCACGTGGACGAGGGGTACCGCTCGTTGCCGTTTCCCTTCCGGGAGCTCGACGCGCCCGCGTTCGAGATCCGGCTCGAGTGGCGGCTCGAGGATCTCGTCGGCTACGTGGGGACCTGGTCCGCCGTGTGGGCGCTCGAGCAGGCGGAAGGGCAGGGCCCCTTCGCGTCGTTCCGCCGCGGGCTCGAGGCCGTGTGGCAACCGGCTACGGCGGTCCGCACCGTGCGCTGGCCCCTGGCCCTGCGCGTGGGGCGAGTGTGAGCCGCTAGAGGCCGCTCACGAAACGCAGCAGGGCCGCGCGCTCTTGCGACGACAACCCCAGGAACCGGTCGCGCGCACCGGCAGCCTCGCCGGCGTGGAGCTGGATCGCCGCTTCAATCGACGAGGCGCGGCCGTCGTGCAGGAAGACCTCTTTGAACTGCACTCCCATGAGCGGCTCGGTTCGGAACTCCGCGGGCGTCGCCTGGCCAAGACAGATGTCCGCCAACTCCGGGCCCATGTCGTGGAGTAATAGGTCGGTGTAGGCGGAGACCGTCGTGTTGCTCAGCGCGCGCACCGGGTTGGGACCGGTGTGGAGCAGCGGCACGTGGCAGCCGGTGCATCCGACGTTCGCGAACAGGTGGCGGCCTTGCAGCTCGGTGAACGAGCTCAACGTTGGCGGTGGTGGGGCGAGGAGCTTGACGAAGGCGTCCGTGGCGTCGATGCCCGCCTGACCGAGCTCGGGGTCGGGGGCGGGATCCACCCCCGGGGGAAGGGGGGCGTCCCGGATCGTCTGCTCCCGTGGCTCCGACGGGCTCGTGATCCCCATCTCGTTGATGAAGGCGCCGCTCGTGAACTCGTGCAGCGTGGCGATCTGTGCCTTCCGGCCGAAGCGGCCCAGGCGGCCATCCGGCAACCGGTTGGGGCGTCCGGAAATGCCGTCACCGTTGCGGTCGTCGGGGTCGGCCATCGCCTCCAGCACCGACTCTGGGACGGCGTCCAGCAGCCCGAACCCCAGCAGGCTCGGCGTGGTCCGCCGGCCCACCGCGGTGGCCTCCGGCGGCACCGGCTCCTTGTCGAGGCCGAGCACGGCGTACAGCGCCGGTGTCGTGCTGTCCTGGATGACCGGCCCCCCGATGCGCCCCAGGTCGTCACACACGCCATCGTGGTACGCGGTCGCGTGCGTCTCCACCTCGTCGCCCACACCGCCCACCACGGGAGCCTCGTGGCATTCGGCGCAGGAGCTGGCGTTGAAGAGGGGCCCCAACCCCGTCGCCGGGGTGAAGCTGGTTTGAAACAGCGCGCTGCCCTGCCTGAATCCGTGCTGTTGACTGGCGGTGAGCAACGGCAAGGGACTGCCGAGGGGGAGCGCGCCGCCGGCCGGACCCGTGCGGGGAGAGGCCAACGGCTCGCAGGCCGTGACGGTGGCGAACAGCAGAATCGCAACGCGGCTGCGGTGGGACATGCGAGCCCCCTTCGCTGGCAGCCGTGCGCCACGATGTCGCAGTCGCGATTCGGCGGAAAACGGACTCTAGGGCGGCGAGCGTGACCCACGCTTGGTGTACGTCATCGCCGGGCTACGAGAACGATGCCGCGGGGAGGAAGCGCAGACCGTGACCGGCCCCACGATGGGGTCGGTCGCATGTGTCGGGCCACGGCCAACAACTGACCAACGCCGTGGGTCGCGTACCGCTAAGGGGTCGGCTGCTTCGTCACCGCCGCTTGGAACAGCGGGAGATACCGGCCGTAGCCCTCCGCCTCGAGGCGGTCGACCGGAATGAACCGGAGCGCCGCCGAGTTCATGCAGTACCGCAGCCCTGTGGGCGGCGGCCCATCGTCGAACACGTGGCCGAGATGAGAGTCGGCGTGGGCCGACCGAATTTCGGTGCGTACCGCGAAGAGCGACCGATCCACCTGCTCGCGGACATTGCCCGCCTCGAGGGGTTTCGTGAAGCTCGGCCACCCCGTGCGCGAGTCGAACTTGTCGAGCGAGCTGAAGAGCGGCTCGCCGGACACGACGTCCACATAAATCCCGGGTCGATGGTTGTCCCAGTATTCGTTGTGGAAGGGCGGCTCGGTGGCCTCGTGCTGGGTCACCTCGTACTGCTGCGGCGCGAGCGCGCGGCGCAGCTCGGCGTCGCTCGGCTTGTGGAAGGTCATCGGGTTCCATCCTTTCGAGCTGCTCTGGGCGGTCGCGCCCCGGGCGACGCCAAGGGCGAGCACGAGCGCGAGCGCCAGTCTACGGCTGACGTGCGGCACTACTTGACCGTGAACCGTACCGTGTCGACCACGGGCGGCTTCAGCGGGACGTGCTTCCAATTCGCCACGACGGCGATCACCCGGTGCGGCCCCGGCTTGAGAGAGTCCAGGACGAACTCAGTCTGCCCCCGGCCGAGGTGGAGGATTCCGGTCACACCTCGCGGAATCGTGTCGTCCAGCGGCGTGAGGTCGTGATCGACGAACAGGTGATGATGTCCGGTTCCGGGTCGCTCCACGGTCGCAGGGACGATCTCCACGCCGGTCGCCTGGAGGACGACTTTCACCGGCGAGCTCACCGTGGCCCCGTTCGCGGGCGCTACGATTTTCACCTTGGCGTGGCCCGCCTGCGCCGGCGCGGCGGCCGGAAATAACACGGCAGCCCCGAGCACGAGGCTGGGAATCAAGCGTCTCACGTGGTTCGCCTCCTGTTGAGCGTGGATATCCGCATGGTAATTAGGCCCGGGGATGAGGCTGACACAAGTACGTTCGTCTCTTGACGGGCGCGTGCCGGGGCGGTAACTCCGAGCCATGCTGCCCGACCACGTCGCCGCCGCCGTACGTCATCACTGGTGGCTGTTCCTGCTGCGGGGCGTGGCGGGCGTGACGTTCGGCGTGCTCACCCTGTTGTGGCCGGGCGCGACCCTGGTGGTCCTCATGGCGTTCATCGCCGCATATGCGCTCGTCGACGGCATCGTGGCACTGGTCTATGCCTTCCGGCTTCGCCCCCTGTTCGACCGTTGGTGGATGCTGCTCCTCCAGGGCGTGATCAGCGCTGCGTTCGGGGTGCTCGCCATCTTCAACCCCGGTCTGTCGGTCGCCTACATCGTCGTATCCGTGGCTTTGTGGATGCTCGTTGCGGGGCTGGTGCAACTCCTGCTGGCGCGGGTGCAGAAGACGATGGGCGACTCGGGCCGCGGGAGTATGGTCGGCGGAATCCTGAGCCTGGCGCTGGCGGTGGCGGCGGTGGTGTACCCCCGGGTCACGGTGGCGGCGGTGCTCGTGCTGATCGCGTGGTTCGCGCTGGTCGTGGGCATCGTGCAGCTCGTCGTCGCGTTCCGGGTCCGATCGATCGTCAAGGCGGCTGCGGTAGTCTGAGCCGTTTGAGGTACAATCCCCTCCTGGTTGCCCTCTGCACGTCGGTCGCCGTCGTGGTGGTGTGCTCGCGTCCCGCAGGTACCCAGGTGCCTCCCGCTCATCTGGACGAGAGGGTGAGGAGCACCGCCGACACCTCGCAAACATTCGCTCTCTATCTGCCGCCGGGCTACACGACCGAGCGGCGGTGGCCGGTGCTGTTCGTGCTCGATCCGCGGGGGCGGGCCCTGCTCGGGCTCAAACGATTTCAAGAAGGCGCCGCCCGCCTCGGCTGGGTCGTCCTGAGCTCGTACAACACGCTGAGCGACGGTCCGCCCGAGCCCAACGTCGCCGCCGTGAACGCGATGCTGGCGTGGGCGCAGGCGCACCCGTCGCTTGACCCGACTCGGCTGTACCTGGCGGGGTTCTCCGGCACGGCGCGGGCGGCGTTGGGGTTCGCCGTCGCGCTCCGCGGCCACGTAGCGGGAGTGATCGCCGTCGGCGGTGCACTGGGGTTCGCCATGGGAGGTCCGGAGACGGCGTTCGCGGCTGATTCGACGTTTGCCTATTTCGGCTCCGCCGGAACTCAAGACTTCAACTACGAGGAAGTGTTCGCCATGGCGGACCGGTTCCGGACCACCCGCGTGCCGTTCCGCGTGGTGGCGTTCGATGGGCCGCACGGCTGGCCCCCGCCGGACGTGTGCGGCGACGCGCTCGATTGGCTGGAGCTGCGCGCCATGCTCGGCGGGCGCCGGGCGATGGATTCCGGGTGGGTGCGCGCGCG
>WNGH01008627.1_pt1 | contig 14694 bp, 15 predicted proteins | sample 5400631 | NCBI WGS metagenome assembly WNGH01 (sample SAMN13153373, study PRJNA577476) | soil metagenome | isolation source: 115 cm soil or saprolite under Garry oak tree replicate 1 | place: USA:California | collected 2016-06-15
TCTCATCCGGCTACTCCGATTCTATTTATGTCCGGTTATATGGACGATGCCGCCGCTCGGCGCGGCGTTTCCGAACATCGCGACCACTACCTCGAGAAACCATTCGAACTGAACTCCCTTGCCCGCAAAGTCGGCGAAGTTCTCAACTCCAACTCGTAAAATCACCGGCACTTCCCCCCTGAACAATGCCAGGAAACCGGCACCAGAAAGTATCATGCCGGCCAGCTCACCTCTCGCTACATGGCCGCGCCCAACATATCTACAGCTTGAACAATTCGCGCATGCGTTTAATCTGCGAGCGGCTCACGGGAATTTCGGTTTGCCTTCTGTCGTTCATTTTCAGCATGTAGGTGGAGTTGAACCACGGCACGACTTCCTTGATGTGGTGAATATTCACGAGGTACGAGCGGTGCGGCCTCCAAAAGGATTCCGAATCCAGCGCTCCATTCAAATCTTCGAGTGTGCGGTAATTCGATGTTCCCTCGGCATCCCGCGCTATCATCGAGATGATCCCATCCTGAATCGCGGCAAACACCAAGTCTTCCCCGTCCACCAGCAACAAGCGCTGCTGCGATTTCACCAGCAGCCTTACCGGGGGCGAGGAACTCTGTTTCGCGGCGCCAAGCTGGCTGACGAGCTGCTCCAGCCGCTCGGTGGCGGAAGTCTGCGTCTCCAGCATCTTTCGCGCCCGTGCAATGGCCTTGGCGATGCGCGCTTTGTCGAACGGCTTCAGAATGTAGTCCACGGCGTTCACATCGAAAGCCTGCACCGCATACTGGTCAAACGCCGTGGCAAACACCACGTGCGGCATTTTCATCTTCCGCTCCACGATCTTTTTCAACACGCCAAACCCATCCAGCCCGGGCATCTTCACGTCCAGAAACACTAGGTCCGGCGAGTGCTCCTTGATCAGCGACACCGCCTCCACGCCGTTCTTGCCCTGCCCGATCACATTGATCTCAGGAAACCCCTTCAGCAGGAACGCCAGCTCATCTCGCGCCGGCTTCTCGTCATCCACAATGATGGTGTTTATGGACATCAACTAGGGCGGGCTGCAGCCCGGCCCCCTCCCAAACGCCGAGTATAGGCGTACCCCATCTCCGCAAGCAAACAAGACTGGCGCCCGGCTGGACGTGGCGAATCGCCCTTTTCTGGGTATCATGGGCCGTGCGAATTTGAGCCAGGACGACAAGAATGAAAAAATCTTCAGGTACGCCACCCTTAGAGAAGGCCAGAGTCCTCAGCAGCATCACAGTTTATGAAGGCCCAGTCTTCGGGGTCCGCCGCGACAAGGTCATCGAGCCGAGCGGCGTCCGAGCGACGCGCGAAGTCATCACCCATCCAGGCTCCGTCGTGGTCCTCCCAGTTCTTGCCGACGGCCGAATCCTGCTCATTCAGCAATACCGGCATGCCACACGGCAGTATTTATGGGAGTTAGTCGCAGGCCGCATGGACCCCGGCGAAACTCCAAAAGCAGCGGCGGCCCGCGAACTTATCGAGGAAACGGGTTATCGCGCAAAGCGTTTTCGTATCTTCCTGGACATTTTTCCGACTCCCGGTTTCCTCGAAGAACGCATGTTCATCCTCCTTGCCGAAGGCCTGACCGCGGGCGAAGCAGAACCTGAAGAGGATGAGAAAATAATTTCCCGTTCCCATGATCGCAAGCAACTGGAGGAGATGATCCGCGGCGGGAAACTTCGTGACGCCAAGTCCATTGCCGGCATTCTCTTCTATTTCCGGTTCCTTTCTCCGGAAAGGCGATTTAGAAAATAAATTTCCTTTTATCTCTTTCTGCGACTGGCATAAGCCTACTTTTTTTTAGTAGAGAAAGTCGATTCCTCTATTAACTGCTCATTCGATTCTGCTACACTCCGCGCCATTCGTATCTTTAACGGCGTTAGGCTTTCGCCTGTGCCGGGTGCCAAATTCCAAAGTCCCTGTCAGGAGGGCAAGCGAAGTGCAAGGAACCGTGAAGTGGTTTAATAATTCCAAGGGATACGGCTTCATCGGGCGCGATGACGGCCCAGACGTTTTCGTCCATTACTCCGCCATCGTCGGTGATGGTTATCGCACCTTGCAAGAAGGAGACCCGGTCGAATTCGAGATTGTTCAGGGACCGAAGGGTCCACAAGCGGCCAACGTCTCAAAGGCCGGTGGTTGAATTAGTTAGCAATTATTTGGCCGGCAGACCGCGCCCTCTGCCGGCCTTTTCTTATTTGGAATCAGGATTGCCGAAGAGGCGAATGTTTGTAGCCGAGTTCAGTACGAAGCTCTTCACCATCGAGAACTCCGGGGGAACAACGTCGTGGGCGGTGCCAAGTGATGTAAACGGAATGAACGACAGGATGGGCAACCCTCCCGCTGCTTGAGAGCTAGCCACGAAGCGTTGCATTGGCTGGTCCCAACTCAGCGAGAGCAAGATCTCCAGCCCCTCAGCAACAATTCCCAGAGACGTCTGTCCAATGAATGGTCCATCTGCTTGAAGAAGAACCGATACGAGGAACTTCTTCGAGCCAACCACCCTCTGGAGAATCAGGAAGGCTCGCACTTCCAGCCGATGACTTGCGGCATTGTCTCTCAAGGGGAACTCCTCTCTAGGGCTTTTGGATCGGATTGGGGGTTGCCAGGTAGCCGTGCTGGCCAGAGAGAAAATAATCGCCTATGATCTGGCCCGCTTCATTCACGTGATTGGCACGCGTTTGGAACGCACCAGGGAAGTCGGATGGGGCTAAAATTTCCTCCCACCAGGGTGAAGCCATGGAGCAACCCATTGTTGTCGTCGTAGAAGCCGACGATTTTTCCGTTCGCGCTGATGCCGAAGGGAGCCGTCGAATCAAAAGCACCGGGAAAGTCAATTGTCGTGAAATTATCGGCGCTCAGCAGAAAGCCGTGGTTGTTTCCCGAACTATCATCGTAGTTGCCGACGATTTGTCCTTTGTCGTTGATCCCTCCGGCCACCGTGGCCACTGCGCCTGGAAAGTCGACGGTGGTGAAATTGCCAGAACTCATCAGAAAACCGTGGGTGTTTCCCGCAGCGTCATTGTAGGTGCCAACGACTTGGCTCAGGTCATTCAACCCCTGAAGAATCGTGGAGGCAGCACCGGGAAAGTCAAAGATGGTGAAGGCACCGTGGTTTAGCAGGTAGCTGTGCCGCACGTTGCTGCTGTCCAGAAAGTGGCCGCCGATGACGCCGAGGTTGTTGAAGAATTGAACTCGGAACGCGGCAAAGAGAAGAAGCAGAGGTTGCTTGCCTATTTGCGCGAGCATCCCGAAGAACTTCGTCCCGCAGCGATTTAACAGCTATAATCGCCCAATATGGACAACAAACAGATCGCACGAATTCTGCGGGAAACAGCGCAGCTCCTTGAAATCGACGGCGCGATTATCGGCCGGTACCGAACCTACGAAAAGGCTGCCGAACTGATCGACGCGCTGCCCGAATCCATCGAACAACTGGTCAAGGAACCGGAAAAGCTCAAGGAACTTCCGGGGATCGGCGACCGCATGGTCGAGCACTTGCAAGAAATCGTGAAGACCGGCGATTACTCGCTGCGCAAAAAGCTGCTGAAGAAATATCCGGCGACCCTACTGGATCTGCTGCAGCTCCAGTCGCTAGGCCCCAAGAAGGTGGCTTTCCTGTGGTCGAACTTCAAGGCGGGCACCGTGGCGGATGTGGAAAAGCTTGCCAGGGATGGAAAACTTCGCGACTTGCCTGGCTTCGGCGAAAAAAGCGAACAAAATATTCTCAAAGCCGTGGAAGTCTTCAAGAAATCCAGCGGACGATTTCATATTCATACCGCCGAAGACGCGGCGGCCGCAGTTGCTTCACATATCCAGAAAGCAGGAAAAGCCATCCAATCCGTCACGTCGGCGGGCTCGTTGCGCCGGGGCAAAGAGACCGTAGGCGATCTTGATCTACTTGTCACCCTTGCGGAGGGCCACACGTCGCAAAAGCGCGTGGACGCGCTTGCCAAGCACATCCTTGCATTTCCCGGCGTCGATCAAACACTGGCTCACGGAGAAAACAAGGTCAGCTTCACGCTGAAGAACGGTTTGCAAGTGGACGTCCGGCTGCTCGAAGTAGAGAACTTCGGCGCTGCCCTGCTTTATTTTACCGGCTCGAAAGAACACAACGTGGCCCTTCGCGGGCGTGCCAACGACATGGGACTCACCCTCAATGAATATGCTTTGGCCACCCTGAAGGGTGAAAAACGCGTGGCCGGGCGCACCGAAGAGGAGATCTATTCGAAACTGAAGCTGGACTTCATCCCGCCCGAGTTGCGCGAAAATACCGGCGAAATTGCCGCCGCCGAAAACCACAAGCTGCCAAATCTGCTCACGATGAAGGACATGAAGGGCGACCTGCAGATGCACACCACGGCAAGCGACGGCAAGCACTCCATTGAAGAAATGGCTGAAGCTGCGCGCGAACTCGGCCACCACTACATCGCCATCACCGACCATTCGAAAGCCGTCACGGTCGCCAATGGCCTGGACGAAAAGCGCCTAGCCGCACACATCAAGAAAATTCACTCCGCCAACGACACCGGTCTCGGTATTCGTGTTCTCGCGGGGTCAGAAGTGGACATCCTCAAGGACGGATCGCTCGATTACTCCGATGAAATCCTTGCACAGCTCGACGTAGTGGTTTGCTCGGTCCACTCTTATTTCAATCTCGACCGCGCTGCCATGACCGAGCGCATGCTCGCGGCCATCGAAAACCCTTACACGCAGATCATCGCTCACCCCACCGGACGCCTGCTGCTCCGCCGCGATCCCTTCGATTACGACATGGAAAAGGTTCTGGAGGCCTGCGCCAAACACGGCGTCACCATGGAGTGCAACTCCTATCCCGACCGCCTCGACCTGAAGGACGTTTATCTCCGCATGTGCAAGGAGCGTGGCGTCAAAGTGGTGATCTCAACCGACTCCCATAACACCGCCAACCTTTCCTTTATCCGCCATGGCGTCACCATGGCCCGCCGAGGCTGGCTCGAGAAGAAGGATGTCATTAATACGCTACCCACGGCCGAGTTCTTGGATGCCCTTCGACCAAAGCCCGGGACTGCCCGGCCGGGAGGCCAAAACAGGCGGGCGGCGAAGGGGACTTGACGTGCCAGCTTGGGGGAGGCTTTGCTGTCGGGGAACCTTTTGTTCCTTGGCATCGTATATCTGTACTGAAGGTTATCTTACGGAGGCACTTGACATGAACACGCTTCCCCACCGCTCAGTCGCTGTCCGGCTGGGAATTGCCTGCGCGGCCTTATTGACTGCTTCGGCGGTCGCGGCTCGCGCCGAAGACGTCACCAAGTCTTTTGCTGTGTCTGGACGCGCGAATGTACGTGTGGAAACCAATGACGGCAGCGTGCGGGTCACCTCCGGTGACTCGAAGCAGGTGGAATTTCGCGTCGAATACCAAGGCTACGAATTGGGAAAAAATCTCCGCGTCGACTCTCGCCAAGACGGCAACAAGGTCGAGTTGACGGCCCGCGTCACCGCCCACTGGGGCCTTTCCTTCGGCCATAATTCGAGGCACCTTCACATTGAAGTCCGCATGCCTCGCGCGGGTGATCTCCAGGTGGAAACCGGCGACGGGTCCGTACAGACCGAATCCATCGATGGAGCCGTAAACGTGCATACCGGCGATGGGTCGGTGAAAGCCAACTCGCTGAATGGCACGATTGATCTCCACACCAACGACGGCAGCATTACCGTGGAGAACCTCAAAGGCGACATGCGCCTCCGCACGGGAGATGGCTCCATCGAAGCCCGCGACTTGGATGGCAAGGTCGAAGCCGACTCGGGCGATGGCCATATCCGCATTGCCGGCCGTTTCGATGCGCTCAACGTCAAGGCGGGCGACGGCAGCGTGGACACGCGCGTTCTGCCAGGTTCCAAGATGGCTTCGAGCTGGACGATTCGCACGGGTGATGGCAGCGTTGACCTCGTGCTCCCGTCCGATTTCCAGACCAATATTGACGCCAGCACCGGGGACGGCCACATCAGCCTGGGCATTCCCGTCACCGTGGAAGGGACTTTCAGCAACTCTCAGATTCACGGCAAGATGAACGGCGGCGGCCAGCCTCTGACCATCCACACCGGTGACGGTTCGATCCGGCTGAGCAAGAGCTAGGCTTTCCGAGAATCGCTTGGCCCCTAACAAGTTCCAGTACCGATTCCTGTGAACTGACACCACACGCGTTCCGTTTTTGGCTACTTCTCTTCACACCTGCCATTGTAACCCGTTGAAAACAACTGACGTATTTTTGGCGTCTCGCTTGCAATTCCCCCCTCTAAGTCCTCAGGAGCCTCCAGTGATCGTTTTCGTTCTTCTGACCGCCCTTATCGTTCTGGTAGCGGTCACGTTTATTAGTTCCATCGATTTCTCTAACGGCCGTCGCCACTAATTCTTGTCCAGGTACCCGTCCTAGCCGTAAAAGACCCGGCGTCCAGGCCGGGGATAGGATATAGGATCTGGGAGGAACCCACCGAAGAGACCGGACCAGACCGGACCAACATCCGGCTCCGTAGGAATCCTTTCCCCTTCGGGAGAGGAGGATGTCAACGAGAGTTAGTTACGTGACGGTCACCCTGCGGGAACCCTTCCCGCGGGTGGCCTTCGTAACGCATAATCACTTCCTGGATATGCACGGCGCGGACAGCCACGAAGACTCAGTGCGTCCAACATCCCCACGGCGCGCACATGCTTGGATGATTCTCTTTCTCCTGTACACGCTCATCGCCGTGCTTTTGACGGGCTACAGATATCTCGATGATCTTACCCGGCAGCACCCCGGCACTTTCTACATGCGGGTTTTGGAGGAAGGCACGGGTGTGTACTCCGTTTTTCTCCTTCTCCCTCTCATCTTCCGCTTCGCCAGAATCTACCTCTATGAGCGCAAAGGCTGGCTGCGGCTGGGTCTCTTCCATCTCGCCGCAGCGGTTCTGTTTTCCTCGGCCCACACCACGATGATGGCAATCAGCCGCCACTTCCTCGCGCCTCTCATGGGTCTCGGTCCATACGACTACGGCATCATGACTTACCGCTATCCTATGGAGTTTTCGAACGACCTTATCGGGTTCACCGTCATCGTGGGTCTGTATTCTTTCTACCAACGCTTGCGGATCGCTCAGGCGCAGCAACTTGCCGCCGCTGAACTTCAGACCAAGCTGGTGCAGGCACAATTGGAAAATCTGCGCCTGCAGTTACAGCCACACTTTCTTTTCAACACGCTGAACACGATTTCTTCGGTGATGTACGAGGACGTACGGCTGGCGGATGCCATGATCGCGCAGCTCAGCGACTTGCTGCGACTCACACTGCAGGCTTCGCGCGCGCGTGAGATACCCCTTGGCGAAGAACTGGAAATCACGCGGCTTTATCTCGACCTGATGCAAAAGCGATTCGAAAACAAGTTGTGCGTCACCTATTCCATCGATCCGTCCTTGAATACTTCGCTTGTGCCGCAACTCATCCTGCAGCCGCTGTTGGAGAATTCGCTTCGGCATGGAATGAAATCCGGCAGCACCGCGATGGATCTGTTCATCGCAGCTCATCGCGAAAACGGCAGCCTGATCCTGCAGGTCTCTGACAGCGGCTCCGGTTTCGGGGAAATCGATCCTTCGGGGCTGTTCGGCCGAGGGCTAGGGCTTTCGAATATTCGCGACCGCCTGGCGCATCTCTATGGCGACCGTCAGCAATTCTCGATCTCCAACCGGCGCAGCGGAGGCGCACAGGTGACGCTGAGCGTTCCCCTGCACACCTCAGCGCACATTCCCCAAGGCTCCGAATGAGTTCGCCGTCGCAACTCCGCGTCTTGATCGTTGACGACGAAGCGCCAGCGCGACGCAAGATTCTTCGCCTGCTCCGCGAAGAGTCGGCTGTTGAGATTGCCGGCGAGGCCGATAATGGCGAGGCGGCCATGGTCGCAATCAAGCAGCATTGTCCCGATCTGGTGTTCCTCGATGTGCAGATGCCGGGGCTAGACGGCTTTGGTGTGATCCGATCACTCAACGCCGCCAAGATTCCTTTGCCGCGGGTCATCTTCGTCACGGCGCACGATCGGTTTGCGCTTCGCGCCTTCGAGGTTCACGCTTTCGACTATCTGCTCAAGCCCGTCAGCGAAGAGCGTTTTCGCGAAGCTCTCTGCCGGGCCAGAGTCCAACACGAGCAATCGGCGAACGGATTCGCTTCTCGCCTGGGGGCCATGCTGGAGCAGTTGCAGCGCGAAAGATCCCTGCCCGATCGCCTGCTCATCCAGGAAGATTCACGGGCGATCTTCGTCCCGGTTATGGACATCTCCTGGATCGAAGCCGATCGAAATTACGTGTTGCTGCACTGTGGCAAGAAAACGCACACGCTGCGCAGTACCCTCGACGCGCTGCAAAACACGCTGGATGCGAAGCTGTTCGTGCGCATCAACCGGGGAACGCTAGTGCGGCTGGAGGCGGTGCGAGAACTACTTCCGTGGTTCCACGGAGAATACAAAGTCGTGCTGCACGACAATACCGAGCTCCGATGGTCGCGCCGTTACGTTTCGCAGCGGCCCGAGATCCTCAAGCTTCCCTGACGCCTCGGGTCTTAGCCGCGCGTCGTGCCTGAACAGCGCGATGCCACGATGACCGGAACCTACTAAGGATAATAACCCCAGGAGCTGCTCGAAATCGCGATCCCTCCGTAACAGAGAATGCCCGTTGATTATGCCGGAGTCGGGGATCCAATAATCGCTAGTCTTAGTGCGGTCTCCCTGGGGGAAATTCACAGTGGCCTGATGATGCCATATTTATTTATGCCTGCCCGTCAATCCTGTGGTCAAACTGATATGTTGGCACATCCCGCTCGTCCTCCAGCCAGGCCCGCTCATCCCAACTCCATTGCTTCTTTCCGGCTTCATGAGGTATCCCTCATTCTATGACAAACCGATTCTACTGCCACACCGCTGGCGGTCTCTGCTTCACACTACTAGTCCTGGGCTTCATCTCACGCGCAGGCGCACAGGGTAAGCCAGATGCCGGTTGGCCTAACTATGGCAACGAGGGAGGGGGCACGCGCTACTCCCCGGCTTCGCAAATTGACCGCAGGAACGTGGGGCAACTCAAGCCCGCATGGACCTATCGCAGCGGTGCGCTGCCCCATGACCCGGAACTCGACAAGAAAGCTGCGTTTGAAGCTACCCCCATCCTTGTTGGTGGAAAGCTCTTCCTGAGCACTCCGTACGATCACGTGATCGCATTGAATCCGGAGACTGGCGCAAAGCTTTGGGAATTTGACCCCCAGCTTGAGCTCCCCTATGGCGCTTCAGAGGTGACGTCGCGCGGTGTATCTGCCTGGCGAGCTCCGCGCGGCAAAGCCGGCCAGCCGTGCACGCTGCGGATCTTCATCGGCACCCTCGACGCACGACTGATCGCTTTGGACGGAGCCACCGGAAAGCCTTGTTCCGACTTTGGATCGGATGGAGAGGTGGACCTCACGAGCGGCGTTAGACTGCGCGACCCAGGCGACTATCAAGTCACCTCCGCTCCCGCCATCTTCAAAGACCTGGTCATCACCGGCTCCTCGATGGGCGACAATCGCGCGGTCACAGTGGAGCGCGGCATGGTTCGCGCCTTCGACGTTCGCACCGGCACACTCCGCTGGACCTGGGATCCCATTGCGTCCTGGGCCGGTGGATGCCGAGCGCGACTTGGTTTTCATCCCGACCGGCAGCGCCAGCCCCGATTATTACGGCGGCATCCGCAAGGGTGACAACCAATGGGCCAACTCCGTTGTGGCTCTCCGTGCCAGCACGGGCGAGTTTGTCTGGGGCTTCCAGGTCGTTCATCACGATCTGTGGGATTACGACGTTGCGTCGCAACCCACGCTTTTCGCGTGGAAGGACGGTACGCCCGCCATCGCCATCACTACAAAAATGGGCCGGGTATTCGTCCTCAATCGCCTTACTGGTGCTCCGCTCCTCCCCGTAGAGGAGCGCCCGGTGCTCAAGAGCGATATCCCCGGTGAAGAATCCTGGCCGACGCAACCGGAGTCCGCCATTTCCGTGGTTCCGGAAAAACTGAGGCCGGAAGACGCCTGGGGCATAAAACCGGAAGAGCGCCAGTGGTGCGCCGACAAGATCAAGGCGGCTCGTTCCGAAGGAATCTTCACCCCTCCGAGTCTTCAAGGCACGCTCGTTTTCCCCAGCAATGTCGGTGGTGTGAACTGGGGAAGCGCCGCGTACGACCCTCAGCACCATCTACTTTTCATGGACACCAACCGCCTTCCCATTTTCGTGAAACTTATTCCCCGCGCTGAGTACGACGACGCCCGCAAGAACGCAAGTGATTCCGACCGGCTCCACGGAGAATTTGCGCGGCAGGTCGGCGCACCTTACGGCATGTTTCGCTCGCCGCTTCTCTCGCCGAGCGGACTTCCGTGCAACGCACCGCCCTGGGGCACAATCGCCGCAGTCGATCTGTTTTCGGGAGCAAAAGCCTGGGATGTCCCGCTGGGAAGCTGGATTCCGGGTATGCACACGGGAACCATCACTCTCGGCGGGCCCATCGCGAGTGCGGGCGACCTCGTTTTCAGTGCCGCTGCCATGGACAACTATCTGCGCGCTTTTGACTCCGAAAGTGGCAAAGAGCTCTGGGAGTACGAGCTTCCGGCTGGCGGCCAGGCCACTCCCATGACCTACACGGTCAACGGCAAGCAATACCTGGTTATCGCTGCCGGCGGCCACGGCAAACTCGGCACGAAGCAAGGCGACTACGTAATTGCCTTCACCCTGCCTTGAAGGAATCGGAAGAGCGCAACGTGTTGACCGCTCCTCCGTATCTAGAGATACTCAATTGAAAATCACCGCTGATCAAGCACCCGTTCTCAACCACGAAAAACAATCCCTTCTTGCGGATGGCATGCTCATCGTCCTGTTTCTCGCCTTCCTGAACTTCTTGTTGCACCTCTATTTCAACAATCAGTACGGTTACTTCCGCGACGAATTCGACTACCTGGCTTGTGGGGACCATCTGGCCTGGGGCTATGTGGATCAACCTCCGGTGGTACCGTTCCTCATCAAGATCTCCCGGCTCTTGCTGGGTGACTCGCTTCGCAGTATTCGGATTGTTCCGGCGCTGGCAACCTCGGCTGCGGTCATTTTGACGGCCATGATCACGCGAGAAATCGGTGGCCGGCGGTTCGCGATTGTGCTCTCCGCTTTGGCGTTCATCGCTGTACCCGTCTATCTGAACGACGGCAGCGTCATGACCACCAATTGCCTCGAGCCGCTGTTGTGGATGGGCTGCGTTTATCTCGCAATCCTGGCCATCAAGCGCGACGACCCGCGCTACTGGCTGTGGTTGGGAGTCGTCGCCGGTGTTGCTCTCGAAGAAAAATACTCGGTTGCCGTGCTCGGCTTCGGCATCGTGGTTGGACTGCTGCTGACAGAGCACCGCCGCGTTCTTACCGGGAAGTGGATCTGGCTCGGTGGAGCCATCGCCTTTCTGGTTTTTCTTCCAAACTTTCTATGGAATGTCCAGAATCACTGGCCCTTTGTGCAACTAATGCACAATATCAAGGCCGACGGCCGCGACGTGGTACTTTCACCCACGGCGTACTTCGCCCAGCAGATTCTAATCATTCACCCGCTCTTAGCACCCATGTGGATCACCGGCCTGCTGGCCTTTCTCTTCTCCGCCCGGCTGAAGCCTTACCGGTTTCTCGGCTGGTGTTATCTAGCCTCCTTCACCGTGTTCGCCGTTCTCAAGGGAAAGAACTACTATCTTGGGCCAATCTATCCGGCCTACCTGGCAGCCGGAGCGGTGGTGATCGAGAGTTACACCGCACGGTCGCGTCAAGTCTGGCTGAAGCCCACGCTCGTGGTGCTAGTTTTCGCCGGAGGAGCCTGGCTTGCCCCCGTGGTCATGCCCGTGCTCCCCGTTGATCAATTCATTTCCTACATGGATCACCTACCTTTCAAAGTGCCTCGCAGCGAGCACAGTCACATGCGCGCCATCCTCCCGCAGCACTTTGCCGATGAATTCGGATGGGACGAGATGGTCGCTACCGTGAATAAAGCCTACCGTCGGCTATCTCCCGAAGAACGGCCGGGCTGCGGCATCTTGGCGCAAAACTACGGGCAGGCGGGCGCCATCGACTTCCTGGGACGCCGCTACGGGTTGCCTCCAGCCCTCAGCGGTCATCAAACCTATTTTCTGTGGGGACCGCGCGGCTATTCGGGGAATTGTCTGATCGTGCTCGACGATTCCAGAGAAACACTGGAGGGCTATTTCGAACACGTCGAATACGTGGGCAAGTCTACCGATAACCCCTACGCAATGGAGCGCGAGATCCCGGTCTTCATTTGCCGTGGCGCAAGATTCGGGACGCTAGCCGATATTTGGCCGCGGTTGAAGAAATGGCGCTAGCGCCTAACGAGCGGGTCGGGAGGTCGCCCGTTCACCTAGCCCAAAACGAAGTACCGCGTTCGCCGCCCGCAGCAGGGGTGTGCCTGCTTCTTGATATACAATCGTGGCCAGAAAAAATGGCTAAAAGACGATCCCACGGCCGTGGCTTGCGTCTCATCGCCGCCTTCAAACTCTTAAAAGGCCTGGCGCTGCTTGCGCTGGGAATCGGTGCGCTTAAACTTCTTCACAAGGACGTCGCGGCGGTGGTCGAGCACTGGATCAACATTTTCCAGGTTGATCCCCACAGTCACTACATTCAGCTGCTTCTCGCCAAGTTGTCGATTGTGGACGATCGCCGATTGAAAGAACTCAGCGTAGGCACGTTTATTTATTCAGCCATTTTTCTCGCCGAAGGCATGGGCCTGGCACTGGGCAAGCGCTGGGCCGAATATCTCACCATCGTTACGACTGCCTCTCTGCTCCCGCTCGAAGTCTATGAACTCGTCAAACACGTCGGCATTGGCAAAGGCGTCGCCCTAGTGATCAATCTTGGTGTGGTTGCCTATCTGATCTTCGAACTGCGCCGCTATCCAAAGCGGCTCTGACGGCTCCACCTTCCGTTCGCTTTCAACGTACAGCTCGACTATTTGAGCGCCCAGCTCCAAAACATCAAAGCACAGATCTACCGCGGAGCAGTATTGATCGCCGTTCAGCTACGCGCCGCCCAAATCCACGGACGAGTGCTTTGGCTCGGTGGCCACACTACGGAATCGTCAGGGTGTTCCCTTCGCGCACCGCGGTGGCGCTTTCCTTGCCTTGATGGCGGTAAACAACGATTAGAGTTTTGCCCGCGCCTATAGCTGGATCTCCGCCCAAAGCGCTATTGGTCACCACGAAACTCAGCACCCCGTCGCGAATTCTGCTCTGAAGAACATCCGTCACGTTCAAGGTCCTTCCCTGGACGCCGTAATAACCGCGGATGATCCTGAGGCCATTCCATTCATCATGATCGCGACTGCCGTAATTCGCGGCGCGGTCGTCCCTATCATCATGATCGCGGCCGCCGTAATTCGCGGGGCGCTCGTCCCGATCATCGCTGCGAATATTGAACACGCGGACTTCAACGAAGCCTCCCTCGTTGTAGTTGAATTCGCGTTCCTCATTCCTGCGATTTCTTGCGAGTATGTGGAGTGACTTGTTTTTCCCAATGGCTGGATCCCCGCCCATGGTTTGGTTGTTCACCGCGACTCTGCCATTTACGCCGCCGCGTCCAATGAGGTCTTTGAGAATATCGGTGACTTCATTGCGCTGATTCTTGAAGCCATAGTCAGCGCGCGTGATCTGCCAGCCTTCCTCCTGGGCACCCACGCCGGCGCTGAAAAGAGTAGCGCCAATGGCGATGGCCATCATCGCGAAGGCGAGTACCCCATATCGATTTGTGAACTTCATTCGAGACTCCTTCAGGGCGTAAGCCCTCTTCCATCACTTCTCTCACTTTAACTCTGGTGGCGGCTCCTGGTAATCCCCAATCGAGACGCGATTGTCCTGAATGTCTACACCAGCCCCATGGCTTATTTGCGGAGCGGACCTCCGGTTCAATGACGGTAACGCTGCGATTTTTTCCGCGCCGATTTGCAAATCCGGAGGTCTTCCCTCATCATTACTGGTTTGTTTGCGGACGCGGCACGGTTCCGTGCGGCAATGCTTGTTCTAAGTTCATTTTTTCCGACGATCGCATGGTGATCGTTCAATAATAAGGAGCGGCATGGAAAAGCCTTCCAAAATCGCGCCCGCCAAGGGAAAACTGGGAGTCCTGCTTCCGGGCATGGGCGCTGTCAGCACGACCTTCATGGCCGGAGTCGAGCTCGTCCGCAAAGGCAAGTCGCAACCCGTGGGATCGCTCACGCAGATGGGCACCCTTCGACTGGGTAAGCGCACGGACGCACGTTCGCCGCTTATCAAGAAATTCGTCCCTCTTGCGGAACTCAAGGATCTAACCTTTGGCGGCTGGGATATTTTCAAGGACAACGCTTACCAGTCTGCGGCGAATGCCGGTGTCCTGAATCCGCAGGACTTGGAAAAGGTGAAGTCTTTTCTTTCCACCATAAAGCCGATGAAGGCGGCATTCGACCACGATTTCGTGAAGCTGATCGACGGGCCCAATATCAAGAAAGGCAAGAACAAGTACGAGCTGGCGCTGCAGATCAAGGAAGACATCGCCAACTTCCGCAAGACTTCGCGCGCTTCGCGGCTGGTGACTTGCTGGTGCGGTTCGACGGAATCCTTCGTCAAGCCCGAAGACGTGCACTCTAC
>WNGH01011333.1_pt1 | contig 14690 bp, 9 predicted proteins | sample 5400631 | NCBI WGS metagenome assembly WNGH01 (sample SAMN13153373, study PRJNA577476) | soil metagenome | isolation source: 115 cm soil or saprolite under Garry oak tree replicate 1 | place: USA:California | collected 2016-06-15
TCAGCTTCACGATCAATATTCCCGTCGGCCCGGAAACCGCCGACGTTACCTTCACCGGCACCTTCGAGGGCACGACGATGAAGGGCACCATCAGCGTGCAGGGCCTTACCATCGAATTCACAGGCGCCAAACCCGGCAGTTCTTCCACGGCCGCGGCGGAACGGGGAGGGCAGCGATGAGCCGCACACGGAAAGTGGTTTCGTTCGCTTTGGCATTTGCCGTGTCCGCCGCGCTCCCGTCACGGGCCGCCACTCCGCCGGATGCTCCGCCAGTGATTGTCATTCAGAATGCCACGCTGCTCACTATCACTCACGGCACGATCGAGCACGGCTCGATCCTCATCCGCGACGGCAAGATTGCCGCCGTCGGTCAATCCATTAAAGCGCCCGACGGCGCCCAGATCATTGACGCCGCCGGACAGTACGTCATGCCCGGCATCATTGATTGCCACTCGCACATCGCCGTGGATGGCGACGTCAACGAAGGCAGCATCTCCGTCTCCTCCATGGCCAACATCGCCGACGTCCTCAACCCCGAAGACGTGGACATCTACCGCGACCTTGCCGGCGGCGTCACGGCTGCCAACATCCTCCACGGCTCGGCCAACTCCATCGGCGGCCAGACCATCGTCATCAAGCTCCGCTGGGGCCAGCCCGCTTCCAAACTTCCTTTCGAAGGCGCGCTCCCCGGAATCAAATTCGCTCTCGGCGAAAACCCCAAGCGCAGCAATTTCGGCGGCCTCCCCGGCCCGCGCCGCTACCCCACCACGCGCATGGGCGTCGAAGAAACCATCCGCGCCGCCTTCACCGAAGCCAGGGACTATAAGAAGCAGTGGGACGACTACAATCGCCGCACCGCCGCCGGCGAAAAGAACCTGATTCCCCCACGGCGCGACCTTCGCCTCGAGCCGCTCCTGGAGGTCCTGGAAGGCCGGCGCTACGTCCATTCCCACTGTTACCGCGCCGACGAAATCCTCATGCTGCTCCGCGTCGCCAAAGAATTCGGCTTCAAAGTCCGCACCTTCCAGCACGTCCTGGAAGGCTACAAAGTCGCCGAAGAAATTGCCGCCGCCGGGGCGGGCGCCTCGACGTTTTCGGATTGGTGGGCGTACAAAGTCGAAGCCTACGACGCCATCCCGTACAACGCCGCACTGATGACCCGGCGCGGCGTGGTGGTCTCCATCAATTCCGACGACCCCGAAGAAGCCACGCACCTGAACCAGGAAGCCGCCAAGACCATGAAGTACGGCGGGCTCACCGAGCTCGAAGCGCTCAAGCTGGTGACGCTCAATCCTGCCATCCAGCTTGGCATTGACAAGCGCGTCGGTTCGATTGACGTTGGCAAAGACGCCGACCTGGTCATCTACAACCATCACCCGCTGAGCGCCTACGCCGTTGCCCAGGAGACGCTCATTGATGGCCGCGTCTATTTCGATCGCCGCGCCGACATCGCTGCCCGCGGCGATCTCGCCAGGGAAAAGAAAGCCCTGATCGAAAAAGAAAAGGCGGCGGAGAAGAAGCCCGAAGCAAAGCCCGCGGCAAAGCCCCCTGTCAAACCTGACGACAAGAAACCCGAAGAGAAGAAACCCGAAGAGAAAAAACCGGAAGCGAAGCCTCCGGTGAGGTGGGCTTTAGTTTGTGCTGATGAGCTATCGGAAGCGGCATGCTCCGGTGCCCGGGGTGCGCGATGAGGGCATTCGGCAGGAACTTGCGAGTTTCGTATTTCGCGTATGGAATTTCTGTCCTAGCGGCCCTTCTCGCGGTAATGGCAATCCCATCGGTGAAGGCCGCGCCCGCGACGTCCACCTACGCCATCACCAACGCGAAGGTATACACGCTTGCCAGCCCGCCGCTGGAAAACGCCACCGTGCTCATCCGCGACGGCAAAATCGCCGCCGTCGGTACAAGCGTCGAAGTCCCCAAAGACGCGCAAGTCATAGACGCCAAGGGTCTCGAAGTCTATCCCGGCCTCTTTGACTCCGTCACGCAGATGGGCCTGAGCGAAATCGCCGCAGTCGCCTCCACGGTGGACTCATCCGAAATCGGCCTGTACAACCCCGACGTGGTTGCCGCCACGGCCGTCCTTCCCTCCAGCGCGCACATCCCGGTCACGCGCGCGGATGGCATCACCCACGTCATCGCCGCTCCCGGGAGCGGCGGCTTCGATTTCTTCGGCTCGGCCAGCGTGATCGGCGGCCAGGCCTCCGCGATTCATCTCTCCGGTTGGACGATTGACGAGATGCTCATCCGGAAATCCGCCGCTATGGTGCTTCGCTGGCCGCAGATGCAAACCCGCAGCTTTGATTTAGCGACATTGAGCGTGCGGCAGCGGCCGTTCACGGATGTCAAGGCGGAATACGACCGGCGCGTCAGCGAACTCGGGGACTGGATCGAGCGCGCCCGCCACTATGCTCAGGCCCTGGAGAAGGGCTCGGCTGCCAACTTCGAACGCGACCTCAAACTCGAAGCGCTTGTCCCTGTCGTCCGCGGCCAGCTTCCTCTTTTGGTTTTTGCCTCGCGCGCGCGTGAAATCCGCAGCGCCGTGGAATTCTGCGACCAGCAAAAACTCAAAATGATCCTCGCCGACGGCGCCGAAGCCTACAAAGAAAAAGACCTGCTGCGTTCGAAGAGCATTCCGGTGGTCCTCCGGCCGACTCTCAGCCTTCCCGAAGAAGAAGACGATCCCTACGATCGCTCGATGACCCAGCCTGCGGAGCTTGCCGCCGCCGGCGTCAAGATTGCCTTCGCCAGCTTTGATAACTCCTTCGCGCGGCGCCTCGGGCAGTTTACCGCCAACGCTGTCGCCTACGGGCTGCCGCACGACGAAGCCCTCAAGGCCGTCACGCTTGTGCCCGCGCAAATCTTCGGCCTCGACAAAGAACTCGGCACGCTGGAAACCGGCAAGATTGCCAATCTCATCGTCACCACCGGCGACCCCCTCGAGGTCACTACGCAGGTGCGCTACCTCTTCATCAAGGGCCAGCTCACCTCGCTCGACAATCGTCACCTCCAGCTTTATCAGGAGTACAGCAAGCGGCCATAGCCCAGTTGCCGCGCTCATGGCATGGTCTCGTTTGATCCCTGCAGCCACGGGTGACGTTTGCCCGGCAATCCTCGTCTAACAGGCCAGGGGTGGCTTGCGTCCACATTCTGGAATGGAACTAAAAAGAAGCTGACTTCGTCTGACTAGAGCAGAGACCTCGATGAATACTATCTGGCAGGACTTGCGCTATGGCGCGCGGATGCTGCTCAAGAGTCCCGGGTTCACGCTCATTGCCGTTCTCACTCTGGCGCTCGGCATCGGCGCCAACACGGCCATCTTCACTCTTCTCGACCAGGTCTTGCTCCGGCTGCTACCTGTGAAGGATCCCCAGCGCTTGGTTTTGCTGACCATGCGCGGCAGGCACTACGGCAACAACTGGGGCGGAAACGCGATTTCGCTTCCCATGTTTCGCGATTTCCAGAACCACAACGAAGTCTTCTCGGGAATGTTCTGCCGCTTCCCCGTCGAGGCCAGCGTTACCTTCGGCGGAAATGCGGAACGCGTTCAGACGGAGCTTGTCTCGGGGACCTATTTCGACGTTCTTGGTGTCGGCCCGGCCCTGGGCCGCACGCTCCTGCCCGAGGATGATCGGGTTCCCGGCGGCCACCCGGTCGTCGTCTTGAGTTACAACTACTGGAAGACGCAGTTCTCGGGTGATCCCGGAGTTGTCGGAAAAACGTTGATCGTTGACAACCACAGCTTCACCGTTGTCGGCGTCGCCCAAGCGGGTTTTGACGGCGCCGAACCGGGATACGCGGCGAAGCTCTTCTTCCCCGTCATGATGCAGCCGCAGATCTTTGCCTTCACCTCCAACCTGTTTACGGACCGCCGCAGCCGCTGGGTCAATGCCTTCGGGCGCTTAAAACCTGGTGTTACGCAGGCACAGGCGAAGGCATCGCTTCAGCCTTTCATGCATTCCATGCTCGAGATGGAGGTCCGCGAGGCGGCCTTCAGCCACGCCTCGGCGTTTGCCCGCGAGCAGTTTCTCAAAAGCTGGATTGACGTGCTGCCGGGGTCGCAAGGCCGGCAGGAGTTTCGCCGGGAGTTGTCCACTCCGCTGTGGGTTCTGATGGCCACGACGGGCATCGTTCTGCTCATCGCTTGCGCGAATATCGCCAACCTCCTCCTGGCTCGCGCCACACGGAGGCAAAAGGAAATCGCCGTGCGCCTGGCAATCGGAGCCAGCCGTGCAAGAATCATCCGCCAGCTCTTGATCGAAACCCTTTCTCTTTCGGCGCTGGGAGGCCTTCTTGGGATTGCCTTCGCGTTCTGGGCGGACCGCGCGTTGATGTCCATCTACCTGCCGGCGGATTCCGTGGGCCTGAACATTTCCACGGCCCCGGATCTCCGGATTCTGCTGTTTACCCTGGCGGTGACGATTCTGACCGGCGTGATTTTCGGCCTGGTTCCGGCCCTGCAGACAACCAAGCCGAATATTGGACGCACTCTGAAGGATGAAGCGGGAGCGGTCGTCAGCGGCGGCCACGGCGCGCTGGGGAAGTCACTGATCATTGCTCAGGTGGGGCTTTCGCTGCTGCTCTTGATCGGCGCCGGGCTCTTCCTGCGCACATTGAACAACCTGAGCAATCTGGGTCCCGGCTTCCCGGTCGAGCGGCTGGTGGGTTTCAATATTGACCCGTCGCTCGGCGGCTACACGCTCGAACGCTCGAAGATTTTCTATCAGCGCCTGACCGAGAGCCTCCGCTCGATTCCCGGAGTCCAGTCTGTCGGCCTGGCTGGAATACGAATCCTCGAAAACAACGAATGGGACAGCGGTATGACCGTGGAGGGCTACACGCCTCCGAAACCCGAGGAGCATCCGCAGCCCTTCATGAACCAGATCGGCCCGGGTTATTTTGCCACGCTCGGCGTATCTATCGTCGCGGGGCGCGATTTTACGATCAACGACAACCGCCAGGTCAAGGTCGGTCTCGAGCCCGACGATTGGACACCGACGGCCGTGATGATCAACGAGAAGTTTGCCCAGAAATACTTCGCCGGCCGAAATCCCATCGGCCTGCATCTCGGATTCGGGACCGATCCGGGAAGGCCCACGCCGATGGAGATCGTCGGCGTGGTGAAAAACATCAAGTACACGAACCTCCGCGACGAAATCCCCGAGCAGGCCTACATCCCCTATCTCGGCAGTTTCTTCGTCCGCAGCATGACCGTGTACGTGCGCGCCACCGCGAAGCCGAATCCGCTGATGAACGCCATACGCGCGAAAGTCCGCGAACTCGATCCCAACCTCCCGATTTACACCATGCGGACCGAGGAGGCACAGATCAGCGATTCTCTTACGACGGAGCGCATGATCGCCAGCCTCTCCGCGGTCTTCGGATTCCTGGCGACCCTGCTCGCCGTCATCGGCCTTTACGGCGTGATGGCCTACAGCGTGGCGCAACGCACGCGGGAGATCGGCATACGCATGGCCCTCGGAGCAGCGCAAGGAAACGTCATCTGGCTGGTCATGCGTGACGTCTTGCTGCTGGTGGTGGCCGGTGTCGTCACAGGGGTATCTGCGTCGTTGGTGCTTACGCGCATCGTGCAAAGCCAGCTTTACGGACGTACAACAGAGGGGCGCATGCGTTGTTTCGTGCGGGTCGTCATCATTGCGGTTGTAATTCTCTCTGCGGGCTCTTCCTCTCGCGCACAAGACGCCTCCCAGATTATTGACCGATACGTTCGCGCCACGGGCGGCGCCAAGTCCCTTAAAAGAATTCAAACCCTCACCCTCGAAGGAAGTCTCGTCAGCGATTCCGCCGGCAAGTCCGGCGCGTACACGCTGATCCTCAAGCTTCCCAACCGCTTCTACTCGGAACTCATTCTCGGCGACACGCATTGGATCGAGGCCTACAACGGTAAATCGGCCTGGCACGAAGACGCTTCCGGCGAAATCGGCACGCTTCTCGGTCCTGAAGCGATTCAGGTGGAAGCGGCGGCGCAGATTGCCAATACGCATCTGCTCGATCCCAAGAAAAACAAGATGGCTGTGGCGTTCGTCGGCCACGCGCAGGTGCGCGATCGAGATGCCCTGCAAGTGGAAGTAACCACGGCCACCGGAGTCACGCGCCAGCTTTTCTTTGACCCGCAGACGCATTTGCTGCTGAAGGAAGCCGCGGCCGTCGGCGGAGTGGACGAAGAGATTCTCTACGACGATTATCGCGCCGAAAGCGGCGTTCAATTGCCGCACAAGCTCGAGCTGCATCGCGGCGCTGAATCGTACGCCATCGGCGTCACGCGCATCGGCGTCAACGGAGTCGTCGGTGAACGCGTTTTCGATTTTCCAAAGAAGTCGCAAGTGCAGTTGCCCGACCTGAAGGCCCTCTTCAAGGAAATTGACGCCAACCAGAAGGCCATCGATAAGATAAAAGAAAATTACGCGGGAACACGCACGGAAGACGAGACCGAATTCGACGGCAACGGAAAGGTGAAGAAGCACGACGTCCGAGAGCACACCTTCTTTTACTTGGACGGCCAAGAAATCTCCACGCTCGTCAAGAAAGACGGCAAGCCGCTAAGCGATGACGAGCAGAAGAAAGAAAACGAGCGCGTGCAGAAACGCATCCGGGAACACCAGAAGAAGGAAACAAAGAAGGAAGAGAAGGAAGAGAAGGCCAAGGAGGAAGGCAAGGAGAAAAGTGACGACGATGTCGGCATCGAGGTGTTTCTCCGCGCCTGCCAGTTCGTGAACCCGCGCCGCGAACGCTTCCGCGGGCAGGACGTCCTGGTCTTCGATTTCGAGCCCAATCCGGAGTTCAAGCCGCACAAGCTGGAAGAAAAGATCGTGCAAAAGCTGGCGGGAGTCGTGTGGATTGACGAAAAGGCCCGCGATGTGGCGCGCCTCGAAGCTTATTTCGTCAAAGATGTGAAATTCGCCGGCGGCCTGCTCGCCAATTTGCAGAAGGGCACGAGCTTTGTCTTCGAACAGGCCTTCATCAACAACGAGGTTTGGCTGCCGACTTACGCAGAAGCGCATATTGGTGCGCGCGTCCTGCTGGTCAAGGGGTTCAAGATCAGCGCAGTGACGCGCTATTCGGACTACAAGAAATTCAACGTCGAAAGCCTCGCCACCATCTCGGCTCCCGCCAAGCAATAGCGCCGCCCGCGCGGCGCTCGCCCGTCGAGAGTGCGGTTTCCTGCTTCACCATCGTGACGGCCCTTCGTCGCCATAGCATTCCCCGCTACTGGAAACTGGCGACAAACATGGTATAGACTCCCATGTTTTGCTTTCCAGCCGGACGAAGAATCGCGAACCTTTCGCATTGGTGGGGGAAAATGGGGTCTCTTTCAGCCAACATCCATGCACGCTGCCCGCTCGCTGCCGCGCTTTCTACGGCCCTTCTCGTCTCAATCCTCTTCACCGCCGGGCTCGCCTTTGCCGGCCCGTGCGAGGATTTGAGCGCCCTCAAACTCCCCGGCGCCACCATTACCTCGGCTGAGTCCGTCGCCGCGGGCGCGTTTACTCCTCCGGGCAGCGCGGCGGCCCCACCCGTGTTCAAAAATGCCCCTGCGTTTTGCCGAGTGACTGCAGAACTCAAGCCCTCGAAGGACTCCGACATCAAGATGGAGGTCTGGCTGCCGGCCTCCGGCTGGAACGGCAAATTCCAGACCCAGGGCAATGGAGGTTTCGCCGGAATGATCAACTATCCTGCCATGGCCGGCGCCGTCAGCCGCGGCTACGCCACCGCCAGCACCGATACCGGTCATGCAGGAACCGCCGGGGACGCAAGCTGGGCCCTGGGACACCCCGAAAAAATCACCGACTTCGGGTATCGCGCGGTCCACGAAATGACCCTGAAGGCCAAGGAAATCATCCACGCCTTTTACGGCAAAAATCCCAAGCGCTCTTATTTTGCAAGCTGCTCGAACGGCGGACGCCAGGGCTTGATGGAAGCCCAGCGCTTCCCCGAAGACTACGATGGCATCATCGCCGGCGCTCCCGCCAACTACTTTACCCACCTGCTGACCGCAGGCGCCTGGGACGTTCAGGCCACGCAGACCGATCCGGCCAGCTACATTCCCGCGGCCAAGATCCCGGCCCTCAGCGCCGCGGTGCTCAAGGCATGCGACGCTCAGGATGGCGTGACCGATGGCGTGATCAATGATCCCAAGGAGTGCCGTTTCGATCCGGCTGCCCTGCTGTGCAAGGAGGCCGACTCCGACAGTTGCCTCACCGCCCCGCAGGTGGCGGCCCTCAAGAAGTTGTATGCCGGACCAACCAACTCCAAAGGCGAGAAAATTTTTCCCGGCCGCGTGCCGGGCGGCGAAGATGGACCTAACGGCTGGGCCTCTTGGGTCAGCGGAGCGGCACCGGGGACCAGCCTGATGTTCCAGTTCACCACCAATTTTTTCCCCAACATGGTCTTCGACGACCCGGCCTGGGATTTCAAGACCTTCAACTTCGATACCGGCGTCAAGACCGCGGACGATAAGCAGGCCGTCAATCTCAATGCCACAGACCCCAACCTGAAGGCTTTCCAGGAGCGCGGCGGCAAGCTCATCCTGTACCACGGCTGGAGCGACGCGGCCATCTCCGCGTTGAACACCATCGACTACTACGACAGCGTCGTGGCCAAGATGGGAGCCCCCGAGACCAGCCAGTTCGTGCGCCTCTACATGGTTCCCGGAATGCAGCACTGCGGCGGAGGTCCCGGGCCGAATTCCTTCGGCCAGTTCGGCGCCGGTCCGGCCGACCCGCAGCGCAATCTTCGCCTGGCTCTCGAACAATGGGTCGAGAAAGGTATCGCGCCGGATAAAATCATTGCCACAAAATTTGTGAACGACCTCGATCCGGGGCAAGGCGTCAAGTTGACGCGGCCTCTGTGCCCGTACCCGCAGATCGCCAAGTACAATGGCTCGGGCGACACCAATGACGCAGCCAATTTTGCGTGCGCCCGGGAAAAGAAGTGACGTTCCCCGCCAAATTGTGAGGACGTGTGTTGTACCGACGCAGCTCGGTTCCGCTCTGCGGCGCCCGCCCTCGGATGAGCCGCATCCTTCCTCTCGCCGCAATCTCCATCGCGGCCATTCTTTCCGGCTGTACCCATCAGCCCGCTCAAAATCCTCCCGCAGCTCCTCCCACCATCGTCTTCATGACCGACTTCGGGACCGCCAACGATTCTGTGGCCATCTGCAAAGCGGTCATCATCGGCATCGCCCCCGGCGTTCGCATCATGGACATCACTCACCAGGTCACGCCGTTTTCCATCGAAGAAGGCGCGCGTTTTCTGGCTGGCGTTTCGCGGTACTATCCCTCCGGCACAATATTTCTCGCCGTAGTTGACCCCGGCGTCGGCACCTCGCGCAAGGCCGTCGTCGTCAAGACGAAAAAGGGCCAGTTCTTCGTTCTCCCCGACAACGGACTCATCACACCGGTCCTCGATCGCGACGGCCTCGACGCCGCCCGCGAAATCACCAACACTTCCTGGATGCTCACGCCGGCGGTTTCCTCCACCTTCCACGGCCGCGACATTTTTTCCCCTGCGGCGGCGCATCTCGCCGCTGGATGGGACTGGACGCAGGTCGGCCCGGTCGTTTCCCAACTGGTCCGCCTTCAGCCGCGCGTTTCCACCACGAACGCCGGCGGAATCACCGGCGAAATCATCGCCCTCGACGATCCCTACGGCTCGCTGATCACCGATATCCCCGGCGACGAATTTCGCAAGCTCGGTTACGCTCTCGGCGACACAGTCACCCTTCGCCTCGGCGACAAGCCCTTCACCGCGTCCTACGTCAAGACCTTCATGGACGTCGCCGTTGGCCGGCCCCTCCTCTATGTGGACTCCCGCGGCCAAATGGGCCTCGCTCTCAACCAGCGCAATTTCTCCCGAACCTACGGCATCGCGCCGCCCACGCCCATCTTCATCCCCCGGAAACGGTAGCAGAGGCTTGCACTGAGCGCGGCCAATGTGCTTCAGTTCACCCTGAGCTTCGAAGGGCCTGTGTTCTTTTCCCTCCGCCCCCTATGTCTTTCCGCATTCCGTCTCTGTGTTCTCTGGGTGCTCTGTGTTTCAATCTCTCTTGCTTTTTCTTCCTGTGCGTCGTCCAATAGTGTTTTGCATCTAATCCTGCGGAGGTTTTCCTCATGCGCGAAGCCGTCCTGGTCAGCTCCGTCCGTACCGCTGTTGGCAAAGCATTTAAGGGCACGCTGCGTTCCACGCGCCCCGACGATCTCACCGCCGTCGCCATCCAAGGCGCGATCGCCCGCGTCCCCGGCTTTGACCCGCACGAAATCGAAGACGTCATCCTCGGCTGCGCCATGCCCGAAGCCGAACAGGGCATGAATGTCGCGCGCATTGCCGCTCTTCGCGCCGGTCTGCCCATCGAATCCTCGGCGATGACCATCAACCGCTTCTGCTCTTCCGGCCTCCAGGCCATCGCTATGGCCTCCGAGCGCATCATGGTGGGCCACGCCGAAGTGATTCTCGCCGGCGGGACCGAGTCCATGAGCATGGTTCCCATGGGCGGCAATAAAGTCTCGCCAAATCCCTGGCTGGTGGACAACGCTCCCGACACCTATATCAGCATGGGCCTCGGCACCGAGCACCTCGCCCGCAAATACGGCATCACGCGCGAGCAGGCCGACGAATTCTCCCTGCAAAGCCACAAGAAAGCCCTCGCCGCCATCGCCGCCGGAAAATTCAAAGAAGAAATCGTACCTGTGGAAGTGAAAATCACCGCCGTCGAAAACGGCTCGAATGGCTCTGCGCTTCCAGGCAGCGGCCGTGGAGGCACCGCCGTTGCCGTCAAGCCCGCAACCACCAAGGTCATCTTCGAAACCGACGAGGGCCCTCGCGCCGACACATCGCTTGAAGCCCTCGCCAAGCTCAAGCCCGCCTTCCACGCCCAGGGACAGGTCACCGCGGGCAACTCTTCGCAGATGAGCGACGGCGCCGCCGCCGCCATCGTCATGAGCGCCGAACGCGCCCGCGCCCTGGGCGCCCGGCCGCTTGCTCGTTTCGTGGCCTTCGCCACCGCCGGCGTCCTTCCCGAAGAATTCGGCATTGGCCCGGCCTTCGCCATTCCCAAAGCTCTTCAGCTCGCGGGATTGAAGCTCGAGCAAATTGATGTGATCGAATTGAATGAAGCCTTCGCCGCGCAGGCGCTTGCCGTCATCAAAGTCGCGGGACTCGATCCCGCGCGCGTCAACGTCAATGGCGGCGCCGTGGCCCTCGGCCATCCGCTGGGCTGCACCGGCGCGAAGCTCACCGCATCCGTTATTCGCGAACTCCAGCGCCGCAACGCCCGCTACGGCCTCGTCACCATGTGCGTCGGCGGCGGCATGGGCGCCGCCGGAATCTTCGAGCGCCTCTAGTGGCACAGCCACTCCTGCTTGCCCCGTAGGGGGCTGTGCCTACTCTTCTCGGGCGCTCGCATCCGGCATCTTTACTGTCCCTCTGCCGCCCTGCCCTGTGTCTATCCTCCCTCGCCTCCGCATCATTACCCCTTGATATACGAACTCTCTGCTAACACGCTCAATCCGAAGAAGTTAATCGAATATCTGACAGGGATATTCGTCCGCAGCGAGCCTTGCGTCCCGAAGGGACCCCTCTGCTAACTTCTTCATTTCATGGGACTTAACTTTCTATTGACTTAACTCATGGATTATGGAACAATCTGGCCCGGAAGATGGACGACGACCACTGAGAGCCGACCACTGACACCCCCATACCCTCCTGCCTGCCATGCCCTCCTCGAACGCCTTCGCCCTTCCGCCTTCAACCGCTCGCTTTCAACTTTCGGCTGTCAACTCTCGGCTTTTCTGCTCTAATTCCTTTAGATTCACACTCTTATCGAAAAACGCGTCTGCAAACCATTTAGAATCACACTCTTGCAAAAACAAAGGACTTAAAGTCCCCTGTTTTCACACTCTTACAAAAAAAGGGTAGGGGGAGGGGGTCTGTTTGTGTCAGAACACCAGTCGCCAGGTTATCCCGGGTCATCAGCCTCGAGTCACGGCCGCAGGCCAGGGCTCATCCGCCACGGACCACGGGCCACAACCCACAAAACCCTGATACACTCCCCGGCGTCATGCCGGGAGCATCCATGGAGAACCACAAACGCAGCGCTGGATTCGCTCTCACCATTCTTTTCGCCATCAATATGATGAATTTTTTCGACCGCAACATGCTCGGCCCCGTCGTCGAACCGATCCGCAAGGAATGGCATCTCAACGACGCGCGAATCGGCTGGCTGGCCACGGCCTTCACTCTGCTCTACGCCGTCGTGGGAGTGCCGCTGGGCCGCCTGTCGGATCGCTGGAACCGCACGCGGATTCTCAGCCTCGGGGTCGCTCTGTGGAGCCTGCTGACCGCGGCCACGGGCATTGCGTGGAACTTCGCGGCGCTCTTCGTGGCGCGTCTGGGCGTGGGCATCGGTGAAGCAAGTTGCGCTCCCGCTTCGAATTCGTTGATCGGCGATTTCTATCCCGCCGCGCGGCGCGCGCGCGCCCTTTCCATCTTCATGCTGGGCCTCCCGCTGGGAATCTTTTTTTCCAACCTGGTCAGCGGCCGGCTCGCCGCTTCGTATGGCTGGCGTTTCCCATTCTTCGTCGCGTGCGTTCCGGGCCTGCTTCTCGCCGCGCTGGCGTTGCTGATTCCCGAGCCGCAGCGCGGCGCCGCCGAGTCGTCGCCCATGCCGCAACAGCCCCGGCATTCTTCCCCTTACTGGAACGTGCTGCGTATTCCCACGATGTTGTGGATCATCGCTTCCGGCGCCGTCTCCAACTTCATGGCCTACGCCATGGCTACGTTCCTTCCCGCATTTCTCAGCCGCTATCACGCCCTTAGCTTGCGAACGTCCGCGGCCATCGCCGCGGTCGTCCTGGGCGCCGTGGGCGTACCCGGCCTGTTGCTTGGCGGATGGGCCGCCGATCGCATGCGCCGGGCCCGGCCGAACGGGCGTCTGTTGGTTTCCGCAGCGGCGCTCTTTCTCGCCGCGCCCTGCATGTACCTGGCGCTGCGCCGGTCGGCGGGCGATCTCGTCCCGTTCATGGCGTTGCTGGGGACGGGCTGGATGCTGCAGTTCGTGTACTACTCCGGAGTGTATGCCGCCGTTCAGGACGTCATCGAGCCCAATCTGCGCGCCACAGCCATGGCCCTGTATTTCTGCGCGATGTATTTGCTGGGCGGCAGTTTCGGGCCGGTGCTCACCGGGCGGCTGAGCGACTTCCTCGCCCGGCGCGCCATGCTCGCCGCCGGAGCCACTGCCATGGCGGAACCGTTTCGCGCCGCCGGATTACACAGCGCCATGTACCTGATGCCGGCTTGCAGCCTGCTTCTCGCCGCGGTGCTCTTCGCCGCTTCGCAGACCGTGGCTGCGGATATGCACGCGCTGCAGCGCTGGATGCAGCAGCCGTCCGCCGGCGTCCCGGTTTCCGCGCAAGCTGTCGGGCAAAACGGTGACTGAAATGAGCTGCTTCCGCGCTCGAATAAAATTCACCGCCGGGAAACCGATGCGTTTGCTTTTCTTTTTCTTGTTTTGCGGCGCACTCGGCGCCCAGGCCCCCACGCCGCTCGCCGATGGCTCCGTGCCGCTCGCGCGCGGCCATGCCCCCGGCGAACAGCACCATCACCTCGTCCTCGAGAACAGCTACGTGCGCGCGTACAACGTCATCGTTCCTGCGCGCGAGTCCACTCTGCTGCACCGATGCCGTCCTCGACAAGCCGGAAATCCACGTGCAATTGAAAGATGGCGATGTGCGTTTCGCGCGCGGCGGTTTTTCCCATGTCGCCAGGAATTTATCGGACGTATCTTTCCACAACGTCACCATCGCGCTGCTCCGTCCCCAGGGCGCTGTCCGCAACCTCTGCGAGAAAATTGTCGAAGGCCCGCTCGGCGACTGCGACACCAAACTGGACGTGAAGGATAGACCGGGAATAGGCCCGATCGGTTATAAGGCGAGGGGATGGTTTGAAACCGAGGAAGTCCGCGCCGACCTCGCGACTCTTGACGGCGGTTCCAGCCACAGCGATTCCGCGTCCCCGCTCGATCGCTTGCTCGTCGTCCTCGCCGAGGGAGAATTGGAAGTAATGTCTCCGAGCAAGCCCGCTCCAAAGCTGCATGGCAGCGATGTGCTTTGGCTCTCTGCGGGCTTGGCCTTTACTTTTACCAACAGCGCGCGCGGTCCATCTCGCTTCTTGTTGCTTTCGTTCAAAGACAGCGCCGCATCCAAATCCGCAACGAATCCTTGGTCAGGGCGCCTGGCGCTTCTTCCATTCCGCCCGGAGCAATCGTCTGAATATTTTTTCGATGCCTTTATTTCTCCACTCCCAATTGTGTCAGCAGGAACGCATAATCGAACGCAACTTCCTTGAACCGGTCATACCGCCCCGACGACCCGCCGTGCCCTGCCGCCATATTGGTTTTCAGAATTAAAACGTTGTTGTCGGTCTTGAGCGTGCGCAGCTTGGCCACGTACTTTGCCGGCTCCCAATACATCACCTGGCTGTCGTTGAACGAAGTCTTCACCAGGATTGCCGGATACGCGCCTTTCTTCAGGTTGTCATAGGGCGAGTATTTCAGCATGTAGTCATACGCGGGCTTCTCATGGGGGTTTCCCCACTCTTCATACTCGGGAACGGTAAGCGGAAGCGAAGCATCGAGCATGGTGTTCATCACGTCCACGAACGGAACGTGGCTGAGCA
>WNGH01003681.1_pt1 | contig 14689 bp, 15 predicted proteins | sample 5400631 | NCBI WGS metagenome assembly WNGH01 (sample SAMN13153373, study PRJNA577476) | soil metagenome | isolation source: 115 cm soil or saprolite under Garry oak tree replicate 1 | place: USA:California | collected 2016-06-15
CAATAAGGACAAAATACCCGATGAGACCACAGCACACAACGTAAATTACATTTAAATAATTCATGTAAAACAAAGAAGCTCAGCTTAGTAATCTTAACCTATCTTTTTTGCAGCAATTCCTTTCCGTCCCACGTTCTACATCAACCCAAGCAAGGTTTTCGTCGACAACGTCGACCCCTAGTGTGAGAGTGGCGGGGAGAGACGTGTCAACGTGAGCGTTTGAATCCCCGCTTGCATGGCGCACTCCGATGTGGCAAATTTCGTCTCCGCAAAAACATGGAAAACTATTCGTTTGCATTGTTTGCAATTAAAAAAGCCAGAAAGTCTACGTCAGCTCGCCTCTTCTGTGCATCATGCGCATGTTTCACGCTCCTCACACGACGTCGCACAAAATTCTCTGGCCTGCATCCTAATTCTTTCCGCTACTACGTGTGCTCATTCGGCGGGCGCACACACACTCTGTCTTTGTAGTGAGCGTATGAACTGCACAACATGATCTCTGTGCGGACATACTTTACCTTGCTGTATCCATGCAGTTTTCAATTTCATTTCTTCGCCTCCCTTATGCTCTGGTGGCCCAAATCCCTCTGTGCCTCATGCCGCGCCTTCGACAACATCCTCGATAGCAACGACTTCAAGCTTCCATGCTTGCAGAGTGTACAACAGTTTAAGCGTTCCCTCTCACAGACATGCATCCTCCTTGTCCAGTCTAACTCTGGCCTTTCTCGCCACTTTTTTCAGGCCGACAGAGAGACCTCTAAGCAGAACAATCCGAAGAGGAAGTAAATGAGTACATTCTTCCTACTGACGACATGTAAACAACAATGGGGTACTGGACTTTATCGTACTGTACGCTTTGCCGCTTGAAGCTTAGCACGTTTCGAAATTATCCTGTACAGTTTTCTACTCGAAGTAATCTAGGCCCATGTGTTTGCTAACCTCCTCGACGCCGATCTGTGCGCGTTCTGAATTGAACGCTTTCCTGCTTTAAGCTTTCTAGGGCCCCAGAGCGCCCCCTTACCGCTAGTCTTGCATATATATTACTGTAGTCGTCTCATGTCTGAGCCTTCCACGTGCTCGCCAAGAAAGCTGCCCCAGAGTATCCAAGCATACATTCTGTTGATCAAGCGAAGTCTTCTCTTTTTTTTGCCTCCAATTCTCACACTTTCATCGATTCATCGCTAGTACTCATCGCCAGCCTGAGTACTACTGTGTAGTCTGATACAACATTCGGATAGGAGTATTGCGTAACATAATACTTACGGTAGCTACAGTGTAGTCTCACAACGGTGTTACTTGCCCAAGTCGTGAACTGCCATCACGATGAAAGATAGGGAAATCACAAGCAAAAAAACAAAGCTAACTGTATCGGCCAAATGCCCTCCGGTCATCGCGGCATTCCTACCTAATGATATGCCTTCTTGTCGCAAAAGATATTTATTTATCACCATGTTGATCCTCAATATCTTCCTCTCTAAGACGATCAGGCGCTGCATGGTTTCCTGGATGTTCGTGTTATTTGATCCGGCCCTGTACTCGACTACAGTGAGATCGTGGTCCAGGTCATCGAGATAGGTCAAAATGTGTGCACGGCGACGTCGGGTGCTACGGCGAGCGTCTTCTAGGACAGAGTGTTTAGAGCCGCTCTCAGTCCAAATTTGGAGGCAGAGATGGCGGCATACCCGTGTCTCTGGGCGCACCGTGGGCATCTGTGCTGAACTCCGCTGTGGCTGTGCTGTTCGGCTGGGACATGGTCTCCCGGGGGGGAAGTGCCCCCTCGGGACATTCTAGGGTCGAAGCCTAGGCGCGTGAAGGTTAGCATTCTCTTAGCAACCCACAAGACCACGATTTGCTTACTGCCCCAACCTCATTATTAAGGGTTCCTTCTAAGCCAGGAGAGATCGCGCCCGATTTCTTAAGTCGGTCAGAGGAACCATCTGCAAAAGCCCCAGGAGCGCTTACTTTCACATCACAGTCAGGGTCCATCACCCTGTCCTGCGCGGTCAGGCATGGCTCAACGCTGGGCTGGAAAGGCTTGTCTACTTGTTCTAGCTCGGGGTTCATTTGCATGGTCTCAGATGGGAGGATAACTGAGTACGAGGCAAATAATAAAGTCTGTTATATACTGGTGTATGACGGAGAGTTCATATAGGGTGCGTCCAAGTCTGTGTCAGCCTGGTCTTTGAAAGAATTGCCGAGAGGCTTTGGGTACTAACAATGATGACAGTTCAGCGCATTGATGCCCCTTGACCAAGCAAGGAGTCTCGCATGATTGCGGTGCTCGCAGAGGTACGTACGGTGAGTCATTCAGGCGTGGGTTGGACACCCATTGTCTGTATATAAAATTTGAACTGGACAATGAGCGGTAACTCAATAAATGTAAAGATAGGGATCATGGCGGATCAAAATCAATTCATCGGTTCTTCCTTAGGATATCAGGCCGAAATATAATTGGATAAGAATGGACGCTCAGGCTCACCAAGCAACAATGGACCGCGCACAGAATGTCAGAAACAGCGAACAACGACACCCTGTCTGGTGTTCACGCAAGCTGACTGGACCCGGTTCATGCCCTTTCAAGAGCACAATTGGTGGTTTGCATCCCCAGCACGTCCTTGGCTTTCTGTACGCCTACTGACGGTGATCTAATTTGATCACAATTCAGGGCACGGGTAGCGCGCCTCCGCTTCCGGCTATTATGTTGTGAAGTGCTATATTCACAACGCACGGGAAATTTACGGGCAATGCTGCATTTAAGGGCTATGTGGATAAATTTTGGGGCACAGGAGCATTTCCCGACTCATTTCTACAATTCGTTTCTTCCAGAATCCTCATCTTAGGCCCGGTATCATTGATGGTCATCCACCGCCGGCTTGACATACTCGTTGGTGTACCTGTGAGTCCTTACATTTCTCGTGGATGGCTATATTTCTATCTTCGACTTCAGACTAGGAGTGGTGGGGTCACTGGTTACCTGTGGCAAAGAGCCCCTCGACGAAGAATCATCTACGCTTTTAGCGCAGACTTTCCTGTTCAAGAGAATATGATCCAACCTCCATATGTTGATGTCGAGAGATCGTTCTTCTTGCCAATTATTGCCCCACCGGAGGTATTCGATACCCTTATCCGAGCCTCTGGCCACACGCTTTTGGTGTCGGGGTATTTCGACACCCGTGTCGAGCGAAACGTGAATTTGAAACGTGACTTCCCTCTCATCCCTTGGCACGGTGAAATAGCAGTGCTATTTGTTGGAAAACGGAAGCCATTCATAACCCGAGGTCCACCCGACTCTGTGATCCACTTCGCTATTGCATCGTAAGTTTTATCTATGATCTGGAATATGCCAGTGATCTCATCGCCGTGTAGATATATGGGGGTTTGCATATCTCGTGCAGAGCTCGGTCTGCCTTTTCCCGCCCATATGAAGAGGTTTGTATCTTCATCTTGAGGAAATCTAGCCCCTGACACCATCCTACTAGCGATGGACCTGACCTGACGGACGTGCACGCGTGGGCTATTGATTAATGTAGAGCTTTATTTTTGGCACGCACGTAGTCGGATATGCTATGGTGGTAGCTATGTAAAATATTGTAATATTATATACATATGTCAAGAGAACAGATCCTCCCTGGAGCTTCACAACTTGGCTGCTAACTTGTCTTGGTCTATGGCTTCAAGTTGATGCTTGGGTTGGTGGGGAGCCCTATGGTGAGGTTACAGACGACGCTGAAGTTGAAAAGGTAGTCACGTGCCGGTGACCAAGTCAATACGAGAGCACGAGGATGAGCGAGGATAAGCGAAGACGGTTCGCGTTTAGACAGACGGGGGATTTTTGAGTAGAAACCTCGTTAGATACACTTCTGGGCCCTTTGGTGGGCTTATTTATACATACAAGTACACTAGAATCAAACGCTTTTTCAAAAACAAGTCGGAACGCTTTGTAAGAACCTCGGGCAGTCGTATAGTAATTCGGGCACGATTCCGAAGCATGAAATAGTCGCACTTGCCTTGTCCTTCAGACAAAAAAGGATACGCGCGAGAATATTCGAGAGAATGAGATCATAGTAGTAGTACATACATATCATAACTGCCTTAGGCAGTATTCCGAATCTGTAAATCATAAACGGTAGAAGCGAGCAGAACACGTGAGAATGGATGAGACTGAGAAAGTACATTATCCCTGAGGGACACTCCAAAAATTTGCCGGGCATGTGCGAAATAACGCCCCGGCCCCCGAGGCTGATCGTGGTACGCACGGACGCAAGTCACGCAACCGCCGGTCCTCCGGCGGACATGACATCCGCCACCCTAGCCTATGACCATAATGCGTTTATACTCAGGCCAGGTAGTCAAGCGGTCTTGGTGGTGGACAAAGCAATCGGCGATTCAACTTTAGAGTCTTCCCACTAGTGTTGCCGCGGTCCAATGCAGGCCAATTCAAGTTGGTAACTTGGTTTCGGCTTGCACCGCCAAGCTGACACCGGTGTAACTTGCAAGTTCGCGGGGCTTTACGGACCATTTTCCCAGCCAATGGAAATAATGCAACCTACAAGTCTTATCTGAGGTCCGATAAAGTTTATCTTTTTTTTTTCCGGTAAGTCTCGGCAAATATGCCGACAGGGGTTCCCGAAACTCCGGATAGCCTAAAACGGTTGTAAGCGTGTGGGAAAGTTTCTACCTATGACTTGCAAGCCGCACCGGTGCGTAACTTGGCGGTGCGAGTTACTACAAGTTCCATGATTTCCAAGTCAAGTTCAAGTCACACCGGTGTCAACTTGAACTTGCGGCAACACTACTTCCCACCAATCGGGTGGCTTCATTACCAGCAACCTGAGATAGAACATGTACGTTGTCTGAACGTTTTGATATGTCACATGTCACATCTGAACTGGCCTGGAAATTGTCTAGATCTAAAGGTCTGGGGTCAGTTACAGGGTACTTGACCAACAACGGTAGTGTGTCGCCCGGGTGCTTGCCATTGTCCCTTTTTAAAAAATATATTCCAGAGTAGAGGCCCTTGACCCAGACCGGACCCAGAAAGGTATGTCATTGTCACTTGTCTGCTGTCAACGGCAACCTTGCGGATCGATGGTGGTTTCGTAAAGGATCTCCAGAAAGAACTTATTGGAGTCACCTTGCTTGCCAAGGCCATATCCTGGGTGGGTTCTCGTGTCAATCGTAAACATGCACAAAGTGAATCTAGTTATGTGATGTAAACATAGACAACCAAAAGACGTCACTTGCACAGCATTTCAGCTACGACCTCTGTCTTCATCTGTAAGTTACCTCCACCCAAGCAAGGTTTTCGTCGACAATGTCGACCCCTAGTACATAATAGATCACACCGCGTGATCATGCATCATGCATCATGTGCGACGCAAAGCGCCTGTTCGATCAACACATATATACTTCTGCATTCCGTTGAAGTCATTGTCTCGCCAAATAGAGTCACGACTACCCTGGCTATTGTCCATTGTACGATCGTCGGTTTTCTTTCACTACTCAAGATGACTAGTTTTCCTTACATTTACAGGCGTACGATGGCCTAGTAGAAACGAAACCAACACCCCCAAAACATAAACCCCTCGTGTTACCAGTCCTTCTCGGTGAAATGGTCCGTTACATGCTCGAGAAAACTCTTGTCAAGCACCGTGATTCTATCAATACGCTTGCGTTCTCACACGACGGGTCACTGTTTGCCAGTGGTGCAGATGATGGGCTCATCATTGTCTTCCAAGGCAATGGCAGTGGCCAGGAGATTCGCCGATTTCAAGTCAAGGCCCCAGTAACAACATTGCTGTGGCACTCTCGCTTTGGCTATACTGTCGTGGCTGGTGATGCATGTGGCGATGTGCATACTCTCTGCCTTGAAGGTTCGACGAATGTAAGCGTATCCTATGATTGCATCTGGTCCACGCTCAAAATACACCATTTTTAGCAAAACTCGTTCTACCATACCATCAATAACGTGCCTGGCCCAGTTCACTGTGTTGCACAAAGTGGTGTTTGGTTGGCTATAGGCTCGGGAAAAGTTGTTCAACTGATCAAGCAAGGAACTATCGGTCAAACAAAGTATCTTTTAGTGATCCAGCATCTTTAACTAACCCTGGCAATTAACAGCTACTTGGGAAAGAGCCACGCTCCTCCCAGACCCGCCTAGGTTCCCTGAACTGGATGGAGAGCTCCCAGACCCTATGGCGCGCTCCCTTCATTTCCTAGGAGCCAATGACGACATCCTTCTGGTAACGTACCTGGACCATGGCGTAATGTAGGTTTGTTCGCAACAGATCACTTAGTATATGTTTCACTAACCATCGGTAGTGCATGGAATCTGAAGACTCTCGAAATCAATTGGCGCATCCGCCCGCGCTCATGTAAAATGTACGCTCGACTGCTTCTGCTACCGGCCTGCGTTTATCTCACCTCGGCACAGAGGCTGTTCTGCGGTATCTCCAAATGAGAGAACTCTTGCCGTTACGAACCTTTATGACGGCATTGACTGGTATTCCCTGACCTCTAATCACTTCACGGATGCCTCCTTCCAGCATACTACAACCCATCCAACACCGGAGAATGTCATTCTCCCAGTGACATTCGTTCACGGTGGCAGTGCTGTACTGTCGGGGACATCGTACGGATGCGCCCGAATCACCAATGCCAAAGATTGGAGCTTGGTAGAGAAGCTTCCCCATGAACGTAGGTGAACCATTTTTTTTCGAATAAAACCGAGATCATGATTGCTTTCAACAGCTGAGGACATTGTACAAGCCGTTGTTGGTGCTCATTTGAATCATGCTCTGTTTTCGATTCTAATATGGTCATGTTTGACTTAGGCATACTCCTCTGGTGGGTGCAGTCGCCAAATCGTGACTGGAGTAGTGGAGAGAGGCTCGGAGTCGGTAATTCGGTACTGGGTCCAGGAACGTATCTCGAAAAAGCTTTCAGAACCCGAGCCGCAAACGGCAAAGAAACGAATGCAGGCATATCTGGAGTTGGCTTTACAAGTAATGCCAGCACTGCCATGCTCGCTGCAGCCAACTGACTCATAGCTTGCAGAAGCCGGCTTCAAGAGTGACCTTCTTTGTCCTCAGTTTAGGAGTCCTTACAGCTTTCTGGCACTGGAATGCAGGCACCGTATATTGGCTTCGGGGATTCGGCAATACGAAACTGAGTTTTCCGAGATCATTTGAGCCACAGGTAGAGCGCTGGTGGCAGTGGACTCCAAGGATGGGCAACGACGACCATCAGGATGCAGTCATTCTACAGGGCCGGCATCAAGGGTCGGCATTGGATCACAGCACCAGCGCACTCATGGTGACGACCGAAGCTCTCTGTTTCGCTGATCCGATTAGTACCCAGGATCGCCCCTGTATTAACCCGGAGATGACGTAGTTGATTGGGAAAGTGTCTAGAAGTATGTGGGGTCGGTTCGACTGTGAACAGGCGGAAGATTTCGTAAATGTGATCGTTGTAACTAGAGTAGCTCGAGTTCTCTTTTACTTGCACTCAAAAACAAAGACGAACGTAGAGGCACATAAGAACACGTATGAAAATCCTGGTGGCACCAACTCCTGGGGAGAGTACGCGGGCTGCACGCACAACCGATTCAGCTTGTCAGTGTCTATTTTGGTGTCATTCCGCTAAAAGCCCGGTTCCCAGCCCCAGTGCTCATCACTGTATCTAAACATAGGGAGACCACGGGAGGGTATCATAGCCGCATGGAAGCATTACAATGTGTTGTTCGAACAAAGAGGCCATCAGCATAACGACAAAAGTTTAACCCGGTTTGACATTGACAAGACAAGGTACTTTTTTTTTTCTTGGCTCTTTGGCTCACGTTTTGTGATCCAACCACCCCCACACACTGCGCGGGGACACCGTACCATTCCACTGGGCTGAAAAGCATTCGGAGGTGTGTATCCGTTGTGCCCCCTTTTGAACGTCGCCAATCCTTGCGCCTGAGTTCACGCAAGACGAGCGCTACTCCAATGTGCACGGGCCAAGCTAGCAGGGGATGAGGCATTCCGCGACCGTGAGCAACATCCCCCCAATGCGACAGTGACTACACCACCCCCGCCCCCAAGGCAACAACGACGATTCCCAGTTTCTCAACGTGACAATGATAGCCTCTTCGTCCAAGGTAATGGCCTGTAGCTGTCACGGCTAGCGTGCCAACTGGCCACCACTTGGACCGTGACTACAACACAGTACAAGATCAGCCTCTGTTGGTGGAAATGTCCGGGATCCCCTTCCACAGCACCTCGACTCACTCGTTGGCTTATAGAGGGAGAGTCCGAGAGTCCGCCTTGCGCACAGCAGGAGGTACACTCTCTGTGCCTCAGTCTACTGAAGTAGCGGCCTACTCAGGCGTTGCGGGGGGGATCAATGCCATATATCGTAGTTGTTCCAAATACCTCGATTCCGTGGACAATTACGATAACACATCAGAGAACCCCAAATATTAGGGGCCGTGATTGATAATAGGCGAATTCAGGGGTTGTCACCAGAGCAGGGCTCGCCAACGGGAAAATGCGCCGAAATGTTGGACGATTACGAAACTATAGAATGCGAAACTATAGAATGTGGACAATAGGATGTCGCGATCCAGTCATCTTGGACGACAGAAAACGGAAGACAATGACGTTTCTGGGTCATCCAATTGAAAGTGGTCCATCGTACATGCAGATAAATAGAACGGTGGGATCGAACAACCTAAGCAGCTTCATCTGCCGATTGCTTACAGTCCCGTCGCCGTTTTAGCTGTCATGGATCCAAGTAGTGATGATGAAGGCCCCGCCGTGCAACTTGGTGGAAGTGAAAAGGCTCCGAAAGCCATAAAGGTTATCCAAGCTCTTTATTTCAATATTGCACTGACCTGCGTTTTCATCAGACATTTCTCCGACAAAGGTTCCCAATGAGGCGATATAATGTGGAATCTGACGGGCGACTTACAGGCTTGGCGAAAGTCATGGAGTGAGTCGTGTACCTTACGATCTGTGCCTCACACAGCTAAGTCTGTCTTAGACGACCCATTGACGACCCTACTCCTAGCACGACTGCTCTGAAGAGTAGGTACGTCTATTCTCTTTGCATCCTCCAGAAAATGTACTCATTGGATGTGCTCGGTGCTCTCTCCCCTAGTACCACCGATATGATAACCGAGTCCATCAAGGCCATACTTCAACCGCACACGTCCTCTCCATCTCTGGAAATCATTGCCCGTGCCATGAGCAGTCTGATAACAAAATTTAGCGGTGAAGACCTCCACCAGGTCTTGAACGCTCAGCTTGACACCTTGGCTATTTCATCTCAAGCAAAGCAGGCCATCGTACCTACACTTTTTGGAATCGCAAAGCTTACAGAGGTACAGTCGCGAGGGTGAGACAGGGCAGTGCTTTTTCCTACCGTATTCATACTCACTGCTCTTATTCCGATGCCAGCACACCCATGTCTCCGGGTCAACCACGTACTCAGGCCGTGCCGGAGTTGTCGTGCTCTAACGCTGGAGACGCCGCCCCGCCAGGGTCAACAGTACAATACCAGATGCGTCAGCGCTCGTTCACTTCTAGTTCTGGAAGTGGCTATACGACTTGGTACTTCGCGAAATCCGATAAAAGTGTCTTGTTGCCGCCCATGATTCCTCAAGCCATGACAGGACATCTTTACATCCACCTCGACTCGTCCACAAATGTTTATCAATACTGGATGCTTGGCGCAAACAACCATTGGGAGAGCGTTTCGAAGGGGGTACAAAACCCACTCAACCATGATCGGGTCCTCGCCATTCGTAGCAACGGTGAACCAAGTTGGGTAACCCGAGCAACGACAAACACTACACAAACTAGGAAAGAGAGAGATTTGAGAGAGAAGTCTGTTCGTCCGTCGTTGTAGAATGCTGTACCAAGCTACAGAACAGTGTACCATTCGCGCATGAAAATCATCGAGTCGCTGATACATCATTGTAATTATGGACTTAGGAACTCCAATAAAAGACGTTACTTGCTCGTATTTTCTGTACTACCCTGAGACAACACGTGGGATACAACCGTTTGTAACCTCGAGATTCGGAGTCGAGAGGCGCCTACAAGTCGTGTAGGCACTTTTAATCCAAAGAAACATTTTGAACCCAGGAAATCAATCAGAAGAGCTGACAACCTGGATATGTGTTTAGAATCGATTATAACTAACTAGGTGTCGACCTTGTCGACTATAAACTTGCTTGTAGGACGTCGGGTTTTCTCACACTGTCAATACTGTACATCGCAACAGTGAAGTAAGTACTTATAATTGCCGATAATTCCCCTTTTGTTTTGCTGATGCCACGAAATTTGCCACATCGAGGTACGCCGTGCAAGCGGGGATTCAAATGCTCACGTAAGTGGACCGTACTGCATGTTGACACGTCTCCCCGCTACTCTCACATCTGCTCTACCATCATCTTAGCTTGCCTACCTCTTTGTCCCATGTCCTCACCACCTCCGCCCAATGTCTCTCCTGGCCCATAGGCCCCTGAGCCGCGAGCCTCCTCTAGGCCGCTCAAAGCTCAGGGGAGCCGGTCTCTGCGCCGCGCGTTCTCAGGGTGTAGAGGGACTGCCCCCCTCTGCCTATTCGGCAACTCGCAGGCCGCGCCGACTCCTTTTGGAGGAGGTTAATCCGGTGGTCAGTTGGAGAGCTGTTCCCGGGAAGCGGAAGCGAGGGAGGGGGGGGAGAGTGTGCTGCCAATTGTTTCTTGTTCTTCTTCGTCTCATGTCTTCATCACCTCTGCCCAATGTCTATCCTGGCCCATAGGCCCCTGAGCCGCGAGCCTCCTCCAGGCCGCTAAAAACTCAGGGGAGCCGGTCTCTGTGCCGCGCGTTCCCAGGGTGTTAGAGGGACTGCCCCCTCTGCCTATTCGGCAACTTGCAGGCCACGCCGACTCCTTTTGGAGGAGGTTAATCTGGTGGTCAGTTGGAGAGCTGTTCCCGGGAAGCGGAAGCGAGGGAGGGGTGAGAGGACCTGAAACATATCCACAGCCCTTGTGCTGTACATGTGGAGTCCGTGTTTCACTCCCCATTCCCATTCCGACCCTCCAGTGTTGTGCTCTGCCGAAGCTTGCAGTCTGTGCTGTGAGCTTGAGCATGTGCATAACGTGTAGCGCCTCGCCGAAGCTCATGGTCTTGATACTGTGCAGCTTGAGCGTGTATGCTCCTGGTTGTGCTCCTTTTTCTTTTTCTCTCCTTCTCTCTGCTCAGCCCCGGTTCTTAGCCCACTTTAACACTTGGATAACATCAATATCCACAGCCCTTGTGCGGTACATGTGGAGTTCGTGTTTCGCTTCCCATTCCCACTTTCCAGTGTTGTGCTCTGCCGAAGTTGCAGTCTATACTGTGAGCTTGAGCATGTGCATAACGTGTAGCGCCTCGCCGAAGCTCACGGTCATGATACTGTGCAGCTTGAGCGTGTGTGCTCCTGGTTCTGCCCATTTTTCTATTTCTATTTCTCTCCTTCGCGTCCTCTTGTACGGGTTCCTATCTTTTAACACCTGGTGAGGAGAACAACTTTCTAGCACCCTCACGACCGTGAGGAAATGCGTATATTCAGGCTCCACTCCCCCAACGCTCCTCATGGCCTGGTCCCCTGAGCTTCAAGCCCCCTCCAGGCAGCTGAAGGTTCAAGGGAGCTGGTCTCGGTGCCGCGCGTTCCCAGGGTGTTAGAGGGACTGTCCCCCTCTACCTACTTGGCAACTCACAAGCCGACCGAGCTGTCTCCTATGAAAGTCAATCCGGTGGGCACTTGGAGACCTGCTCCTGGCAAGCGGAAGCGAGGGAGGGGGCGGGTCACAGCAGGCAACAACTACGCCACCCCTGCAGCAGCTACCCGCCCACCCCTCCCTCGAGAGCCTCGCCAACGGATCCCTGTATCTGCGTCCGCGTATGCGACAACACGCATTCGGCGATGTCTTTCATTGTTCTCATTTTAACCTGTTGACACCGACGTTCGGAAATACATTTGGCTTTTCCGCGAATTCGCGTTCGGTAGGTAGCACCTCAAGAACGATGGACTTGCTTGTGTGCGTCCTTGCCTCATGGCCGCTCAAGCCGACGTCGACCGCTTGCAGAAGACGAACCGTTTCTTGACATACAGGCGCCAACTGTCAGCCATGATCGGATGGCACAAATGATCGTGTTATAACTATTGATATGTACTTATGCCAGGATATCACGTGATGTTTTACTCCGTCTGCCAAGTTTGGATGCGCCACCTTTGAATAGCAAAGTAGCAAAGATGTCGGGCCCTATACCCCAACAATATGCTTGGGTTGTTCGCGGTGAGCTCGGAATCGTAACGGTGCATTTATTGAATTGGTCGGAGGTTTCCCTCGGTTGCTTCGTCCACTCCTCCCCCGAGTGCGCGAGGTAACGTCAGTGTAACTGCCGCGAAAGCGCAGACAGCAGCTAATGCTCGGGATTTCTGGCGGCGAATGCGGAATTGTGACTTTGATTTTAAATTGTTCGTGGGTTTCACTCGATTGCTTCACCCACTTGCCAGAGTGCGCAAGATGTCGGTGTAAATGCTCGGTATTGCTCGCGGCAAGCGCAGAATTGGTACCGTTGGCACCGTCGTGCTTGAAGGAGATGGGTAGCGCCGAGGGAAGTGTTCACATAGCGAATTCTGAGTTCTCGTCAACAATCCAAAACGACTTGAACGATTGGTAGGATCACTATTTTATATACAATACGCGCTCTGACTATCTTCCTAGCGCCCCCTCACACCTGCTCTGCGCCCTCCGCGCTAGGGACCGCCTCGACGCTGCGAGGGAACGCGAATCGAATCGGTCCAAACGACCGATCGACCACATTGCCCGATCCATTCGCGACGTTCAGATGAATGTTCAAGTCCATTTTGATCCGCCATTCCATCCCTTTTATCTGTGGAAAAGGTCAGTCAGTGGCTTTGATAGGGCAAAGGGAGGAACTCACCTTGATTACAAGCGGCCTAATGGCCCATTTCAACCCCCTCCACACAGCCTTGAGGAGCGAGCGCAAGAGCGAGCGAGCAAATTTGAATAAGAACCTAGGTGTGTGGTAAGTCGTTTGTTTGCGAGAATGTGAGGGGTGACTCACATTGGAAGTAGTTCGGGTTTGTCGTTCAGGGTTGGTGGGGTAGGAGGTAGTGGGAAGAGTCGACGCTGATGCGAGGCGGCAATCGAGCGCCGGCGTCGACCTGCGCAGAGAGAACAAGTGCTGGCGTCGTTTCAAGCGCAAAATCGAGGCTCGCGTTTCCGTGCACGCAGCCCCACTGACAGAAGGGCATTGAGGAGAGGAGAGATTGTTCGCACCGTGACCGCCGTACCACACACTGTAGTATATTAGGATTATTAGTAGTACAATACACGGCGTCCAAGTCGTTTACGAAATTCGAGTCTTGCTTTGCGGCGGCACACGCATCCCCAGAATTGAATGCGCCGCCCCCTTGACTTCGTTTTTGTGTACACTGGTGCCCGCACACCCTGTAGGATACAAATATTACATTAAATATTAATGTTGCACAAGCATATATATTATACTTATTATCGACAAATGAGAGCTCCGCAAGAGTTAATTCATATTTTTTATTCCTGTCTGGTGGTCCGGCAAGGCGGGATCCAGGGAAACATGATTCGAATCTCGATTTAGACGGAAACTAATTACAGTAGGAGCACATGGAGGGCCAAAAGCTGCCCCGGAGTTTTCGGATACATGCGCGACAACAGCGACACTTTTTTTTCTTCCTCTTTTCCATTGCCACCCGTGATGTGGACCCTCTAGATCGTCTTATCAACATCCTTGGCTTATTACTTTGATAAGGTAGTACAGAAGTGAATCAAACTAGATGATTATCATCTCGTTCCTCTGACCACGAAGTTGAAGACAATCACACGATGAGGGCGACGAGGATGGGCGGTAGTAGCGGCGGCGGCGATGACGATGGTGACGCACCGGTCTGATGTATCACTATGTCGTAGTTTACATCTTCAGATCCAGTCACAATTGATGGTGGACATGGCTTGAAGCTACTAGTTTTTAGTGTGCCTGTTGACTTGTCCGTTCCATCCCCCCGACGCTTTTGAGACCTATTATATATAAACAAGTACATATTGGACTAATGGTGAGAAGAAAGAAAACTGTGAATTGTGTGTCAAGATTTCGATGTCTCGAGCTTTGACAGCTCGACATCTCAAGTCATTGACTCACGATGTTCCGATGTCGGACATCGTGCCAGATGGGCCCTTAATGAAATATGAGGAAAAATAGTAATTACATTACAAATATTTTCTGCTATGTCATCAGCATGAAGAAATTGAAAATATTATTAATGAAAGTGCTGAGCCCATGAGAAGTTTATGGGCAATTATATTGTAAATGAAGTCACAATGTATCTCGTAACAATATTTTTGCTTTATAGGTGATCACATTGTAAATAAGTTCACATTGCATCACAAGAGTATATTTGAGGCTTTTCTGGAATAAGTTTCTTATAAAATCAGCATGGAAACATACTTAACATCCTAAAATGCCCACAGTGTGATATGCAACACCATTTACAGACGGCGTAAAGCCTTTAGGGTCATGATACGAGATACGCCCACTACCATGCGCATCGTAACTACCGTATATAGTAAGTATACTATTGTAACTTATGCTGTAATGTCGTAACTGCTATAGATAAG
>WNGH01004500.1_pt1 | contig 14688 bp, 14 predicted proteins | sample 5400631 | NCBI WGS metagenome assembly WNGH01 (sample SAMN13153373, study PRJNA577476) | soil metagenome | isolation source: 115 cm soil or saprolite under Garry oak tree replicate 1 | place: USA:California | collected 2016-06-15
AATTTCGGCCGAGGCGCCGTCCTCCATGACGTAGAGCAGCGACACGATCGACGTGGTCGGGAAATAGACGTGGCGCATCTGCATGCCGGACTCGTAAAGCGCGTCGCCGAGCGGCATCTGGACCAGTTCCAGATGGGGGAGAAGGCGCGCGCAATCTTCGGCCGGCAGAGCGGCAAGGAGGTGGTTCTGGCGAGGGTCATGAGTGACTGGCACGAGCGATCTCTCCATCATTGGCCACGGCCGAACGACCCCGGAACGCGGCTGGATCGAATGGTCGTGGCGAGCCCGGATAGGCCATGCGACGGCATTATGTACGACGCCGTACAGACCCGGCAAGGATTCGCTTTCAACATCAAAATGTCCGCCGCGCGAGGACAGCGTACATGGACGCTTGCAGGCACCATGCGGAGGATATGATGATTCGTTATTGAAAAATTGTCGTGGCGGCGCCGATATTGGCCGCCCCGACAATTAGCGGTCAACGGCTTTTGTGGTCGGACGATGCGCCGATTCGACCGGCATGCCGAGCAGACACTGGCCGAGGGCCGTCGGGTTGAAGGTCGATGCGGATGCCCTGCCGCCGGCGGTCGTCACGGCGCTGAAGCTCGGCCAGGTGAACCTGAATGACCCGGCGACCACCCTCGCCTTGCTGCGCCTCAATGCGGTGATCGGCGTGACCGGCTTCTTCGACGCGCGCGGCAACCTTAACTCGATCGGCATTCAATGCGCGCTCTGCCATACCGCCGTGGACAACTCGCTCGCCCCGGGAATCGGCCATCGGCTCGACGGCTGGGCCAACCGCGACCTCAACGTCGGCGCGATCGTCAATCTGTCGCCGGACCTGAGCGCCGTGGCCGCGCTGCTCCAGGTCGACCAGGCGACCGTGCGCAAAGTCATCACCGCCTGGGGACCGGGCAAGTTCGACGCCGAGGTGTTCCTCGACGGCAAGGCCTTCCGCCCCGACGGCAAGACCGCCGCCACCCTGATCCCGCCGGCCTTCGGCCTGTCCGGCGTGAACCTCCACACCTGGACCGGCTGGGGCTCGGTGACCTACTGGAATGCCTTCGTCGCCAATCTGGAGATGCACGGCAAGGGCAGCTTCTCCGATCCGCGCCTGAACGACCAGTTGCGGTTTCCCGTGGCCGCCCGCGCCGGCTTCGCCAACGTGCGCAACGAAACGGATCTGATCAGCGCCAAATTGCCGGCGCTGCACGACTATCAGCTGGCCCTTGCCGCCCCCGCCGCGCCGCAGGGCAGTTTCGATGTCGCCGCCGCGGCGCGCGGCAAGCAGGTCTTCGACACCAAGGCTAAGTGTGCAAGCTGCCATGTGGCGCCGACCTTTAGCGAGCCGGGCTGGAACATGCATACCGCCCAGGAAATCGGCATCGACGACTTCCAGGCGAATCGCGCACCGGACAAGCGCTATCAAGCCGCTGCACGGCGGCATCTTGGGCCCACCGAAATAATCGCATTCCGAGCAGCGACCGATTCGGACTGGGCCGGAATCCGGCATCTCTGTTCCGGTGCGCTGCTCGTTGCCGACGACGTGGGCAACAGGGTGTGGCGCGTGACGGCGGCAATGCCGCGGCAATGATGTCGAGTCGTTGCAAGCATCTGCGCTGCGCCGTTGTTTCGTCCCGGCTGCGTGCGGCAGCGAACAGATAAGCGGAGCGCTTAGGAGCATTGTGGCGATTCGTAGTGCGACACTTACCTGAAAGGCTCCATCATGTCCAAGCATTCTCTGGCCTGCCTGGCGGCTGCGCTTGCCCTGGTATTTTCGGGATCGCTGTCGGCCCAGGAGCAGGACAGCGTTGTGGAGATCAAGCGACTCCAGTCATTGCTGACGGTGATCAATTCGGAACTCAAGTCCGATCTCGATCAGATCTTCCTGTTGCAGGAGGCGATCAAGGCGAATGCCAGGACCTCGCTGGAGGCACAGGGACGCTCCCCCGATACCGTGATGGTGGAGGATGTAGCGGCGGCACAGCGTCGGGCGATGCAGCGCGAGACGGCGATCAATGCCCGACTCGACGCCGTCCTGGCGCGAAGCGCGGCGCTCGATGCGACCAAGCAGCCGCTCCTGGATCGGGTTCGCGAACTCAGTGTGCTGCCCCAGGCAGCGACGGCGAAGCTGGACAGGACATCGAAGTAAGGTGCTGGCGTTGTGACGGCGATCATACCCAACGCGGCCGGCGCCGCACGCCGACGCCAGCCATGGACGGGGTCCGCGAGTGCGCCCGGCGCCGCGTGACGGCAAGGCGTCGGGAACCCTCGTCATGCAGATAACGCGTTCCCGACACCGGTTCATCAAATGTGCAAGCTGCCGGCACCGAACAGCCCGATCAAGCCTATGACGATCAGATAGACGGCGACGATATAGTTCAACAGCCGGGGCATGACGAGAATGAGGATTCCGGCGATCAGCGATACCAGGGGGGCGAGGCTCAGGTGGATGTTCATTGCGGCGCCTTTTCCGCTCAGAGTTTCTTGGATAGTGCGGCGAAGGCGATCATGCACGCACCGCCGCCGACCAGCAGCCAGCCGAGGATCGGCGGCAACGATACGGTATGCGTTCGCTCGGCCGTCGCGGTGATCGGCCCGACCTGGAGAATGCTCTCGGTCGTCGTGTAGCTGTAGTGGTCGTAGCCGAGAACCGCTGCGCCCATGACAATCAGCGCGAGTCCGGCGATCAGTGTGGTCTTCATGTCGTGTCATTCCTTGGGCATACGCCCGCTGATGAGAGAAATGCCGCCGGGCAACGGCGACGAGCAGTGCTTACGCAGAACTCCATGGCGGCGCCGTACGGTCCTGCACATACCCGTGGCCACTGGATCGGGAATGCGTGCATGCCTTGCATGGCCCGCGTTCGCGGCTACGAATGGTGCCGGTCACTCGGACCCCCAGCGAAAATCGATCGTCGCGAATCTTGCCGTGGCAACGGCGACTTGTCGCTTTACCGCAGTGCCGGCGAAGGTCGCGACGATCTGGTAGTCGCCTGCCGGCAGCCTGGTCAGGAACCACGGCCCTTCGGACGTGGCATCCAGCAGCGTCTTGCCGGTCGCGTCGGTGATGGCGACCTTGACATCAGTTACGTAGGCACCGGACATCATCGCGAAGACGAGTTTCAGATTGAAATCGTTGGCGAAAGCGCTGAGGCGCTCGGCCGACTCCGTTCCGACGCCGCCCGACGCGTAGCTGACGCCGCCGGCGCTGCGGACGATCGCCTCGCCATCGGCACTGGCGGCGAAGGCGATGGAGGCGGCGCTCAGCACAATGGCCGCTATGCCATGTGCAAGCGATCTGCTCGTCGTGCCAAAATTTGGTTTCATGTGCGGGGGCTCCAGTCAGTAGGACGGCGGCACTGCGGTGGAACATCGGGCGGCGGCGGCTGGCGCGTTGGCGCGGCGATCTGCGCCGGTTCCGCGCCATGTGGCAGGCTTGCCCGGGCGGGGACAGGGGAGTGTCTTTCCGTGTCCCACGCAAACTTAGTGCCGGGAAAGTACCGATCAGTAAGTCTTGTGTTCGGTCGCTTCGTCCTTGATGGCTTTGCCACCTTGCTGGATGTCCTTACCCGCGCCTTCAACGGTATTGCAGGCGGTGAGCGCGCCGAAAGAGCTGGCCAGGAATAGCGTCGTCAACAGGGGAACGAGAATTCGCGCAAGCATGATGAATCTCCTTTTGCAGCCTATGAGTGGGGAATCAAACACACGACAGACAAGATGTCTTGAACATCGTGATGTCCCATCCTGCGCGATCGCGCCTGGCATTTCTGTACGGTGGCGCACAGTGCGGGCGGCACGGGGGCCGCCTCGATCGGTGGCGGCAGCTAATGAGAAGCGGAGCGTGTTCGACTCCCGGAGCATCAGCGTTACCGCTTACCCGCGGGCGCTGCCGGCGTGATATGTGCGATGACGTACAGACGGTCCTTCATCCGCCCGGATAGTCTGAGCGAACGAGAATGAAGTCGGGGTTGTTTCGACGGGCTTCGCCGCTTGTTATCGCACTGGAGGACTGACCATGCGTCATGGACTGATTGTGATGGGAATGATGGTGTGCCTGGCGGCTCCGGCCACGGCACAAGTGAGCATCAGCATCAATCTGTCGCTGTATCCGGACCTCGTGGTGGTGCCTGGCTACCCGGTCTACTACGCGCCGCGACTCGATTCGAACTACTTTTTCTACGACGGTATGTATTGGGTCTTCCAGGGGGATAGCTGGTATGCGAGTTCCTGGTACAACGGTCCGTGGCAGCTGGTGACGCCGGAGTATGTGCCGCTGTTCATCCTGCGCGTCCCGGTGCGCTACTACCGGCGGCCGCCGGTGTTCTTCCGCGACTGGCAGGTGAATGCGTCGCCGCGCTGGGGGGAGCACTGGGGTAATGACTGGACGCGGCGCCGGGGCGGATGGGACCGCTGGGACCGCAACGCGGCGCCTGCGGCCGCTCCGCTGCCCGCCTATCAACGGCAGTATTCCGGCAATCGCTATCCCGGAGCCGACCAGCAGCAGGCGCTGCAAAGCAGGAATTACAACTACCAACCCCACGACCCTGTAGTGCGTCAACGCTATCAGGCGCCAAGAGCAGAAACCGCGCCGGCGTCTCCCCAGCGCGGCACGCAGGGCGCTGCGCAGGAGAGCAATACCGCACCGCAAAGCAGCCAGCGGTCCGGTCCGCCACCGTCTGTCCCGCAGGGCGCGCCCGCCGCCGTCCACACCCAATCGCCACCAAGGGATCGTGAAAACGTCGAGCGGTCCGCTCCGTCCGAAGCCCCGGCGCAACGGCAAAGCCAGCCTGTCCAGCAGCCAAGCCAACAACCCCAGCACGAGGCGGCCCAGCAGCGTCAGCAGGTGGAGCCCAGGTCGCGCAGCCAGGAAGCGGCACCGGAGGGCAAGAGGTCGCCCGCGGATGCGGAGCGCGGGCAGGGGTCCGGGCAGGAGCGGGAACGCGACAAGCCGGACGATCGTGGCCAGGAGCATAGGAACTAAGCACCCGCCGCCAGGGCTGCTCGTGTAAGCCTGTCCGGCGGCGGCTGCAAGCGCCCGGAGCGAAACTCCCATGGATGCTTCGACCGGCCCCGCGCGTCGCCGCATCGGTCTAAACTTCCGAGCATCATGGCCCGTGCCACCCACCGCGAATCGCACCGCAGCCGGCGCATCGGCTGGCCGCGTGCCGCCGTGCCGGGGGCCGACGACGGCATCGCAGCCACGGCCGCTCCGATGGTCGTGGTGCCCCGCTACTTAGGGCCGCGTCGCGGGTGGTCTTCCGGACTGCACTGGCCATCGGTCTGACCGCCGCCGCAGGCATAATGGGCACCGTGGTGTGACCGGACTCGAAGCATGAAATTCAAGGACTATTACGAGACCTTCGGCGTGCCGCGCGGCGCGACGCAAGACGATATCAAGCGCGCCTACCGCAAGCTGGCGCGCAAGTACCACCCCGACGTCAGTAAGGATCCCGATGCCGAGGCGCGCTTCAAGGAGCTCGGCGAGGCCTACGCGGTCCTCAAGGACCCCGAGAAGCGCGCCGCTTACGATCAGATGGGCAGCGACTGGAAAGCGGGGCAGGACTTCCAGCCGCCACCGGACTGGGATGCGGGGTTCGAGTTCCGCGGCCGCGACTCCGGATCCGGCGACGGGCTGGATTACAGCGATTTCTTCGAAGCCTTGTTCGGCCGCCAGGCTCGGGGCACGCCACGGCCCGGCCGGCACGCCCGCGGTCAGGATCATCACGCCAAGGTGCTGATCGACCTGGAAGACGCCTACCACGGCGCCCAGCGCAACATCTCGCTACGGGTAGCGGAGCTGGATGAGCGGGGGCACGTTGCCATGCGCGAGCGCCGGCTCGACGTCAGCATCCCCAAGGGCATTCGTGCCGGCCAGCACCTGCGCCTGGCCGGGCAGGGCGAAGCGGGGCTGGGCGAAGGACCGGCCGGCGACCTGTATCTTGAGATCGCCATCAAGCCCCACCCGCAATTCCGCGTCGATGGCCGCGACGTCTATCTGGACCTGCCGCTGGCGCCATGGGAAGCGGCGCTCGGCTGTTCGCTGACCGTAGCGACTCCCGAAGGATCGGTGCAGCTCACCGTTCCGGCCGGGTCGGCGGTGGGGCGCCAACTGCGCCTGAAGGGCAAAGGCATTCCCGGCAAGCCGCCCGGCGATCTATATGCCTTGGTGGCGATTGTCCTGCCGCCGGCCGTCAGCGACAACGACAAGGAGGCTTACCGCGCCATGGCCAAGGCCTTCGAATTCGACGCCCGCGCTCACATGAAAGGGTGATCCACCATGAGCAAAGCAGACACGCAAGCGGCCCGGGGTTCGGTGGTCGAGGAGGAAATCCACCTGACATTGATGGAGTTGTGTCAGGCCTGCAGCGCCTCCGAGGAGTACGTGACCGCCTGGGTGTTCGAGGGGGTGCTGGAACCGATCGGCGCAGCACCGCAGGAGTGGCGGTTTAGCGGGCAATCGCTGCGTCGCGCGCGGCTGGCCTTGTGGCTCACCCGCGACCTGGAGGTCAATCCACCCGGCGTCGCCCTGGCACTGGATCTGCTCGATGAAATCGCGGCCTTGCAGGCACGCCTGCAGCGGCTCGGCGGCCGTTGGCCGGGACGATAGAGCAGGCATCCGGATTCCGTAATTGATATCGCGCGGCATGCTGCGGCGCAACGCACACGCAACGCTATGACAGGGCCTCGGTACTTGTCAGCCGGCAAGTATCGACCCTAACCCGCCGGTCGGAGGTTTCAAAAACGGCCATTCCCGGCAACGCTAGATGAAACGAGAGCCGCCGTTCGCCGGGCTAAGGTGGCCGTATGATCGAGGCGCAAGCCCGGCCGAAGCCTTTGGTTCCGTTCTATGAAGCCAGGTCAAAGACGAGGCAAGTGGTGCTTGCGTGGGCATAGAGCTTGCCGTCCGGTCCGACAAGCCGGCCTTCCGCGGTCGCCACCTGGCGGCCGCCGTGGACCAGCCGGCCTTCCGAGCGTACCAGCGGCACCGTGTCGGTGAGTGCGCGGACGAGGTTGAGCTTCAGTTTCAGGGTCGTAAAGGCCTTCCCCGCCGGCAGCGTGGAATGCACGGCGCATCCCATGGCGCTGTCGAGCATGGTCGCGAACCAGCCGTCATGCACCGTGCCCATCGGGTTGTAGTGGCTGAAGCCTGGCTGTCCCTGGAATACCCCGAATCCCGGCTCGATGCGAAGCAGGGTGAAGTCGAGCGTGACAGCCATCGGCGGGGGCGGAATCTCCCCGGCGAGGAGCGCCTGGAATATCGGCAATCCGCTGCGCCCGGCGACCTGGGCACGTGAGGCTACGCCGGGAGCCGTCTGGAGGCGGGCGCATACGGCCGCTTCCTCGGCCCGCCAGCGGGCAAGCGTTTCTTCGGGATCCATCGCGTCGGTTGGCGCTGCCATGAGATCAGCTCCTTGGTGTATGCGTCATTCGGCGAGCGGCGGCGGCCACGAGTCGCGCTGATCGCGACTGCGATAGCGCCGTCGCTCGCTGCAGCGCTTGATCGGGCGCTGCGGCTCATCCGTTCATGGCGTGCGACAAGAAGGCTTGGTGCAGCCAGCGTGGCGTGGCCCACGTGAGGATCACGAGGGCCTTGTTGGCCCAGCCCGGCACGACGCTGATGCGTCCGCTCTGCAAGGCACGGATGCCGGCGCGCACCACCGGGGCCGGCTGCATCATCAACAGCTTCAACGCAGGCGTGATCTTCTGCTGCGCTGCGGTTGCGAACCCGGTGTCCGACATGCCCGGGCAAAGCGCTGTCACCGTAATGCCATCGCGCTTGAGTTCGCGATGAAGCGCTTCAGCCAGACGCAACACGTAGGCCTTGGCGGCTGCATAGACGGCGAAGTTCTGCACGCCCTGGTAGGCCAGCAGGCTGGCCACCAGCAGGATCTTCCCGCGGCCTCGCGCCCGCATGTCTTGCGCGAAGACGTGGGTGACCGCCGTCAGACTCGCGACATCGAGTTGCACCATCGCCAGCGTCGCGTCCAGCTGTCTTTCCACGAACGGGCCCTGCAGCCCATGGCCGGCGTTGTTGATCAGGATGTCGATGGCAATACCTCGCTCGCGGAGGCGCCGATGAAGTTGGACGACTGCGGCAATGTCGGAGAGATCGACCTGCTCCGCCACGACGTCGATGCGGTACTGTCGTCGCAGTGTTTCGGCGAGCGCTTCAAGCCGGTCCAGCCGGCGTGCCATCAGGACCAGCGAGTGGCCTTGCTCGGCATATTGGCGGGCGAACTCCTCGCCGAAGCCGCTCGATGCGCCCGTGATGAGAACCCATGAATTGTCTGTCGTGGTCATTTTGCTTACCTGTGGTCGTTGGTGGAAATGTCGCTGTAGAGACGGTTGCTGCTTGCAAGTGGTGCAACCCATCCGCCCCCCAAAGCCCGGAAGGAGGCAATGGCGGCGCGCGCAGCCTCGGTTTGCGCCTGTGCCTTCGCATCGCGCGCCTGCAGCAGGTTGCCATCGGCATCGAGCACCTCGATCAGGCTGACGACGCCGCCCTTGTAGGCGGCAAGCGAGTTCTCGCGCGCACGGGCGAGCGACGATTCACCCCGCGTCAGGATGCCGACTTGGCCCTCGCGTTTGACGAGAGCGGAGAAGGCGTTTTCGACCTCCTCGGTCGCCCGCAGCACGGCCAGCCGGTAGGCCGCCAGGGCTTCGGCCTCCTGGCCACGCGCAGCGGCGACCTGCGCATCGACGCGGCCGAAGTCGAACAGGCGCCAACGCAGTCCGAGGACGCCCTGCGCCTGACTGGCGGCACCACTGAAGAGGTTACCGCTCGATATTGCGGTGGCGCTGCCCAGCAGCGCCCCGAGCGAGAACTTGGGGTAGTACTCCGAAATAGCCACACCGATGCGCGCGTTGGCGGCAGCCAGACGCCGCTCGGCGACGATGAGATCGGGCCTGCGGCGAATCACCTCGGCCGGAGTCCCTGTCTCGGCCAGACCCGGAGCTATGGGGACCGGCGTGACCGCGGCCATATCCGTGCGGTAGGTTCCCGGCTGCACCCCGAGCAGCACGTCCAGCGCGTTCATCGCCGCATCGAGCCCGACTTCCAGGACGGGAATTTGCGCCTCGGCCTGGGTGAGCGAACCTTCGGCTTGGTTCATCTGAAGCTCGGCGGCGATCCCCTTCTCGTACTGGAGCCTGACCATGGCGAGCAACTGACGGCGCGTCTCCACTTGCTGCCGGGCGATCGCGATGCGCGCCTGCAAGCCCCGGATCGTGACGTACACATCCGCCGTCTGCGCGGCCACGGCCAGCCGTGTCGCCACGACCCCCGCTTCGGATCCCGCATACTCCGCGCGTGCGGCTTCCCGGCCTCGCCGCAGCCCGCCGAACAGGTCGATCTCCCAACTCGTACCAAGGTTGGCCTCGTAGGAGCTGCCGCTGCGATCGAAGCCGGGCTTGGCGTTGAGCACCTGCCCCAGCGGCGTCTCGACCGACTGGTAGGCTTTTGCAGCTTGCGCACTCACATTGGCCGATGGAAGCAGCGCTGCATCGGCGTGGCGCAACGACGCGCGCGATTGGGCGACACGCGCCGCCGCCTGCGCGATGTCCAGGTTCTGTTCGAGGGCCAGGGAGACGAAGCGTGTCAGCAAGGGATCATCGAAGCCGGCCCACCAGGCCTGGAGGTCCGCCTTGCTCAGGGCTTCTCGGTGCGCGACGGCCTCCTGACCGAGGAAGCGGGGTGATAAAGCAATCTCGGGCGCGTGGTAGTCCGGGCCGACTGCGGCGCAGCCCGTCAAGACGCCGAGACTCAGAAGAAGGGCGAGAGAGCGAGGATGGGCGAGCATGAAAGTCCTTCGGGGGAGTTGAACTCTTGGAGTGACTATAATACAATATAGTCACTAGTTGTCAAGCTGTCGCATACAAGGTATTGTTTTCCCATGAGTGAAATCGAGTCTTCCGCCCCACAGTCGCGTGGCCCCGCCGACCACAGCGTTCGAGAGCAGATCGTGGAGGCGGCCGGAGAGCACTTCAGCCACTACGGCTACGAGAAGACGACGGTCTCCGACCTGGCCAAGGCAATCGGCTTTTCCAAGGCTTACATTTACAAGTTCTTCGATTCCAAGCAGGCCATCGGCGAGGCCATCTGCTCCAAGACCTTGAGCGCCATCGTCGCGGCGGTCGAAGACGCGGTGGCTGGCGCAGCAACGCCAACGGAAAAATTCCGAAGAATGTTCAAGAGCTTGGTGTCGACCGGCGTGAGTCTGTTCTTCAACGACCGCAGGCTGTACGACATCGCCGCGCATTCCGCCGGCGAGGGCTGGCCGTCCGCCCGCGCCTACGCGGAGCGCCTCAGGCAGATCCTGGCGGACGTAGTCCGCGAAGGGCGGGAGACCGGCGAGTTCGAGCGCAAAACGCCGCTGGACGAGACGGTGCATGCGATCTATCTCGTCATCCTGCCCTATGCGAATCCGCTCCTGCTCCAGCACAACCTCGATCTCGTCGAGGATGCGCCGGCGCAGCTTTCGAACTTGGTGCTGCGCAGCCTAGCCCCATAGCGGTTCAACAATCGCGTTAGTGACTATTGACAAATTTAGTCACTTGGTGGAGGATGGAAGCCTTCGCGTTCCCGGAGATCGCCATGCTTCAGCGCCGCAATATTCCCTTCCTCGCCGTCGTCGGTCTGCTGCCCTTGGCCCTGGCAGCGTGCAGCGACGCCACTTCTTCAATCGATCCGCGGACCCAGATTCCGCTCGTGCGGGTGGGGACGGTAGCGACCGCCGTCCAGGCCGAGCGTTCGTTCACCGGCGTCGTCGCGGCGCGGGTGCAGAGCGACCTGGGGTTCCGCGTTCCCGGCAAGATCTTGGAGCGCCTGGTCGATACCGGGCAGGCCGTCAGGCGCGGCGAGCCGCTCATGCGCATCGACCCCACCGACCTGAGGCTCGCCACGCGCGCCCACGACGAGGCGGTTGCCGCCGCCACGGCGCGCGCGCGCCAGACCGCGGAGGACGAGGCGCGATACCGCGATCTTGTCTCGGCGGGTGCGGTGTCGGCCTCTACCTACGACAAGGTCAAGGCGGCCGCCGATTCGGCGCGAGCGGAGCTCAACGCGGCCAAGGCCCAGGCCGACGTTGCCCACAACGAAACGGGCTACTCCGTCCTGCTCGCCGATTCGGATGGCGTGGTGGTGGACACCCTGGCCGAGCCGGGCCAGGTGGTCGGTGCCGGTCAGGTCGTCGTCCGCGTGGCGCATGCCGGGCGCCGCGAGGCGGTCATCGCGCTCCCCGAAACCCTGCGCCCGGCGATCGGCTCCGCGGGGCGCGCGACCTTGTATGGAAGCGGGCTCACGGGCGCCGCGAAACTGCGCCAATTGTCGGATGCCGCCAACCCTCAGACACGCACCTTCGAGGCGCGCTACGTACTGGAGGGCCGCCTGGCCGATGCGCCGCTGGGCTCGACCGTCTCCATCCACATTCCGCCCGACCGCTCCGCCCCGGCGCTGCAGGTCCCGCTCGGCGCGATCTTCGATCCGGGCAAAGGTCCCGGGGTATGGCTGGTCGACAAGGGCACGTCTCGCGTCACCTGGCGCGCCGTGCAGGTGGCCGGCCTCAGTGAGGAAGCCGCTACTGTGGTCGGTGGCCTCGCGGCGGGCGATCATGTTGTCGTGCTCGGCGCAAATCTGCTGCACCAAGGCGAGCAGGTACGACTGGCTGACGGCGAAGCCGCGCAAAGGGTGGCGGCGGCCGGCGGGGAACGGCAATGAGCGCCTTCAACCTCTCCGCCGTCGCGGTACGCGAACGCTCGGTCACCCTGTTTCTGATGCTGGCGATCTTCATCGCCGGCGTCGTGGCCTTTCTGACGCTGGGCCGGGCGGAGGACCCGGCCTTTACCATCAAGCAGATGACCGTGGTCACCGCCTGGCCCGGGGCCACGGCCATTGAGATGGAGGAACTGGTCGCCGAGCCCCTGGAAAAACGCATGCAGGAACTGCGCTGGTATGACCGGACCGAGACCTTTACGCGACCGGGCCTGGCCTTCACCACCGTGTACCTCCTCGATAGTACGCCGCCCGCCGAGGTCCCCGAGCAGTTCTATCAGGCGCGCAAGAAACTCACCGACGAGGCCGGCAAGCTGCCGCGTGGCGTCATCGGCCCGATGGTGAACGACGAATATGCCGACGTGACCTTTGCGCTCTATGCGCTGAAAGCCAAGGGCGAGCCGCATCGGAACCTGGTGCGCGACGCGGAGACCATGCGTCAGCGTCTGCTTCACGTGCCGGGCGTCAAGAAGGTGAACATCATCGGCGAGCAAGCCGAACGGATCTTCGTGGAGTTCTCGCATGACCGCCTCGCGACCCTGGGTGTCGCCCCGCGCGACCTCTTCGCTGCGCTGAACGGGCGCAACGTCATGACGCCCGCCGGTTCGATCGAAACCAAGGGCCCGCAAGTCTCCATCCGGCTGGAGGGCGCCATCGACGATCTGGAGGCGATCCGCAATACGCCGGTCGCGGCGCAGGGCCGTACGCTGAAGCTCGGCGACATCGCCGAGGTGAAGCGCGGTTACGAGGATCCGGCTTCTTTCCTCATCCGCAACAACGGTGAACCGGCCCTGGTGCTCGGCGTGGTCATGCGCGAGGGCTGGAACGGCCTCGATCTCGGCAAGGCGCTGGAGGCGGAAGCGGCGGCGATCAACGCCGAAATGCCGCTCGGCATGAGCCTGTCCAAGGTCACGGACCAGTCGGTCAATATCCACTCAGCCGTCGGCGAGTTCATGGTCAAGTTCTTCGTCGCCCTCGGCGTGGTGATGCTGGTGGGCTTCCTCAGTATGGGATGGCGCGCCGGCATCGTGGTATCGGCAGCCGTTCCCCTGACCCTGGCCGCAGTCTTCGTCATCATGGCGGCCACCGGGAAGAACTTCGACCGGATCACGTTGGGCTCGTTGATCCTGGCCCTGGGGCTGCTGGTCGACGACGCGATCATCGCCATCGAGATGATGGTCGTGAAGATGGAGGCGGGCTACGAGCGGGTACACGCAGCGGCCTATGCGTGGAGCCACACCGCCGCGCCCATGCTCGCCGGGACCCTGGTGACGGCGATCGGCTTCATGCCGAACGGCTTTGCCAAGTCGACCGCCGGCGAGTACGCCGGCAATATCTTCTGGATCGTCGGCATCGCCTTGATCGTGTCCTGGATCGTCGCTGTCGTGTTCACGCCCTACCTCGGGGTGAAGCTGCTCCCGAACTTAAAGCAGCACGAGGGCGGGCACGAGGGAATCTACGCGACCCCGCACTACGAGCGCTTCCGCCGTCTGCTGGGATCGGTGATCCGGCGCAAATGGCTGGTTGCGGCGGGTCGGCCCGAGGTGCTGGTCGAAGTCCAGATGCCGTATGGCACCTCGATCCAGCAAACGAGTGCGGCGGCCGCCAAGGTCGAGACCTGGCTGCGCGAGCAGCCGGAAGCGAAGATCGTGACGGCCTACGTCGGACAGGGTGCGCCGCGCTTCTACCTCGCCATGGCCCCGGAGCTGCCCGATCCTTCGTTCGCGAAGATCGTCGTCCTGACGGACGACCAGGCGGCGCGTGAGACGCTCAAGCTCAGGCTGCGGCAGGCGGTGGCCGACGGGCTGGCGCCCGAGGCGCGCGTGCGGGTGGCCCAGTTGGTGTTCGGCCCGTACTCGCCCTTCCCCGTGGCCTTCCGCGTCATGGGGCCCGACCCCGACAAGCTCCGCGACATCGCCGGAGAGGTGCGTGCCGTGATGCAGGCCTCTTCCCAGATGCGGACGGTCAATACCGACTGGGGCGAGCGCGTGCCCACGCTGCGTTTCTCGCTCGATCAGGACCGGCTCCAGAGCCTCGGCTTGACTTCCAGCGACGTGGCCCAACAGCTTCAGTTCCTGTTGAGCGGCATCCCGATTACCGAGGTGCGCGAGGACATCCGCTCGGTCCAGGTCGCCGCCCGTTCGGCGGGGAACACGCGGCTCGATCCGGCCAGGATCGCCGATTTCACCCTGGTCGGAGCGGCTGGCCAACGGATTCCGCTGTCGCAGGTCGGCACGGTGGACGTCCGCATGGAAGACCCGATCCTGCGCCGCCGTGACCGCACGCCGACGATCACCGTGCGTGGTGATATCGCCGAGGGCTTGCAGCCGCCGGATGTATCCACCGCCGTGTGGAAGGATCTTCAGCCCGTCATCGCCAAGCTGCCGGCCAGCTACCGGATCGAGCAAGGCGGTTCCATCGAGGAATCCGGCAAGGCCAATCGCGCCTTGGTGCCGATCTTCCCGATCATGATCGCCCTGACCCTGATCACGATTATCTTCCAGGTCCGCTCGATCTCCGCGATGACGATGGTGTTCGCCACCGCGCCGCTGGGCCTGATCGGAGTCGTGCCCACCCTGCTGGTGTTCCACCAGCCGTTCGGCATCAACGCGCTGGTCGGCCTGATTGCGTTGTCCGGAATCCTGATGCGCAACACGCTCATCCTCATCGGTCAGATTCGCGGCAACGAGAAGGATGGATTGGCGCCCTTCGACGCCGTGGTCGAGGCCACCGTGCAGCGCGCGCGCCCGGTCATCCTGACCGCGCTCGCCGCCATGCTGGCGTTCATCCCGCTCACGCAGTCGGTGTTCTGGGGGGCGCTGGCCTATACCTTGATCGGTGGCACTTTCGCCGGAACGGTCCTGACCCTGGTGTTCTTGCCGGCGATGTATGCGATCTGGTTCAAGATCAAGCCGG
>WNGH01005216.1_pt1 | contig 14688 bp, 10 predicted proteins | sample 5400631 | NCBI WGS metagenome assembly WNGH01 (sample SAMN13153373, study PRJNA577476) | soil metagenome | isolation source: 115 cm soil or saprolite under Garry oak tree replicate 1 | place: USA:California | collected 2016-06-15
CGCAACTTCTGAAAAGCGGCGTGACGCCAATCGAACGGCGGACGCCCGGTGCTGCGGTACACCTCGTAAGCCGGCATCTCGGAACCGACATCGACGGCAAGATACGCCGATGGATCCTGGCCGTCGATGGCGCAGATCTTCCCGTCGCCGAACCTGCTGCGACCGACCACCTGCTTCGGATCGGTGTCGATTATTTGGAGCGACTGCTCCTCGAGGTCGTTCACGTACTCGGCGCCGGCCGTCGAGACGGTGGTCCGCCGGTACCCGGGGTGGGCCGAATCGGTCTGCTCGGTCGTGTAGACCGGGAGCGAACGATCCGTTGACATGCCGCACGCCGTCGCGAGGGTGCACAGCAGGGCCGCCAGGGGCCGGCGGACGATCGTCGTGTCAGTCCATCCATTCATGAAGCGAATCCCCATGAGCCGGTGGCCAGGCCATTCTAAACCGGAATCCGGACGCGCCTGCCTGGTTCCATCGGAGACGCCAAGGCAAAGCGCGGATGCGGCCGTACTGGGTCAGAATATGCGGAGCCGCTTCAGAACCGTGATTCTCCACTGGCGATGCCCGACCGGTAGGACCATTCCGTCCATGCACTCGGCGAACCGGACGGCCAACTTCGCGTGACACGTCGGGCAGAAATCGTCTTCTTGCTCCCCAATTTTTTGTAAGTCGCGGAAAGCAAGTGGTGCCGGGGGTGGGAGTCGAACCCACATGGGCCAAAGGCCAGGGGATTCTAGGTCGGGGGAAAGGGGCAGCGAACACAGAACCTAGCCAATGCGTTGCCCTTTTCCCCTCCGAGGAGCCCGAGGAAGGTCGTAGAGTCCGAGGACTACGGGCACCCAGTATGGACACCTGGGTCGGACCCCACGCTCAGCCCCTTGGTGCTTGCGCTGCCATGTCCCTCCTGGTGCGAGCTTCCTGTTCGGCGCGGTACTCGGCGATCCGGCTTCGATCAGCTTCGGCGAGCGCGCGCCGGAGAGCAGCGACGTCAAGATCCCGGCAGTAGGCCGGCGTTCCGGGCTGCTGTCGCCAGGAGGTGTCCAGATCACCACCGTCGACAGGGTCGAAGCCGAGTTCGTCGACCAGGCGAAGCACCGGGGCCTTCGCCTCTGCTCGATCGCCGGCAACCGAGAGAGCTACGCGGCCCGTCGTTCCCGGCGGAACGCCCTTTTCGAGAAGGCTCCTGGCGTAGATGTTGTTGAATGCCTTGATGACAGGTCGCCCGAGCTGCTGCGCGACCCATTGGCTGTCGAGCATGCCTCGCTCGATCGCATCGATGCGGCCATCGCGAAGCTCCGGATAGTAGTTGCCGGTGTCGACCACGATGACGCTGCCCGGCACGTTCGCAAACAGCCCCCGCGGCAGATCGGGGACGGCCTTTTGTGGGATCGAGACGATGACGACTTCTCCTGCGTTGGCGGCGTCGACGACAGAAACGGGCGTCGCGCCGATCTCCGCTGCCAACGCGGTCAGGCTGTCCGGTCCTCTGGAGTTCGCAATCGAGACCTGATGGCCGAGCTTGGCGAGATGGCGCGCGAGTGTCCCTCCGATGGCTCCAGCGCCGATGACTCCGATTCTCATGTGGACTCTTCCTTTCATTTCCCACCTGCACGCAACTCACTGAAAACATGGTGCCGGGGGTGGGGGTCGAACCCACATGGGCGTTGAGGCCCGAGGGATTTTAAGCCCACGGGAGAAGGGCAGCGAACAAAGGACTTGGCCAATTCGTTGCCTTTTCCCGTGTCCGAGGAGTCCGAGGAGTGCCGTAGAGTCCGACGATTATGGACACCCAGATGGACACCTGTTCGCTGCCCCGCTGCGCGGGCCAAGTGGCCTCGCCGGCCCGACCATCAGAAGAGAAGCGGGTGGGTCGGGGCCGCGGCGCGCCGGGTAGGGCCCGGCCGGCCAGGTCACGGGACGGAGCGCGGCCCAGGCCACCGAGAGGCCGCGGCCGACGTCGGGTGTGCTCACGAAGTTCTTGTGCGCCGGCGAAATTCGCGCGCCTTCAGGCCCGACGCGGAGTGTCTTCCTGCATCTGGTCCGTGCGGGCGCGCTCGCGCCGCGCGAGCATGATGAACGGCAGCCCGAGCAGCTCGACCCCGGCCCCGACCAGATAGGACGTCGCGTACCCCCACGCGTCAGCGGCCCTGCCGAGACCCGGCTGGACGACAACGCCGCCCGACGAGCCGAGGAGATTGTAGGAGGACAGGACCGTGGCTCGCTCCTCGGAGGGTATCAGGCCGTTGAGGAACGCCTGGCGGACCGGCGTCGTGGCGGCGAACACGAGGGCCCACAGTCCCATCAGCGCCAGGGCCGCCGTGAAATCAGGCGCAAGCCCGATCAGGGCCAGCGCGGCCGCGCTCGTCACCGACCCGGCGAGCAGCAGCGTCGTCCTCTTCCGAAAGACTCTTCCGGCATAGGGTACGAGGGTGCCTCCGACGATCTGGGCGCCCGCGACGATGGCCGCCGCCAGGCCGGCGACCGCGTACGACCCGCTGTGTCCGTAGAGTTCGAGAAGGTAGGGCTGCATCGCGTAGAAGGCGTAGATCCCGACACCGGCCTGGAACGGCGCGGCGAGCATCAGCCAGCGCACCGGCGCTTTGCGAAAGCCGTGCTGAAGTGATGATCGCAGAATGCGCCGGATCTCCACCCGTATCGAAGCGCTTCTCTTCGGCGTGAAGCCGACGTCACGCATCGACACGAACGCCACCCCGAACGTCAGGCCGAGCACGACCGACCTCAGGAGATACGGCACGCCGAGATTCGTGACCTGGGCAACGACACCGCCGGTCAGCGTCCCCGCGAGCATGGCGACCCCCGTGGCCATCTGGCCTTTGGCGAAGGCCGCATCGAGGGTCCCCCGGTAATTCGCGGACCTCAGGCCGTCGACCAGCCACGCCTCGGTCGCCCCGGAGAAGAAGGTGAAGCCGAGACCCAGAAGGATCGAGGCGAAGGCCCACGCCGGGAACGGACCGTGGAGCCGCCACAGCAGGAAATAGAGGAGCGTCGAGACGAAGAGCGTGGCCGAGCCGAGCAGGTAAGAGGTGCGTCGTCCGAGCACGTCGGCAACCACGCCGGTCGGGACTTCAAACAGTACCTGGCCTGCCGTGAAGAAGGCGTTCGCCGCAAAGGCCTGCGTGATGCTCAGCCCCGCATCGAGCAGGAACAAGGTGTTGATCCCCCAGATGAACGAGGCCGCGAGCGTCGACAGAAGAGTGAGGGTGACGTAGGTCCTGAGGATGCCGACGTCTGTGACGCGCTTCTGTTCACTCGGACCGGAGGCGGCCATGATCCATCAGATTAGGGCGGACCGACCCTCCAGAACAACCGATGTGGTGGAGGACACGACGCCGACGATCGAATCGTGCGCGTCGGCGACACCGACGAGGCCCCACTCCCGAAGATCGGGGTGAGAACACTTGGTGCCGGGGGTGGGAGTCGAACCCACACAGGCCAGAGGCCCGAGGGATTTTAAGGCCACGGGAAAAAGGAGGCGAACAAAGGACTTGGCCAATTCGTTGCCTTTTCCCGTGTCCGAGGAGTCCGAGGAGGGTCGTAGAGTCCGAGGAGTATGGACGCCCAGATGGACACCAGTTTTCCGCGATCAGGTGAGGGTCGCTCCTAGACGGTGGGGACGGTGCCGCCGTCAATAACATACTCGGCGCCGGTGATGGAGGCGGCGCGCGGCGACACGAGAAAGGCGACGAGATCCGCCACTTCCTTCGGCCGGGCTGGGCGACCGATCGGAATGCCGCCGAGCGAGTTCATCAGTGTCTGGCGCGCATTCTCGTAGTCGGTGCCCGTCTTCCTCCCCAGCTCTGTGACGAGGCGCACGGCCGCCTCCGTCTCGACCCAGCCGGGGGAAACCCTGACGACACGGATGCCCTTCGGGCTCACTTCCTTGGACAGTCCTTTGCTGTAGTTCGAGAGCGCGGCCTTCGCCGCAGCATACGCGATGGTGGCGTCGGGCAGCGGCAACTGTCGCTGGATCGAGGTGATGTGGATGATCACGCCCGCGCCCCGGTCGAGCATCGCGGGAAGCAGCGCGCGATCAAGCCGGACCGCCGGGAACAGATTCTGGTCGAGCGCGCGATGCCATTGATCATCGTCGAGCGCCGCGAACCCTCCCGCCGGCGCCGATGAGCCGCCGACGACATGGACGATGATGTCGACGCCGCCGAGGCGATGAAAGACCGCCTCGGCCACGATCGAGCAGCCTTCGGCGGTGGCGACATCCGCCGCAACGAACAGATCGGCGTCGGGGAGTCCGGCGGGCGTCGTACGAGCGGTGGTGAGGACCTTCGCACCGGTCTCGCGCAGTCGCGCGACCACCGCTGCGCCGATCCCCTGGGTGCCGCCCGTAACGAGCGCCCGGCGGCCATCCAACTCGAGACCGTCGCTCATGGGCGGATTTCCAGCGAAGCGATCTTGTCGCCGTCGAGCACGAAGATGAACCGCAAGTCGATGGGACTGCCGGGGAAATTCCCGGTGAGCCGGTTTGTGACGATGATCTCATCGTCCTTCCGGACGGACGCGAGCGGCTCGACTCTGTGCTGGTATTTTTTCCTGGTCCCAGACTTCCATTCCTTGATGGCGGCCAGACCTTGAATCGTCCGACCTTCATCCCGCACGACGGCATGCTCGGCAAAGCACCGGGCCAGGGTCTCCGTATCGCCCTGGTTCTCGGCGGCAATATAGATCGCGATGGGTGGTGGAAGGGTGATAGACACTTGGGATCCTCCTCTTTCAGTCATGCAGGGACAGGCGATGGACATGATCTCCCGTACACTCTCAGGATGACAAGAACCTACGAGAAAGTTCGGTACTTACCTGAGGGTAAGGGAGATCGTCTAACCCCAACTTCGGCAGCTCAGGGTGTCGAGGACGCCTTCAGGATCCTGGAGGGTCGCTGGAAGCTGCTGATCCTATTTCATCTCTTCGGCGGCAAGGTGCTCCGCTTCTCGGAGCTGGAGCGGGCGATTCCCGCGATCTCTCAGAAGATGCTCATCCAGCAGCTTCGCCAGATGGAGGTCGATGGCATCGTTCGAAGAATCGTCCATCATGTAGTTCCCCCCAAGGTCGAATACTGCCTGACGAAGTGGGGACAGGCGCTGTGCCCATCACTCGACGCCTTGCTGAAATGGGCCGCACTACGCGAGAAACTGTCCGGTTCTGCTGATCGACGAGGTCAAGGGTCCCACCCTCACACGGATCACCGAAAGCATGGTGCCGGGGGTGGGGGTCGAACCCACATGGGCTGATGGCCCGAGGGATTTTAAGTCCCTTGCGTCTACCGGTTCCGCCACCCCGGCGCAGGAGGAGCTTCAGTCGGTTGAATTCTTCCCGGAATGGGGACGCTACGTCAACCTGACGAGGCCGGCGCTCACGCGGGCGCGCGGCGGCGGGCGAGACGCTCGCGCAAGCGGACGGTCCAGTAGTAGGTCACGGGCAGGATGATGAGCGTCAGGACCGCCGCCGAGAGCGTCCCGCACACCACGACCACGGCGATCGGCCGCTGCGTCTCGCTGCCGATGGCGTGCGACAGGGCCGCCGGCAGGAGGCCGAGCGACGCCAGCAGGCCGGTCATCAGCACCGCCCGCAGCCGGTCGCGCGTCCCGCCGACCACCGCCTGGTACGCCTCCTCTCCGGCCTGCAGGCGGCCCTTGATCGCGGCCACGACCAGAACGCCGTTCAGGACCGCCTGCCCCAGCAACGCGATGAAGCCGACCGCCGCCGCCACCGAGAGCGGCATCCGCGCGGCGGCCAGGCCGAGGACGCCGCCGATCAGGGCGAACGGCACGTTGGTCAGGATGATCAGGCAGTCGATGACCGAGCCGAAGGCCGAGAAGAGGAGCAGGAACGTCAGAAGGAGCGCCAGGGGGATCACCAGCCGCAGCCGGGCCATCGCCCGCTCCTGGTTCTCGAACTCCCCGCCCCAGGTGATCTCGTAGCCCTGCGGCAGGCTCACCGCCGCCGCCACCTTGGCCCGCGCCTCCTGCACGAACGACCCCATGTCGCGGCTGCGGACGTTCATCCTCACGCCGACGTACCTGCGGCCGTTCTCCCGCGTGATCGCGGCGCGGCCGACCCCCATCGAGACGTCGGCCACCGCCGAGATCGGGACGAGCGCCCCGTTCCTGAGGGGCAGCATCAGCGTCCGGATCGACCCGACGTCCTCGCGCGTGGCCGAAGGCAGGCGCACCGTCACGTCGAAGCGCCTCTCCCCTTCCCACAGCTCGGAGGCGACGTGGCCTCCCATGGCGGTCTCCAGGTAGTCCTGCACGTCGGCCAGATCGAGGTTGTAGCGGGCCAGCGCATCGCGATCGAGGCGGATCGCGATCTGCGGCACCTCGCCCGACTTCACGATCCCCAGGTCCGCCGCCCCGTGCACCCCGCCGATCACGCCGACCGCCTTCTCGGCGGCGTCCTGGAGCGTGTCGAGGTCATCGCCGTAGATCTTCACGGCGATCTGCCCGAACTGCCCCGAGATGTTCTCGTTCACGTTGTCACGGATCGGCTGCGAGAAGTTGTACTCGATCCCGGGGACCGATCGCAGGCTCGACTCCATCTCGGCCACAAGGTCGTCGAGACCGCGCATCTGCGGGCGCCACTCCTCCAGCGGCTTCAGCTTCACGAAGATCTCGAGGTTGCTGGCAAGGGTCGGGTCGGTGCCGTCCTCCGGGCGTCCGAGCTGGCTCAGCAGCTCCGTCACCTCCGGCGTCCGCCGCAGCCGCTCCTTGAGCACGGGGACCAGCCGCCTCCCCGCCGTCAGGGAGATGGTGCCGGGCAGGGTGAAGGTGATGTAGAGGGCCCCCTCGTTCAGCTCCGGCAGGAACTCCGAGCCGAGGCGGGGCAGCAGCACCAGCGCGGCCGCGAGCGCCCCCGCCGCGAGCGTCAGGACGATCTCCGGGCGCCGCATCGAGAACCCCAGCGCCGGATCATGCGCCCGACGCGCCCAGACGAGCAGTGGGGATTCCCGCAGCGGCTTCGAACGGCGCAGGGCCAGGAGCGCCAGCACCGGCACCAGGGAGAAGCTCACGAGCAGCGCCCCGAGGAGGGCGCTCACGACGGTGTTCGCCATCGGGCTGAAGATTCGCCCCTCCACGCGCTGCAGGGAGAAGATCGGCAGGTAGGCCGCGATGATGATGAGGAGCGAGAAGAGCGTCGGCCGCGCCACCTCGCGCGCCGCGGCCAGCACGCGGTCCTCCAGGGACTGCCCCGGCGGCGGGGCGTCCGCGCGGACGCGGTGGAAGAGGTGCTCCACCAAAATGACCGCCCCGTCGACGATGATCCCGAAGTCGACCGCCCCCATCGACAGGAGGTTGGCCGACATCCCGCGCGAGTAGAGGTAGAAGAAGGAGGCCAGGAGCGAGAGCGGGATCACGGTGGCGACGATCAGCGCGGCCTTCACCGACAGCATGAAGAGGACGAGCACCAGCACGACCAGGAGCGCCCCTTCGGCCAAGTTGTGGAAGACGGTGCGCAGGGTGGTTTTCACGAGGTCGGTCCGGTCGTAGAAGGGGTTGACCCGGATTCCCTTCGGCAGGACGCGCTCATTCAGCTCCTGCACGCGCTCGCGGACGCCCTGAAGCACGACCGAGGGGTTCTGCCCGCGGCGCATCAGGACGATCCCCTCGATCGCGTCCTCGTCGGCGTCGCGCGTCACGACGCCCTGGCGCGGCGCATAGGCGACGCGCACGTCGGCGACGTTCTTCACCATCACCGGCACGCCGTCGTGGAAGGCGACCCGGACCCGCTCGATGTCGGAAAGGTCCTTGAAGATGCCCAGGCTGCGGATGATGAACATCTCCGAGCCGCGCTCGACGTACCCGCCCGAGGCGTTGTCGCTCGCCTTCTGCAACGCCTCGAAGAGGTCCGGGAGCCCCACGTCCAGGGACGCCATGCGCGTGGGGTCGGGCTCGACGTGGATCTCGCGCACCAGGCCTCCGTAAGACACGACGTCCGCGACCCCGTCGACCCCCAGGAGCCGGGGGCGCACCTCCCAGTCCTGCAGGGTCCGTAGCGTCATCGGATCGGCCGCCGCGCCCTCGAGCGTGTAGCGATAGACCTCGCCGATCGGCGTCGCCAGCGGCCCGAGCCCCGGCTCCACGCCCTGGGGGAGATCGGCGTGGATGATCCGCTCCAGGACCTGCTGGCGCGCCAGGTAGGGCTCGGCCCCCTCCCCGAACGTGAGGGTCACGAAGGAGAGGCCGAAGAGCGAGATGCTGCGCAGGCGGAGCAGCTCGGGCGTCCCCTTGAGCACCCGCTCCAGGGGAATCGACACCCGGCGCTCGACCTCCTCGGTCGGCTGGCCCGGGAAGAGGGTGATGACCTGGACCTGCGTGTCGGTCGGGTCGGGGAACGCCTCGACCGTCAGGCGCGTGAAGGCGTAGTAGCCTCCGGCCGCCAGCGCGGCGGCGAGCAGGAAGGGCGCCATTCGGTTGCGGAGGCAGGCTCGAAGAAGCGCGTCGATCATCTGTTCATGATAACTGCGTGGAGGGGTCCCGGACCAATGCCGCGCCTGGGCCTCAGGCCAGGAAGCGGCGCGCCGGACGGCGGCGCAGGTCCTTGAGGATCTCCCGGGCCGCGTTCCGGCCGGGCGCGCCCATCACACCCCCGCCCGGATGGGTGCCCGAGCCGCATAAATAAAGGTTGGCGATGGGGGTCCGGTACCGGGCCCACCCGAGAAGCGGCCGCATCACGAAGAGCTGATCGGGCGCCATGTCCCCGTGGCAGATGTTCCCACCGGTCAGCCCGTAGACCCGCTCGAGGTCGAGCGGCGTGAGGACCTGCCGGTAGACGACCGCGCGGCGGATGTTCGGGGCGTAGTCCGCCAGGGTCGCGAGGGCCAGGTCACCGAGCCTCTCGCGCTCCGAGTCCCAGTCTCCCTCGGCCAGCCGGTAAGGAGCGAACTTCACCGAGATCGACATCACGTGCCGGCCGGGAGGGGCGAGCGTCGCGTCGACCGTGGAGGGGATCACGATCTCCAGGTACGGCTTGCGCGACGGGCGGCCGGACTCGAAGTCGTCGAAGGCGTCTTCCAGGTAGACGGGGTCCTCGCCGCACACCTGGATCGCCCCGCGCAGATGGGGACCGTCCCCCGGGAGCGCCGCGAAGTCGGGGAGCTCGGAGAGGGCCAGGTTGATCTTGGCCGAGTTGCCGGTGCATCGGAGGGTTTCGATCCCGCGGACGAACTCGGGAGGAAGGTCGGCCCGATCGACGAGCCGCAGGAAGGTCCGCTTCGGATCGGCGTTGGAGACGACGACGCGGCCGTGGATCTCCTCCCCTCCCTCGAGAACGACGCCCCGGGCCGAGCCGCCCTTCACGAGGATACGGTCCACGGCGGCGCCCACCCGGATCGCGGCCCCGTGCGCCCGGGCCGCGGTCGCCAGCGCCTCGGCCACGCCTCCCATGCCGCCACGGACGAAGCCCCAGGCGCCCGCGGAGCCGTCCACCTCGCCCAGGACGTAGTGCAGGAAGACGAACGCCGTCCCGGGCGTCCGGGGACTTCCGCGCGTGCCGATCGTCCCGACGGCGGCGAGGCTCGCCTTGAGCTCGGGCGACTCGAACCACTCGTCCAGGAGATCGGCGCAGCTCATCGTCATCAGCTTGAGGAGGAGCGTCTGGTCCGCGAGCGGCACCTTCCGGAACCGGTTGCCGAGCCTCAGGAGGCGCAGCGCGTCGGCCAGCCCCGGAGAGGGAAGGTCGGGCGGAGTCATCGACAGCGTCGGCCGTACGACGTCGGCCGCGCGGGCGAGGGCGGCGTTGAAGCGTGGATAGGCCTCGGCATCCTTGGCTGAGAAACGCGCGATCTGCAGCGCATCCGTTCCGGGATCGAGCCCGAGCAGGAGCGAGCGGCCGTCCCGAAGCGGCGTGAACGTGGTGCGGCACGGCAGGATCTCGAGGCCGCGCTCGCGCAGCCGCAGCTCCCGCACGATCTCGGGACGCAGGAGCGAGCAGACGTACGACGCGGTCGAGAAACGATGGCCGGGCAGGAGCTCTTCGGTGACGCATGCTCCGCCGACCAGCGGCCGGCGCTCGAGGACGAGCGTCCTCAGCCCGGCCGCCGCGAGATACGCCGCCGCGACCAGCCCGTTGTGGCCGCCCCCGAGCACGATGACATCGAGCTCCTCGCCCATGCCCCGCCTCCCTGGCTTCCGGATGGAAGCCGCAGGTTACGGCGCGGCGAGGCCGGCCGTCAACTCGGGTACGGTGATAGGATCGCGGCGAGGGCCAGACCGGGATGCGGATCGTGGTCAGCGGATCGTCGGGGCTCGTGGGATCGGCCCTGCTGCCCGCGCTGCGCGCGGCGGGGCATCAGGTCTCGCGGCTGGTGCGCCCCGGCGCCTCGCCGGCGCCGGGCGACGTTGCCTGGGACCCCGGGGCCGATCGGATCGACGCCGCCGGGCTCGAGGGAACCGACGCGGTCGTCCACCTGGCGGGGGCGAGCATCGCGGCCGGGCGCTGGACCGCGGCCCGCAAGGTCGAGATCCGCCGCAGCCGGGTCAACGGGACCCAGCTCGTCAGCGAGACGCTGACGAAGCTGCAGCGCCCGCCGAGGGTCCTGGTCTCCGCCTCGGCGATCGGCTACTACGGTGATCGCGGCGACGAGGTGCTGCGCGAGAGCAGCGAGCGCGGGCATGGGTTCCTGCCGGCGGTCTGCGTCGCGTGGGAGTCGGCGACCGAGCGGGCGGAGAAGCGCGGCCTGCGCGTCGTCCATCTCCGGTTCGGCGTCATCCTGTCGCCCCAAGGCGGGGCGCTCCGGAAGATGCTCCTCCCCTTCCGGCTGGGGATGGGCGGTCGCGTCGGAAGCGGCCGGCAGTACATGAGCTGGGTCGCCCTCGACGATGCCGTGGGGGCGATCGCGCACGTCCTCGGCATCCCGGCCCTGCGAGGGCCGGTCAACGTCGTGACACCGCGGCCGCTGACCAACCTGGAGTTCACCAAGGCGCTCGGGCGCGTCCTCGGCCGCCCGACCATGGCGCCGCTTCCCGCCTTCGCGGCGCGCCTCGTGTTCGGCGAGATGGCCGACGCCCTGCTCCTGTCGAGCGTGCGCGTCGTCCCCGCGGCGCTCGAGGGATCGGGCTATCGCTTCCGCTATCCCGATCTCGAGCCGGCTCTCCGGCATCTCCTCGGTCGCTGACGGGTTCCTACGGCTCGTACCGCAGGCCGATCGCGCCGTAAGGCCCGGGGCTCTCCGGCTGCCCTACCCAGTACCCCTGCGACTTGACGCCGACGTCGACGAGAAGGCCGCGGAAGTAGCCGCGCAGGAGCCTGAGTCGGAGGCGCACGCCGCCGCCGAGGCCGTTGCGCGGGTCGATCCAGACTTCGGCCGCGCCGCCGAAGCCGAGGCGCGCGGACCGGAGAAGGTCGTCGGCCGCCGCGCCGAGGGCGCCGAACGATCCGGAGGGGCCGCGGCCACGGCGGGCCACGAGGCTGAACCAGGACGCCGGGCGCTCCGCCCGGGCCGCGATCCACTCCAGGGAAGTCTGCCCGCCCGAGGGAGTCCATTCGGACGAGAAGACCGGCATGCAGCGCAGGCCGCCGGCTCGCGGGAGCGGCAGGGCGGCGGAATCGTCGCCGCGCGCCTCCATGCGGAAGGCGGACGCCAGCGCCCACCAGAGGCCGGGGTCGAGGCCGTTCCAGAAGGCCTGGCGGCGCAGGCGCCTGTACTGCCGCGCCACCTGATCGTCGACGCCACCCGCTGTAATCCCCGACCCACCGCCGTGCAGCTCGTGCAGGAGGCCGAGGTAGTTGGCGACGTCACCCCCGCCGCTGTACTCGGCGAAGAAGCGATCCGGGCTGCGCCGCGGGTCGGGGGTCGTCCCGAGGACGTACCGCGTGGCGACCAGGCGGTTCGAGGCCAGGAAGAAAAGGTCGAGAGGGCGCAGGCGAACCCCCTCCACGACCCGCCTCTCGAGCAGGGTGGCGGCGAGGCCGTTCCCCTCCGTGCCGCCTATATAAATGTAGAGGAGGCTCTCGGTGCTCTGTCCTTCGGCGTCGAAGGTGGCGTAGGAGACCCTCCCCTGCCAGGGCGTCCCGAGGTGGACCCCGGGCGACGCGTTGAATTCGCGGGCGCGCCCGCCGTGGCCGAACGCCTCGTGCAGGGCGACGCCGAACCACCAGGCGACCGGCAGGTCCCAGGCGACCGTCCGCATCGGGCGCAGGACGATGCCCGCCGCGCCCCGCCCGACAGCGGACCGGTCGAGCCGCTCCTCTCCGGCGCCGACCAAGGTGACGGCGGCGGCGACGTTGCGCGCCCCCGACTCCTCCCCGACGAACGGATCGAGGTAGAACTCGTACCGCGGCGGCAGGGGATCGCCGGCTCCACTCTGGGATGTTGACGCATCCGCGAAAGCCAGCGAGATCGCTACGAGAGGAACGACGGCGAGGTGCCGATGGGGAACGCGACGCCGGAGGAGATCCGGGAGATCCTGACCACCGCGCGACGGATCGCCGTGGTCGGCCACTCGGACGATCCGGCGCGCGACAGCTACCGCGTCGGCCGCTACCTGGCCTCCCAGGGCTACGAGGTCTTCCCGGTCAATCCGAAGGCCCGACCGACGGCGGACCTCCGCTTCTACCCCGACCTTGCCTCCGTGCCGAAGCCGATCGACGTCGTCGACATCTTCCGCCGGCCCGAGGCCATCCCCGCGATCGTCGACGAGGCGATCCGGGTAGGTGCCCGGGTGGTCTGGATGCAGGAGGGACTGGCGCACAACGCGGCGGCGGAGAAGGCACGGGCGGCGGGGCTCAAGGTGGTGATGAGCCGCTGCATGATGAAGGAACATCGGGCGCTCCTGGCCACCGGCGCGATCGTGCCCGGGACGTCCCGCTCCTGAGCCTTCCCGCCATCCAGCCGCTTCCGACCGGAGGGCCTCAGGGGGACGGCGCGGGATCGGACACGCGCGCGCCCGCGGCCCTCAGGTAGCGCCCCGAGACGTAGTCGATCACCATGCGGTCGGAGTTGTAGCGCCAGGCGAGCGTGGCCAGCGCCCGCTTGACCCGCGCCACCCAGCGCGCCGGCACGCCGTCCTGCGAGCGCTCGAAGAAATCGGGCAGCGCCTGCCGCTCCAGGACGTCGAAGAGGTCGGCCGCGTCCCGTTTATCGTGCAGCGCCACGTCGGTGTGCGTGAGCCCCTCGCCGAAGGCGTAGCCGTTCGATCCGTCGTACGCCTCCGCCCACCAGCCGTCCAGCACGGAGAGGTTGAGGGTGGCGTTGAAGACCGCCTTCTGGCCGCTGGTGCCGCAGGCCTCGAGCGGCCGGCGCGGCGCGTTGAGCCACAGGTCGCACCCCTGAACCAGGTGGCGCGCCATGTTCATGTCGTGGTTCTCGAGCACGATGACGCGGCCGCGGAAGCGCGCCTCCTGCGAGCGCTCGACGATGGCGCGCAGGATCGCCTTGCCGGTCTCATCCTGCGGATGGGCCTTGCCCGCGAACAGGATCTGCACCGGCCGCGCGGGATCGGAGAGCAGCTTCTCCAGCCGCTCCGGCTCGGAGAACAGGAGCCCCGCCCGCTTGTACTCCACGGACCTGCGGGCCACACCGATGGTCAGCGCCTCCGGGCGCAACTCCGGGCCCGCCTCGGGGAGGCCGAGCCGTTCCCGGCGGATTCGGAGCTGGCGCTGCACGAACGCCCGGAGCTCTCCGCGCAGGACCTCCTTGACGCGCCAGATCTCCGCGGGATCGACATCGTAGATACGCTCCCACAGATCGGGATGACAGAGACGCGTCGGCCAGTCCTCGCCGAGATGGCGCCGGAGAAAATGCGCCATGTCCGCGGCGATCCAGGTCGGCACATGCACGCCGTTGGTGACATGGCCGATCGGCGCCTGGATGGAGGCACGGTCGGGCCAGAGCGCGCTCCACATGCTCCGGGTGGTGTGGCCGTGCAGGGCGCTCACGGCGTTGGCGGCGCTGCTGAGCCGGAGGGCCAGGACCGTCATGCAGAACGGCTCGTGGGGATCGTCCGCCCGGACGCGCCCTAGAGCCAGCAACGCCTCCCGGGACAGGCGCAGCCGCTCCCGCATCGGGGCAAGGACCTCGTCGATCAGATCGGGGGGGAAGCGATCGTGTCCCGCGGCGACGGGCGTGTGCGTCGTGAAGAGGGTCCTGGCCCGCACCTTCTCCGCGGCCGGCTCGAACGAGAGCCCCTCCTCCTCCATCGTCTGGGCGATCGCCTCCAGGAGCGCGAACGCGGAATGTCCTTCGTTGAGGTGCAGGACGCCGGGACGCACGCCGAGCGAGAGGAGGGCGCGGTAACCTCCGGCGCCCAGGATCAGCTCCTGAAGGAGCCGGGTGCCCAGGTCGCCGCCGTAGAGGCGGAGCGTGAAGACGTTGCGGTGGGCCGCCGCCGGATCGCGCGACCCATCGAGCAGCAGGAGGCGCGCCCGGCCGACGCGCGCCAGCCAGAGATCGATCGGGAAGGGGCCCGAGGCGGTCTGGAGCTGGATCCAGAGACGCTCGCCCCGAGCGTCGAGGAGCGGCTCGAGCGGCACGCGCCGGAGGTCCAGGTCGACGTAGTGCTCCTCCTGTCCGCCGTGCTCGTCGAGGCGCTGCGTGAAGTACCCCTGGCGGTAGAGGATCGTCACGGCCCAGATCGGCACGACCAGGTCGGAGCAGCTCTTGAGATGATCGCCGGCCAGGACCCCCAGCCCGCCCGAGTAGATCGGCAGGGACTCGTGCAG
>WNGH01008053.1_pt1 | contig 14676 bp, 14 predicted proteins | sample 5400631 | NCBI WGS metagenome assembly WNGH01 (sample SAMN13153373, study PRJNA577476) | soil metagenome | isolation source: 115 cm soil or saprolite under Garry oak tree replicate 1 | place: USA:California | collected 2016-06-15
GCGAGCCTTCTCGCTCGCTAGTAGAGGATCTGGTTCAGGCAACCTATCTCAAACTTTGGGAGGGCGGCTGCCGCCTCCTGCGGGACTTTGCTATCCAAAGGCCTGAAGCCATTTTGGGATATCTGAAGAAGACCGCCGCGAATGCCGCTCACGACTTTTTCAAGCATGGCCATAGTCAATCATCAGGCGGTGACGAGCCTCATCTTTCCACCAGCGATGTTGACCCCGAGGCAGGAAATGAGGCTCATGGCAGCCAAGACAAAATTGCTTTCGGCATCTTCTTGAATGAGATCGATGAATATCTGAGGCGTTGCTTGACCGGGCCCGACCAGGACCGTGACCGTACGATTTTCTGGCTCTATTTCAGGCAAGGCATGAGCGCCAAAGAAATTGCTTCCCTGCCCGCGATCGGGCTAGGCGCTAAAGGAGTTGGGAGCGTCATCGAGCGGCTAAAACAAAGCGTTCGGGAGCATATACTTAGCTCTCCTTCGGATTCCAGCGGTGACGAGGCGGCAGACTCAAAAGCAAATTCCCTCGCGAACTCGTATTAGTGGTCAGGGGTATCGGGATTTGGGACGTCCGTTCGATAAACATATTGATGAAAATGAGCTCAACGCTCTTGTGCATTCGTTCTCGGAGAACGGGAATGATTCGCATGGACTCTCTACGGACGCGGTCCGTGAGGCCGAGCGTCACGTGCGTGCGTGCGCGGATTGCAGCAGTAAGGTGCCGAAATACTGGCAGCTTGTGAACCGGGTCTCAAACACGGCGGTTTCGCAAGCCGCACTGCCGGGAGCTGGCTGTCCCAACGACGAAGATGTCGACTGGGATGAAGTAGCCAGTGGATTGTGGCCGGAATTGAAGGCGAGGCAGCTGATCATGCATGCCGCGCTCTGCAATCATTGCGGACCCAGGCTTCGCGCGGCTGCAGCTCTCCATGCCGAGGCGACTCCTCAAGAAGAGAAACTGCTGGCGCAATTGAAGGATCCATCGCGGCCTAGTCCCATTCCACGACGTGTGTGGTCTCTGTCAGCGCCCTGGCAGTTCATGAGATGGTTGGTTCCGGCTACGGCGCTGATGCTTATTGTCGGAGTATTAGCCACGAGACCGCCATCATCGCCGGCCCCACTCTCTGGGCCAAAGTTGGCCGAATTCGCTGTTACTGCTTACAAGCAACAGGCGCAGGGTAGTCTTGCGCTCGATATTCGGTCGGATTCGCAGCAGACGCTCAATGACTGGTTCAAAATGAAGTCACCCTTTTCATTGGCATTGCCGGCGTCCCCTGCTGCTCCTGGCGAAGAGAGGCCGTACCGTCTGGAGGGCGCGCGGTTTGTCCAAATCGGCAGCAAGACCGCAGCCTACATCGCTTACCGGATGCAGACCGGCCCTGTGGGCCTGATGGTGACGCCCGATTCGGTGGCGGTAGCTTCTGGAGGAATCGAGGTCGATTTCAAGAAGCTGAGTTTCCATTACGGTATGGTTCAGGGTTTCAAGGTCGTTACCTGGTCGGTACACGGGCTGACTTACGCGCTAGTTTCTCAGGAAGGAAATAACACGCAGCAATCCTGCATGGTTTGCCATTCGGCGATGAGAGATCGTGATCTCACTCATACTCCAACCCCGTTAGAGACAGAGAGAACAATTGTTGAACTCTTCTCTCGTTCCGAATTTTGGAGGTGAAGTGACACCGTGAAATATGTAACTCATTTTGTGGTTTTGCTATTGTCGGCTACTCTTCCGGCCGGCCTTGTAAGTGAAAACAATAATTCCGACGCCGAGTCGGGAACTTTTATAACTCTCGAACAGAGCGACGGAAGTGAATTCCGTGCCTTCGTCGCTGGACCCGCAGATGCTAAGGCGGGTGTCTTAGTCGTTCATGATTACTTCGGCATCTCAGAAGCTACTCAACAGTCCGTGAAGCATCTCGGCGCTCTTGGATACCGATCCGCTGCCGTAGACCTTTATGGAGGCAAATCCGCCACCAGCCACGAGGATGCTGTGAAGCTGATGCAGTCCTTAGACCGAAAGGCAACTGACAAGATTTTGCAGGCGGGACTCGACTATCTAAAGAGGCCTGGCAGGAGATTGGCGACCATGGGATTCAGCATGGGCGCACAGGAATCTCTCAACGCAAATCTGAATGACCCCGAAGCAGTGAGCGCGACCGTGATGATTTACGGTTCCGGTTTTGACAAAATTGATAGCAAACGGATTGAGAGACTCAAAGGTCCCGTTCTGGCTATCACCGGGGCTGAAGATACTGACGCAACAAAAGCGGCCATCAATTTTCTCTCCAGCATGAAAGAGGCAAAACGACCGTACGAGATGCTCATCTATCCGGGTGCCGACCACGGTTACGCGCAACCGCTTTTCAATCAAGGAAAGAATTACAACCCGGAGGCGGTCCGGACTACATGGCTACTCGTCGAAGATTTTCTTAGACGCCTCCTGTAACACTGCGTAGTTCTTCAATCAAGTTACGTTACACCTAAGCTATGCACACTTGGGACTGTTTTGAGCGGGGAACCGTCTTTGCTTTCGTAGAGCCTGGCAAAATCTGTCTGCAAGTTATTGAAAATACAGGGCAATCTGTGCATAGAATTTTATGCACGTGAGCATGAACGAAATAGTATGCGCGGAAGCCGCATTTTTATTGGGTTTTCTGATAGATTCGCGAAATCGTTATCCAGTGCGGGTTCCGTGAGGCTTGATTTTCCTGGGGATAACCGTCGCGGTTGCTCTCGAAACTCAAATCACAGCGGTCATTACTACTCAACTCATAGAAGCGTGCATAATTTAGGTTACACCTGGTTCTCAAAGGTGGTGCTCGTCTAGCTGCCAAAGAGCAGCCGCTTGGCGACTTAACGCTGGGCATAGCTTTGCCCCCGAAAAGCAAACTCTTCCGAGATTTCGTTAAGTCTAGTGACGGCGATTACGCTTTTCGCGGCGTATCTCGCTAAACAATCTCAACAACAGCAGGAGAATTTCACCGTGCACGCAAAGAGGTTTCGTGTAGTTTCCGCCCTTATGTCCTTCGCAATTGCCTTGTCCACCACATGTCTGGCCCAAAGCCAAGGATTGGCGGATCCCAATGCGCCCGCCGCCGCACAAAGCAGGGCTCCACATGGCAGAGTGATGGCGCCTGGGTCCAGCATTGCTCGTCCGGGCGACACGGGGGTGCGTGCCCACACTCACTTGCAGGTCTTCGTACCCGAGCAGACGGTGGTGCCGTTCGCCGGCCCTCCCTTTGCCGGTCTGGGTTTTGAGACCCCGGCGTCGCTGGCGTGTGTGTACTCGCTCGTGCCGAGGGCAAATTCATGCAATCCGAACTTGGTCTTCACGAATCCCACCGGTGGATTTGGGGCCATAGCCCTGGTCGATGCTTTTCATTATCCGACCGCGTTGACAGACTTGCAGACTTTCTCCACTCAGTTCGGCTTGAAGGCCCCCAATCTGACTGTGGTTTTTGCAGCTGGTGTGAAGCCGGCGCAGGATCCCAGCGGAGCTTGGGAACTGGAAGCAGCCCTCGATCTGGAGTGGGCCCATGCCATGGCGCCCAATGCCAGACTGTTTCTGGTAGAAGCCAGGTCAAACAGCTTCAGCGATCTTCTGGCCGCCGAGAGAGTTGCCGGCAATCTGGTGGCGAGTGCCGGAGGCAGCGAAGTTTCTAACAGCTGGGGCGGTAACGAATTCTCCGGCGAAACTTCATTCGACTCGAATTTCACAACTGCCGGAGTAGTTTATTTCGCGTCGTCTGGAGATCAGCCGGGCGTGCAGTATCCTGCAGCATCTCCTAACGTGGTGGCTGCGGGCGGCACGACCACGGCCCGCAATCCTTTCAACGCCAACTTTTTGTCCGAGCGATCCTGGGAGCTGGCAGGCAGCGGTTTCAGCGCTTTTGAAGCACGCCCTGTCTATCAGGACATCATCCAGTCGATCGTGGGAACTCGGCGGGGAGTTCCAGACTTGTCGTTCGATTCCAATCCGGTTACCGGCGCCTGGGTGTTTGATAGTACGCCGGTGCAGGGCGCGGGCAGCGGGTGGTTCATCGTGGGTGGGACCAGTCTCGCTTCGCCCGCGCTGGCAGGAATCGTGAACGCAGCCGGAAACAGGCTCGGCTCCAGCCACGCTGAGTTGAACCTCATCTACAACAATCTGGCGATTACCACGGATTTCAACGACATCAGCAGCGGCGTTTGCGGCCCTACTGCTGGTTTTTCGACCAAGTTAGGGTGGGATCTCTGCACGGGAATCGGAAGCGTTAAAGGAAAGATCGGAAAATAACGAAAAGGTTCGTGGCCGTACGTTTTTTCCCGGAAGCGTGCATACCCGGGACGTGCGGCCGTCGAACTTTCACAAACAATGATAAGTCAAACAACCCGAAGTGGGGGCTGATCGGAGAGCAAATTTATGTGGATGAGATTATGTGCACTGTGTAAAAAGCTAATGCTGAAACCCAACCTGAGCCATTCGGTACACTGCCAGTGTGGTTGGGAGTGGTAGACAGTTCTCGCATCGGGGCAGAACAAATGAGCCCATCAACCCTCGAATGGCTCTGATCCCTGAAAAGCAAAACCTCACGCAATCTCGTTAAGTCTAGTGAGGACGATGACGATCCGAGCAACACTAGCAGAACAGTCACACTAACAATCTGTCACGGTAAGGCCCCCTTAAATGGAAGTGCAGAAAATGGGGCTACAGCCTTCGAGCCAGTAGTGTGTCTCAGAACAGCCTGAATCGTCCCAGAGTTTTAAAAATAACCCACAGAACTGGAGTGCGCGCAAATATGAACTACTTTGGTCAGCAAATAGAAACAATTACGCGAGTCCGGAAAGTATTGGCTTGTGCAACTATGATGGCTTCGATCCTCCTGATTGCACAGCTCGCGACAGCCGAAACCTTCTCTTTCACCCCTGGCGGTCCCGATCGAAAGGTCGGCGCGTTGTCCCGCCGTGCCAGTCCCGGGAAAATTGAAACTGAAACCGCCGATGATTTCCTTTTACAACAGACGACAATCATTAATAAGGCGACAATTAAAGGATTACTTCCCGCCGACACGGACCTGACGAAGATTAATGACGTTGAGGTGGAGATATATCATGTCTTCCCGTTCGACTCTGCTCCCGCTTCCGGCCGCGTGCCGTCGCGCACCAACTCGCCCTCAGACGTAGAAATCGGTACCGCTACACGCGACGCGAGCTCGGGAACGCTTAAATTCTCGGCAACTGTGGAGAGCGCGAGCTTTTCCGTTGACCACACCGTAGTCAACGGCATTACGGTCAAAGCCGGCGAGCCAGGAACGACCGGAGAGGAAGTCGAGATTACTATCACGTTTACATCTCCGATCATTCTGCCAGCCGGCAACTACTTCTTCCGCCCCGAAGTCTTGGTGACAGGTGCCGAATTCCTGTACTTGTCCTCGCCAAGACCGATTGTGCCGCCGGGTAATGCATTCCTGGGAGATCGGCAGGCCTGGATTCGCAACTCGAACCTGGCTCCGGATTGGCTGCGGATCGGTACGGATATTATTGTCGATGGCGATACCTTCAATATGGCTTTCTCTCTCAATGGTGAGACGGTTCCCAACGCTGGAACACCCAAAACCGCAAACTGTAATGGCAAGACTATCTCTGCGCTGTCTGAGCAGTTTGGCACTCTTGATGATGCAACTTCGGTTCTCGGATTCTCGAGCGTGACCGCGTTGCAAGATGGCGTCACTTTATTCTGTGGACGATAGCTTCAGGCCATACGGGATTAAACGGGTGCGGAAAACAAATCGTCGATTGTACAGCCCGGTCCACAAGGACTGGGCATTTTTCTGGCCCATTGTTTCTACCAAAAGCAAACACTCCCAGGATCTCGTTATGTCTAGTGAGGCCGATTACGCCTTCCGAATAAACCGTTTAACAGAACAGACACTAACAAGGCGTCATCTGTAAGGCTCTATTAATCCGCATGCAGTAATGCGGCGAACAGCCTTCGAGCTAGTTGTGTGTCTTGAACCGCAACCGCACTAACACAAGAGAAATGGAGAACAAATAAATGAGCCACACGTTCTATCAGCAAACGACAAAGACTACGCGAGTCCGGAGCCTGTTCGCGGCCGCTCTCGTGCTCGCATGTGCCTTCGGCACAGTCAGTAAGGCGGCTGCGCAGAACGTCATGCCTCCAGCCACTCCTACCGACATTGCCGTGCCGACGGGAAACTCTGCATATTTGGTCGGCCATGCCCGTGGCAGCCAGGGCTACACCTGCTTGCCGACGAACACTGGTGGCACTGCCTGGAACCCCACCGCCCGCCCCGAAGCTACCCTCTTTGCGGATTTCTTCGGGCACGAGTTCCAGATCATCACGCACTTCCAGAGCATCAATGAAAACCCGAAACCGGGCGTCACTGTCCCACTCAGTGGGAACGTGACGTGGCAGAGCTCTCTCGATAGCAGCCGGGTGTGGATGGTCAAGGTGAAAGGAATTGACCCCAGCGCCGAAATCGCGAGCTGCCCGAATACCGGCTCGATTCAATGCCTCTTGTTGCAGTCAGTCGGGAACAAGAAAGGGCCCACTGGCGGTAACCTCCTTGCCGACACCACCTTCATTCAACGTCTGAACACCAGCGGCGGGGCTGTTCCTACCTCCGTCTGCACCGTGGGTCAGACTCAGCTCGTGCCCTACAGGGCCGACTACTTCTTTTTTCGCGCGGACAACTAAGCACCGGAATCCGCTGTGGGCAAAGTTCCGGGTTGTGTACGCGAAATTGCACAGTGTTAGCGTTCTTCGCGTGCACGCCCGGCGGTCTTGGAATTTATTTGGAATTTTCTTGCCAGAAGTTAAGGACGGTTTGGACTCGTAGCGCATAAGTTGCACGTGGGCGGGAAACAAGTCTGATCCGAAGTTTCCGGGCCAAAGGTCGGTCATGACGGATCAACATCACGAACATTCGAAATCAAAAAGGAGAATTTGCAATGAATCGATCGGAGTACCAGGTAAAGGAAAAGACCCTAGCTTCACGAGTATTTCTCTTCAGCAATTTGCAACGCGCCATTGTGGCGGTTGCCCTTCTGGCTTTCGTTTCCGCTTCTGCGATGGCCCAGTACCCAGGCGGTGGCGGCGGAACCGGCACGTATCCGGGAGGCACCCGTCCGAGCTACGGCTCAAAGGGCGCAGTCATCGGTGGAGTCGCCGCTGGTGCAGCTGTGGGCGCCGGTTTGCTGTATTGGAAACTGCATAACCGGGCCAAGCTACAAGGCTGCGTGGCTGATGGTGGAGACAAGATTGTCAGTGAGAAGGACAACCAAACTTACAACCTTACTAATAAGCAAAACCAGTCGCTGAAACCCGGAGAGCGCGTGGAACTACTGGGCAAGAAGGCCAAGGATACGTCTGGTGAGCCAACGTTCGAAGTCCACAAGATGAATAAGGACCTTGGCCAGTGCACGACCACAACAGCAGAGCGGCGCTAATGCGGCCACGCCACTGAGGAGGCGCGGGCGCAAGTCAATGGAGGGGAACTATGACACTAGAAATCATTTGGCGGAATCCAGCAGCGCTGCCGGAAACCAAACGGCAGATCGAGCAAATAGTGACAGATGACTATGGCGCAGTTTACGCGGTCCGTCGCGCAGATGAGACCACGGTATTTGAATTGATCCTGCGCGGCGCCGCTTAAACGGCTCGGATCCCTGAACAATTCGCAGAAGTCTGGAGGACACGGTCCCATGGCAACTAAAACCTTGACAGTTCTTGACGACGAAGCACTGGGAATTCCAATCGCGGAACTTGCGCCGGGTATGCCTCTCTCCGAATGGGGATCTCCGCGCTCAAGCAACGGCTCCGCAGCAAGGCCGGAACGCGTCACCGAGTTCCTGCCGGATAACTATCGGATCGCGCTTGTCTCTTTTCAAAGTGTCCAAGATCGCGTAGGCGGAAATCTGCCGCAGGCTGGCAGGATGGACCGACTTTTCCTTCTGCCGCTTACCTGGAAAGAATTCGTGAGACGAGTTCGCATCGGGCCAGGTCAAACAAGTTCATTGGAAGAAAAGAAAATTGTGCGGTTTGGCCGAATCAGCATTGATTTGTTGGCAATGGAGGTACGGCGATCGGACCGTCCAGTTAGCCTGACCGCAATGGAGTTCAAGGTCCTTAAATTCTTTGTGTCGAATCCCAACCGGGTGATCACACGGGACCAGTTGCTGAACGAAGCATGGGGTTATCACAACTACCCTTGTACGCGGACGGTTGACAATCACGTTCTGAAATTGCGGCAGAAGCTCGAGCCGGAACCCGGGGACCCCGTTCACTTTCGAACGGTCCACGGGATTGGTTACAAATTCGTTCCCTGAAGTGAACTTACTTTCGACGTTGCGAGGTGTCTGTGGAACTGACGATGACTGAAGATGTGAAACCTACGATCGAATGCACTTTCGACCAAGACCTGGCTCTGGTCCACGCCTGTAAGAACGGAGACGCTGCAGCATTCGAGCAACTTGTGGAGCGATACGATGTCAGGCTGTTTGGCATCGCCCAACATATCACTCACAATCGCGAAGATGCGGAAGACGTCGTTCAGGAGTCCTTTCTAAAAGTTTTTCGGAAGCTGCATCAATTCCGCGAGAATTCGCAATTCTCCACTTGGATGATTCGGATCACAGTCAATGAGTCCCTCATGAAGCTGCGAAAGCAGCGCACCACCAAAGAATTCTCTATGGACGAGGATTTTCATGGCGAAGAGCGCACGGCTCCATTCGAGGTGGCCGATTGGGCCCCTAACCCCGAGGAGCTCTACAGGGGATCTGAGTTACGAGACATTTTAAGAAGCGAATTGCAGGAGTTACGGCCCAGCTTGCGCGTGGTCTTCGTGCTGCGCGACATAGAAGGACTCTCGACCGAACAGACGGCGGAGGCTTTGGAACTGACTCCCGTCGCAGTGAAGGCGAGACTATGGCGGGCTCGCCTGCAATTACGCGCCCAACTGAGCAAGTACTTCGGCGTGAGTACGCCATGTAGCTGAAGGTCCTGAGTGAGAAAGACTCCGACGCTGAAACAACAGAAGAATGTCGCAACACCACTGTAGACAAAAACCAAATAACAAAGCAAATAAGGAGAATGCATGAAAAACACCGTACTAGCAGTAGCCCTGGCTGCCGTTGCCGGCTTGACCGGCATGGCGCCGCGCGCGAGCGCGGCGGCAGGCGACAGCATCACCTTTTTCTTGAAAGTGTCGGCTGGCGCCTCTACCTGTCTTCCGACCGCCTCCGGCCGTGTAACTATCAGCGACTTGGGACCGGTCCAGAACATGCACGTCGAGGTCTTCAACCTGCCTGCAAAAACCGAGTTCGCAACCTTCCTGCTCCAGGTTCCGAAGAGCCCATTCGGCTTAGCCTGGTATCAGGGAGACATCGTCACTAACGCCGAAGGCAAAGGTGTCGGAGACTTCACTGGCATCTTCAGCAAAGAGACCTTTATCCAGGCCCCGGGTGTAGCCGCGGCACCGGCGATATTCTTCGACGATGCAACCGGCAATCCGGCGACCCGACCGGTCCAGATTTATCACATGGGAATCTGGTTCGCCGATGCGACGGAAGCAGGTAACGCTAACTGCCCAAGTACGGCTACCAACTTTGATGGCGACCACCAGGCCGGCATTCAGGTACTGAACACCAGTAATTTTCCGAATGGCCACGGACCACTACTCAATCTTCAATAATCGGCGGCGATCAGCTTGGGAAAATCAAGCCCTAGACTAGCGAGGTGGGAACACTCGAGAACCCACCTCGCATTTCAGCACGAAAGGAAATCAGCAACAATCGAACTGGAGACTTCTTCGAATCTGATGACCTTCCACAGAGATATGTTTCGAATAATGCGAAGCACAAGTATTTCTGCCCTGACTCTGGCATTGTGGTTCGCGCTGACCTTGGCGCCGAAGAAAGCCTTGGCCGAGGATATTAGCAACTGCCTCTACAATGACCAACATTTTTACATGCAAGCGGGCCGGGAGGGGCGACCCGCTACGGCCTCCCATGCGCGAATTGCCGGCTGTACTATGCGGCAGAGCTGACCGCATGCCCTATTTGCCATTGTGGCGACCGTATTTCCCCGGCGACCATATTCGTTAGTCCTGCGGCGAGACTATAGACGGCCCGCCTTCCTGCGGTCGTATCCCCGGACAAAATTGGCTTCGCGGGGGCGGGCACAAAACTGAAGGCAGCCGCCGCATCCGATCTGTGTAATGTATGAGTTTCCCGCAGCAATTCGGCTTTCACATGAAACTACGGTTACGGCAGCTGGGATCAGTTGCGCTCGGCAAGACTTGATTAGAAGGAACCGTTACGCTTCGGGACCTACGATGCTCCTCCTCTCCGCAGTCGAATAGCCCCCGAGTAGTCGGCAATACTGAAGTTGAGTTTTCGCTCGCTGGTTGTCACGCAGGTCGAGAGCAATTCAATCGGCCAGTTAGTCAAGTCAAGTTCAGACTATTGCAGTTTATGCGAAGCTGTCACTCTCTAGCGATCAGCCCATCATGCTGACCCTTAAAGAAGTTCATCGCCTGCTACGCTGCCGCACTCTGCATAAAGACGCACTCCGCATTATTGGCCGCGTGGATTGAATCGAACATCCTACTGCAACTGGCATCAGCGCCGTTCGATAAACAGAATGAAACTCTAGTTCCAGAGGCCGGGTCATGCAGCAATTGTCCAAAGCGTACTGGATTCAACAAGCTGCTTTTCGCAGACGTTCGCAAGGACTCTTGTAAGTTATGTGGAATATGGTTTTGGAGGTTCGCATTCTTGTTTTATCTGAGGTTTTATGAGCAGGGATGGGGAGCGCGAGGGGCAAGGGACGGCGTTTGAGTCCCTTGCCCCTCGCTCAGCTATGTAGAAGCTGGGGTGCTCGACGCCGGCAATTGGCAATGCGATTGGTGAATAACAATTCTTTGTATGTTTACACTCCGCAGCCTGCACGAATGCGATGATCGTGCACTTCCCCAATCTCTCGATCAGGAGGTCCATTGGCAATCGACTTCGTCGTTGAGCCGATTCGTTGGGAGTGCTTCCCGCTAGTTGCTACCCACCCGCTCTGTCGCGCTTGGCTGATCTTCCAGTCCCAGAGAGGTCTCAGCCACAATACTCTCGAAGCATATTGCCGAGGACTTGAGCTCTTCCTTCGCTTCCTCTCCAATGAGCCGTTATCCGCCACCGCCGTAACGCGCGTTCAAATCGGCGCGTACGTCGCAACGATGCGGTCTATTAGTGGCTCGATCTCGAACGCCACCATTCAGCAGCGCATCACTGTGCTTAGGCTTTTCTACACCTTCTTAATCGAGGAGGGATTTTGCGTTAAGAACCCCGTGCTTCGTGATGGCGGGCGGCCACTCGTGCGCCGGTACCGCCGACTGCCGTGGATTCCAAGTGAAGCGGACTGGCAGGCGATCCTAGCTGCCACGAGCGACGAACCGATCCGGAATCGCGTTATGCTTGCGTTCGCCTATGATGCGGCATTGAGGCGCGAGGAGCTCTGCGGGCTCTGTACTGCCGATGTCGATCCTTCCCTCCGCATGCTCCGCATCCGTGCCGAAAACACAAAAGGCCGTCGGGATCGGATCGTGCCGTACTCCGCTCCTAGCAGTGCATTGCTGCAGCAGTACCTAAATCATCGACGAGGACTCGGCCAAAAGCGAGGGTCACTTTTTCTGTCCGAGTCCCGTCGTAATTATGCAGAACCAATCTCGATCTGGTCTTGGTCAAAGATTGTTCTTCAGATCGCGAAACGTGCCGAAGTCCCGCGATTCACAACACACACGCTGCGGCACCTCTGCCTTACCGATCTAGCCCGTGCCGGTTGGGATATTCACGAAATCGCCGCGTTTGCGGGGCACCGCAGCGTGCAAACCACCCTGTTGTACATCCACCTTAGCGGCCGTGATCTATCACGGAAGCTCGCGTCGGGTATGGCCCAGATCCATGCCCGCAGAGTCGCGATGCTGACAGGTAGCAACATTTGAAGACGAAACGAGTGAGAAAGAACGGGCAGGCTTGGCCTGATAACTTCGCGCAATGGCGCGCAGCATTGAACCCCGAACAACGATCTGAACTCGCCGCGCGCAAGGCACGCGCTCAGTGGGGTCCGTTAAAGCGACTGCCAAAGAAGGCTGACGATGGTCCCTGGAGCTGGCCGGTTGACATCGACCGATACAACCGTTTTCCGGGATTGACTCCGGTCGAAGAAAGAATGCTTACGAGATATGCCGAAGCGTATCTACAGGGCACTGCGCTAGGAGAGAGGTGAACTGGCACTTCCACTCCCGGCCACGTTAGGCACGTTCAGTACTGCTGCACTAAATTCTCAATTTCTGGCTAGCGACGATGCAGGAATAAACGATGAGAAGGGCATTTATCGGAACCAATCCGGAGGAATTACTGTCGCGATGGGACGACGATCGCTAATCGCCCACACCTGGGGTGGCCGGAGGCGTCACCCGACACCTCGATTCCAACAGCAGCGTTGCGTTCCGATTTCCCCGGCAGCGATTCTGCAGTTCCTGGCGAGACACTGAGACGGGGACAGTTGCTCACTGATAGTAACTGTCCCCTCCGTCAATGCGCGTATTACTCGTCCATTTTGTTCCCGTGATGCTTAGCGGGGGCGGAAGTAGTGCCCCGTCGTAAACCTGGACACCTGCTTTCCCATGTTGGCGCCGATCCGGGTCGAGTTTCTGTAATGCATTCCGCCGTAGATTCGGGCGTCGAGGACCTCCGTCAGCGCGTCCGAGAACTGAGAATAAGTCCGGACGGGGTTCACGACTCCCGCAACGTTGCTGTCAACCGAAAAGCCGATCTCGTCGGTTCCAAAGAAATACTTCAGGGTCTGAGTCGATGCGCCGCTGAAGCAGCCGTGCGCTGCGGGGTACTCCGGATGGTTTGGGGTGATAATGAGTCCTATCCACGCCGGATCGGGCGCGGTTTCCGGGTTGCCGTCGGAATCGCCTGCTCGAATCGCCGTAACGGGTCGCCAAAAGTTGTAGAAGTACTTGGCGTCCCAGCAGGCAATCAGAGCATCGGCCGATGCCGTCGTGAGCATGGCGAAGTAGCGAGCGTTATCGGCCAGTCCTAGGCCTTTGGCCACAGACAACGAGCGCCAAGCACGATTCCACTGCAGGGGCGGATTGTCGCTCCAGAACCGAGCGATATCGGTCTGTTCTGGGGTTCGGCTGCTTCCGACCGCAGACCCGAGCGTCTTGATCTCGTTATAATCGCGCGCCCACTCTTCGCTGGTGAGACTAAATGGGGGATCAGGACGGAACTGCGATGCGGAGTTCAGGGCAAATGGCTGCACGAACGGGGTTTCTGGGGCCTGCGCGGCGAGAAACGCTGGCGGTGTTGGCACCCAAACGCCCGGACCAGATCCTGGCGTGTAGATCACAGTGGCATCGCGACCGTCCCCAGCACGCTTGATCAAGACGGAGCTAGCCGCCTGCTGGCCGACAGCGATCCCATTTGCTTTGGCGATGTTGTCGGGAAGTGCTGCCAGCGATGCCGCGTACTGTACGTCGAGATTACCCGCTTGCCCGGGGAACAGCGCCAACAGGACATCGTAAGCGGCGGTAGCTGCGGCCGCTTCTTCTGACGCGGGGCGATTCACAGTCGGGACACTGGCATAGCCCTCAAATGGCGCTCCTTCGATTGCATTCACCGCGTCGTAAATCGCCAAGTGGACCATCGCGAGCCGGATCAAGGCGCGTGGTGGCACCTGCTTGCCGACGGTTACGACCGCGTTCGCCGCATACGCGTTCCAATCCAGCACCGCATCCGCGCACACCGCAGTTGTAGGAACCATCACACCCATCACACAGAGTGCAATAAAGATCAACGCCATTCTGCTCATAAAATCCTCCTCGCCTGCCCGTTCGCTTCCTTCGAATGCATGAGCGGTACAATAGGCATCACAAAGATCGCTCAAGAGTACGAAAAAGTCCTGACCGCGATCGGACGAATTCCGGAAATTTTTCAGATGTCACGTAAGCGTCTCTTCGTCTTCGATCGATACCGGCTCGATGAGCAGGAGCGCCAGCTCCTGCTCGGTACCCATGCGATCCCGCTCCCTCCGAAGGTGTTCGATCTACTGGCCGAGCTCGTCCGAAACGCGGGTCGTTTGCTTCCGAAGCAGGATCGTCGCTGCGACAGGTGCTCGGTTCGACTGCCGATGGACAGGACTACATCCAAACGGTATCGAAGCGCGGTTATCGGTTCATCTCACATGTTCGCGAGACAACCGACGATGATCTCGATGGCATACGATTGGGCGTCCCGCTGCCGCCGTCGCTGCTTGCGAGCGCTGCGGTTGATTTCGTGGGACGCGAAGCCGAACTGGTGCAGATGCAGGATGTGTGGCAGCATGCGAAAGATGGTCGACATCAAATGCTACTCATCGCGGGTGAGCCAGGCATCGGAAAGACGCGACTCTCGTTGGAATTCGCCCGCACTCGCGCTGCCGAAGGGACTACCGTACTCATTGGGTGTAGTGACCAGGAGAATCTGGTGCCGTACCAGCCCTTCGTCGAGTGTCTAAGCTGGTATCTTCGCAACTGCCCGGAAGCCGAACTCCGGACTCAATTGGCTGCCATCGGCGGCGGGGGCGAGCTCGCACCATTCGTCCCGGAGCTGCGCAATCTCATTCCTG
>WNGH01024345.1_pt1 | contig 14675 bp, 10 predicted proteins | sample 5400631 | NCBI WGS metagenome assembly WNGH01 (sample SAMN13153373, study PRJNA577476) | soil metagenome | isolation source: 115 cm soil or saprolite under Garry oak tree replicate 1 | place: USA:California | collected 2016-06-15
AGGATGAAAAGTGGCGCAAGTATTTGTTCTACTGAGCCTTACATCTCAGCCATCGGTTTCTAATCCGCCGAAAAATAAAAACTTTGGTATTTACTTAAAATTTTTCTCCCCGATGCAACCTTTTGCGATCTCTGGCGTCTAATTCTACAAAACCACTTCAAGGACACACCCCGGGAAGCAGCGGCGGCCAAGCCAAAGCTGCTTCTCTTTTTTTTGGGCTGTTTTCGCCGCAGATCTCGCGATTTTTACACCGGACCGCTATTGCCTAAAGATCACCCGCAATCCCCGGCGCCAATTTTCCGCCAGCCCAATGCGCGTGATTTCAATGTCCCGCGATAAGTATCGCAGCACGATGTCACTCGAGGGATGAAATCGGAATCCCGGCGCAACCAGGAATAGCAGCGGCGGCTTGGGCTGCAAAGCCACGTCCGGGAAATAACCATATCTGCGAAAGTCGCCTTGCGCATGATGCCAGCGAACCCGTAGCCAGTAGTCGACCGCCTGCATTACGAGTTGAATGTCCTCTGAAGCTTTTAGTTCCAGCACCGCGAGGCGGCCGTCTCGCGTCACCCCGAGAAGGTCGATAATGCCCCGGTCGCCTGCGGAAGACGCGGGAACCTGCGAATAAATGTTCCGGGCATCGAGCCGGGCATCAATCCTCCCTGGATCGGCGGCGACGATCGTCTCGAGCCATCGCTCCGGCTGCGCGCGGTAAAGCCGGTGTTTGGTATCCGTGGCCAGCGGATGACGATACGTTTCCAGTTGGTGGACAAGCGTTTCGAGGGCGGGCCATTTTTCTGGAGTCAACATTTCCTGGTTGTCGCCCAGGCCGAAATAGATCATTCCTTGCCGCCAGCGCGCAAACTCCAAGCCGCGGAAACGCAGAGGCACGTCCAGGGCCGGGGCGGTAACAGATAGGTGTATCGCGTCTGGGGCCAGACGCCGGATGCGTTCTACTTCCGGCAAAGCCGCAGTGAGCGCCTGGTCCGCTTCCCGACGCGGCACCAGCCAGGTCTCCAGATTTCCAGCGTCCGAAATGGCGATGCGGCGAATGCGCCAGTGCAGCGGGTCGTATTCGTACAACTCGATTTCTTGTGGGGAGGCAAGCGCGGTCAAACGATGCGCCGTAATCGCGGAGGCGCCCCGCGGCAGGAAGAGACGCAGTCCGCGAACCGCTTGGCCGCGCGCGCGATCGCGCGTGCGGTCGAGCCAGATCAACCCGAACGTCAGGATACCGTCGATCGTCGCGGCATCTTCTTCCGGGGCCGCGCTCAACACGGCGTGGGCGTCCGCGCCGCGATGCATTAGACCCCGCGTGTAAGAGCCCGAAATGGAATGATGCAAATCCGCCCCGGTGGCCAGGGAATCCACGATTTCGTCGGGAAACCGGTCGGTCAGAAACTGGTGCAGCCGGCTACGGAATTGCTCCCGGCCCCAACGCCGATCCTCATGGCCCGCGCCAGTGGCCAGGAACTCCAGCTTTGCGTGACGCGCGCGCCCGAACCGCGAGACTTCGAGCACGACCCGCTCGGGCGATTGCTCGGCGACCCGCACGACGCGCCGCACCAGACTTTGCTGCGCGCCCCAGAGGTGCAGCAGTGCTACCTCGCCCTGAGAGCGCACCTTGAATTGCAGGCCGTCCAGAGCCGCGAGCCACTCGCCATTTTCATGCACCTCGGCCGGACCCGCGGCGCACACACCCGCCAGAGCGCGTTCGAGTTCGGCGGCCAGCTCCATGGAGCGCGATTATAGACTATTAGAGACGGGTAATCAGGCATGCGAATGATGCAGTCAGCCAAGGCTGATATGCATCGGAGGGCGCTTGCCTAATCGAGATCGAGCCCGGTAACACGGATCGTAGGATACACGTTGTTCCATTCCGCGGAGACGTGCTCGTAGCCAACCTGAAAATCGCGCCGCTGTCCCGCAGCGAGAGGCGCATCGTAGTTTGAGAAGAGGCGTTGCTTGTCGCGCAGCACGACCTGATTGAACGGATCGTGGAATTCGAGTGTGATTTCAATCTGTTTGATGCGCCGGTTGCCGCCATTCTCGACCGTCCCGAACACAAATGTTACTTCCTGGTTCAAGAAGTTGGCGGCGCGGCTCATCTTCGGTTCGAGAAAGTGAATTTGCGGGGCGTAGGCCTGTTCGGACGGGCCCATAGGGAGCGGCTTCAACACTTGCGGTCCCCCTGGCGCCGAGTAGCGGCTGAGCAGCACGGCAGCGCCAATCAGAAGCGTCACGATCACCAATCCGGCCCCGAAGGCTGCGGGGAGCCGGCTTCGTTCTGCCGAAGGCATCACTTGTCACGTCCTCCCCATACATGTGGGCGGTACGTCATGGTTTGGTCCCGTGCTAACGGCCAGCCGCGAGGCGCTCAATGAGCGGATAGGGAAGCCTGGCGCTCTGCATGCGCTCCTGCACCGCGGCAATATCGTACGGCACGCGCCAGAATTCAATCACCTGATGGTTCAGATCGGCGATGGCAAAAGCGGAACGGGGATCGCCGTCCCGTGGCTGGCCAACTGATCCAGGATTGATCAGATAACGTGTCCCCGGCTCAAGGCGTAGCGCGGCAAACTTCGGTCCCGGCTCCGGCGTCAAATGAATGACGCCGATTTGGCCGGCGCGGTAGGAAAATCCGCCCTGGTAATGCGTGTGCCCGAAAAAAGTCACGGCACTGGGAGATTCAAGCAAGCCGCCCATAGCTTGCCCGGGCGCAAAAACGTATTCATCCTCGTCGTGGTATGCGCCATGAACCATTGTTAGCCCATCCGTATGGATGGGTCCGGCAGGCAACTGCGCAATATAAGTCGAGTTCTCAGGTTTGAGCTGGTCGCGAGTCCACCGTGCGGCAATCTGGGCGACAGGGTTGAAATCATCCAGGTCGGCGAGTCCCGCGACAGCCTTGTCGTGATTGCCGCGAATGATCAATGGCGCGAGCGCCTTCACCCGCTCGGTTACTTCGTTCGGATCCGGTCCGTAATCGACGACATCCCCCAGGCAGAGGATGCGCTCCCAGCGGCCCTCGACCGCTGCGAGAGTGGCTTCGAGCGCCGTGGAATTCGCGTGAATATCGCTTAGCACAAGAAAGCGCATGGGTGAGGCACGCTTGCGGACCGCCAGTAAGTATAGTCGAAATCCGCCCGGCTGCGCCGCGCGAAGGCCAGGATATTTAGCGAATCCACATGCAATCCCCGTAGCTGTAAAAGCGGTAGCCTGTTTCCACCGCGTGGCCGTACGAACGTAGAATCAACTCGCGGCCCGCAAATGCGCTGACCAGCACGAGTAGCGTGGATTCGGGCAAATGAAAATTCGTTAACAACTGGTTGACTACGCGAAATGCATGACCGGGCTTGACAAAAATGTCAGCTTCCTCGCGGCCCGGTTCGACGGCGAAATCCGGACACTCATCGTCGAATTTCGTGCCCCGCTTGGCGGCTGATTTCGCGGCGGCATCTTCCAGGGTCCGCACCACTGTTGTGCCAACCGCAAGAATTGGCCGGCAATCGCGTCGCGCGTTGCAGATAGCACTCGCCGCCTGCTCGGAAATCTCGTATCGCTCCGGGTGCATGTGGTGTCGTTCGATCTCTTCCTCGTGAATCGGCTGGAAGGTCCCTAGGCCCACATCGAGCGTGATGGCGGTGATCTCGACACCGCGTTGCTTGATCTGATCGAGTATCGCGGGTGAAAAATGCAAGCCCGCGGTGGGCGCCGCAACAGCCCCGGGGCTCTCGGCGAAAATCGTCTGGTAGCGCTCGCGGTCCGTTGGCTCTTCATCTCGCGCGATGTAGGGAGGCAGCGGAACGTGGCCGAGCCGTTCGATGACCTCGTGCACGTCTCCCTGAGCGGTGAGCCGAAGCCGGCGCAAGCCGTAATCGCCGCGACCCACTACTTCGGCGACTAATTCTCCCGCGCCGAAATTGACGCGCTCACCTACGCGCATCTTTCTGCCCGGACGAACCAAGGCCTCCCATTCTTCCGGCGACACTTGTCGCGTCAGCAAGACCTCAATCTCGGAGGACAAGAACTCGCGCACCACGCGGCTGTTACGGCCCGGTTTCTCCGCCCGCACGCCGGCGCGCCGTCCAAATAGTCGCGCTGGAATGACGCGAGCGTTGTTCACCACGATGAGCTCGTCGCCCTGCAGAAGCCCTGGCAGACTCTGGAATGCAGAATCCTCCCAGTCATGGCTCCGGCGATTTAAGACGAGCATACGGGAGGCATCACGCTGCTCCAAAGGGCGCTGTGCAATGCGCTCAGGCGGAAGGTCGAAGTTGAAATCGGAAAGCCGCATGGTTGGATGGGGTGACTATAGATCAAATCTAAGAGAATGTGCAAGTTTCGCGGGTGTTTGGTAATAAGTCTTTTATTTATAGCAGGTTGAAAGTCTCCATGCGTCGGCCGCCTGTGTATAAAAATAGTTGACATCAATTCGCGCATATTATATGATTCTGTGGCAGTAAGTGGCATATACCCTGAAGGAGGATTTGAACTATGAACACCATCGTTCGATATGCGCCCTTTAACGGGCTTTCTACTCTCCATGACCAGGTCAATCGTCTTTTTAACGAAACCATCTTCCGAGGCCAAGGCGAGGAATCCGCGTTAACAACCTGGGCCCCGGCCGTGGACATCTACGAAACTCCCAACGAGCTGGTAGTGAAGACGGACCTGCCCGACGTGGATGAGAAAGCCATCGACGTTCGCGTCGAAAACAACCTGCTCACCATCCGCGGTGAACGCAAATTCGAGAAGAACATCTCGGAAGACAACTACCTGCGCGTGGAGCGCACCTATGGGTCGTTCAGCCGCAGCTTCTCGTTGCCGACCACGGTAAACGCCGAAGCCATTCGCGCGGAGTATAAGAATGGCGTGCTCACCGTGAACTTGCCGAAGCGCGAGGAATCCAAACCCCGCCAGGTCAAGGTCAGCGTGAATTCCTCCGGCAATGGGAAGTAAACTGTCGGCGCGAATTCGGGCTTGCCAAATCACGGGTGCGAGCTTCACGCGCCGTCGCCATAGCGCTGGCTTTGGCGCGTCGGCGACTTGGAACCAGCCGGAATAGTGAAGCGGGGAGCCCGCAGGGAAATCATGGGGCTGGCGGGCAGCCGGCCCCATGTTTTCGAGAAGGAAGGTGAGCGCATATGTTCCGCTTTGAAAAACTCACACTGAAAGCGCAGGAGGCAGTTCAATCGGCGCAGGAAATCGCCGCCCGGCACGATCATCAACAGATTGAGCCGCTCCATCTATTGGCCGCGCTCGTGGCGCAGCACGACGGGATCGTGCCACCGCTGCTGTCGCGCTTGGGCGTCCGGCCTGAAACCCTTGCCGGCGAGATTGAGGCTGCGTTCGGGCGCTTTCCGAAAGTAACCGGCGTTGCGCAGCAGCAGTTGAGCCAGGCGTCGAACAAAGTTCTAGAAGGCGCGTTCGTCGAAGCCGAACAGTTCAAGGACGAGTATGTTTCCGCGGAGCACATCCTGCTCGCGATCGCCACGATCCGCAAAGATGAAGGCGCGGAATTGCTGGCCAAACACGGCGCGTCTCGCGAAGCAATTCTGCAGGCGCTCACCACCGTGCGCGGCAGCCATCGCGTGACTTCACAGAACCCCGAAGCGACATTCCGCGCGCTCGAACAGTACGGCCGCGATTTGATCGAGCGGATCGTTGCGGGCGACGTGCCCGAAGTGCTGCGTCCGAAACGCGTCGTGGCTCTCGACCTGGCGGCACTCGTAGCCGGCGCCAAGTATCGCGGCGAATTTGAAGACCGCCTGAAAGCAGTGCTCAAGGAAATCACCGAGTCCGACGGCCAGATCATCCTGTTCATCGACGAGTTGCATACGCTCGTGGGCGCAGGCGCGGCCGAAGGCGCGATGGACGCGTCGAACATGTTGAAGCCGGCGCTGGCTCGCGGTGAGTTGCGCGCAATCGGCGCCACCACGCTCAACGAATATCGCAAGTACATCGAGAAAGACCCCGCGCTCGAACGGCGATTTCAGCCGGTCTTGATCGCCGAGCCCTCAGTGGAAGACACAATCGCGATTTTGCGGGGCTTGAAGGAAAGGTACGAGTTGCACCACGGCGTGCGCATCAAGGACGCCGCCATCCTGGCGGCGGCTACGCTCTCGAACCGCTACCTCACCGACCGGTTCCTTCCGGACAAAGCCATCGACCTGATCGACGAATCCGCCGCCAGCCTGCGTATGCAGATGGATTCGCTCCCGATCGAAATTGATGAAGTCGAGCGGCGCATCCTGCATCTTGAAATCGAGCGCCAGGCATTGCTGCGCGAATCCGACGCGCATTCGAGGGAACGCCTGAAGCAACTCGAAGGAGAGCTGGCCGCGCTCCGCGAGGAATCAAACGCGCGCAAGGCGCAATGGCAAGTCGAGAAGGACGCGGTCGCCAAGATCCGCAAGATGAAGGAACAAATCGAGCAGCTCAAGGCCGAGGAACAGCGCCTGGAGCGCGCGGGAGATCTCGCGCGTGTCGCGGAAATCCGCTACGGAAAGCTCGGGACCGCCGAGCGGGAACTGGCCGCCGCGCAGAAGAACCTCGAGGAGCTGCAAAAGAATGGCGGCATACTGAAAGAAGAAGTCGGCGAAGAGGACATCGCCAAGCTGGTGAGCAAGTGGACCGGCATTCCGGTCGGGCGCTTGCTCGAGGGCGAAGCGCAGAAACTGGTGACGATGGAAACGCGTTTGCGCCAGCGTGTGATCGGGCAAGACGCCGCGCTCGAGCGCGTGGCAAATTCGATCCGGCGAAATCGCGCGGGGCTCTCGGATCCGAACCGCCCAATCGGGTCGTTCATTTTTCTCGGCCCCACCGGCGTCGGGAAGACCGAACTGGCGCGGGCGCTCGCGGAATTCCTGTTCGATGACGAGCGCTCCATGATTCGGCTGGACATGTCCGAATATATGGAGAAGCATTCGGTCTCGCGCCTGATTGGAGCGCCCCCCGGATATGTGGGCTACGAGGAAGGCGGGCAGCTTACCGAACAGGTGCGCCGCCATCCCTATTCGGTTGTGCTCTTCGATGAAATCGAAAAGGCGCATCCGGATGTGTTCAACGTACTGCTGCAGATTCTGGAGGACGGCCGCCTGACCGACGGCAAGGGCCGCACGGTGGATTTCCGCAACGCTGTACTGGTCCTGACGTCGAACGTCGGCTCGACCGCGCTGTTTGAGCTGGCCGGTCGCGACCCGGAGCTCGCGCGCAAGGAAGCGCTCGAAGCATTGCGGCAGGCATTCCGGCCGGAGTTCATCAACCGGATCGACGAAATTGTGCTGTTCAACCCGCTGGGACAGGAACAGCTCGACAAGATCGTGGACCTGGAATTGGCGAAAGTGTTGCGCCTGCTCGCTGAACGCAAGGTTCGCATCGAGCTGACGTCCGCGGCGCGCGAGCGTCTGGTCCGCGACGGTTACGATCCGGCCTACGGCGCGCGGCCGCTGCGTCGTACGGTGCAAAGATTGGTGCAGGACCCGCTGGCGATGCGCATTCTCGACGGCAGCGTTTTGCCAGGCGATCTGGTGCGTGTGGACGCTGAACCCGAATCGAATTCCCTTCGGTTCGAGCGAGTGGAAGAAAAAACGGCGCCTGCACCCGAAGTGCAAGCAGAGGCTGCCGGCTCGGGCACGTCCGCGACGAAATCCAGCCGCCGCGCGAGGTAAGATGATTCCTGCTGGGTGTGCCGAGAGTTGACGCACCCAGCACAAGCTTCTAGACTGATTTTGAAAGGTCCCTAGGTAAATTTATGAGAGCCATAAAGACATTATTTTTGCTGACGGCATTAACGCTGTTACTTGTATTGGGCGGACAAGCCATTGCGGGGGAGAGGGGCATGACACTCGGCCTCATCATGGCCGTGGTGATGAATGGCGGCGCCTATTTTTTCTCCGACAAGATTGCTTTGATGTCCAGCGGCGCCCAGCCGGTTTCACGCGAGCAGCTTCCGCGGCTTTATGAGGTGATGGAGCGGCTCTGCGGCAAAGCCAGTCTGCCGATGCCGAAGCTCTACGTGATTCCTCAGCCGGCGCCGAACGCATTTGCAACGGGCCGCAATCCTTCGCACGCGTCGGTTGCCGTCACCGCGGGCCTGATGGAATTGATGAACGATGATGAACTCGAAGGCGTCATTGCGCACGAGCTTTCGCACGTGCGTAACTACGACATCTTGATTACCTCGATTGCCGCCACGCTTGCGGGCGCGATCACCTGGATCGCCTCCATGGGACGCTGGGCGATGATCTTTGGCGGCTTCGGCGGTTCCCGCGACGACGATCGCGGTGGCGGAGGACTGGCTGCGATTCTCATGCTGATCGTCGCACCGATCGCCGCGATGTTGATTCAGCTCGGGATTTCACGCCAGCGCGAGTTTGCCGCCGACGCGTCAGGCGCACGCATGGTTGGGCATCCGTTCGGGCTGATCAGCGCGCTCGAAAAGCTTGGCGCATACAACAAGCGAATCCCGATGGATGTACCACCTGCGACCGCCTCCTTGTTCATCGTTGCACCACTGAGCGCTGGCCAAGTCTTTACAGGTCTATTTAGTACGCACCCACCCCTTTCCGAGCGCATCGCGGTTCTCCGCAATATGACCGTCACCAGATAAGTCCTTATCCATCATTAATTTAGCTTCCTTGCAGAGACGCGGTTGCCAGCTTCTTCGGGGGGATATCCGCCGCAGGATCTCTCGTGTAAAAAGGAGGTAAGAAAGGTTCCTGAAGAGAAAAAATTCCCATTCCTGCACCTAGTTTAAGGGGAAAGTGGAAGCAGACTGCGTACGCTAAGGCTTTTTAAATCTGCCGGATACGTGGATTCTGGTTCGTCGCCTGCTTTGGTTGATTGCGTGCTCTACCGTGTACGTAAGACCCAGTTCTCGGGGACTTGAATTATGAGCATGACGTGCAAGGCAACAATCCGGCTGATTTGCGAGTACCTAGAGGGGCGTCTAGCACCTACCTCCGGTAGCAAGTGAGGTTCAGCGCCACCTAGGCCAGTGCGGTAACTGCCGCACGGTTTTTGATGCCGCCGCGCTCACGCTCGAAGTTTACTTCGACCGCGAAGTCGAAGCTCAAGCAACGCAACACTTCCGCGTAGCCTAGTTAGATTCCAAAACGGATTCGCCCGTCCCATTCGTGGTCTGTCATATTTCAACCACAAGTTGTGTTAACAACGCCAAGCTCCTTGTATCCAATGAATTATCAAGTTCGACTTGCTTTGGGCACGTAAAACTTACACGTCAGCGCGATGGCCGGAACAGACTGTTGCCCCACAGGAAACTTAATAAATCATTCATTTGTTTGACCTTACGGAGCTAGGCGCGCTAGGGCATACTTTGGTTCACAGCGTGCACTTCTCAAGCTTGCAAGGGCAAATGCAAAGGAGATTACGATGATCGAGGAACGCGACAATTTTCAACCGGCGACAGAGGGTGCGCCGCGGTGGATGGGGCTGGCCGTTGTTGGGCTGGCAGTCCTTTCACTAATTGGTGTGGGGATGGCGTGGAACGCCACGAGCCAGGCGCACGACGCCGAACAGGCTCTGGCCGCCCAATCTAAGACATTCCAGGTGGCGCAAGAAGGAATCACCCAACGACTGGCCCAGGCTGAGCAGACGAACGCTCAGATGCAGGGTGAGTTGAACCTGGTGGCAAACAAGCAGAAGCTGACGGAAGGTCAAGTGGCCGCCGCGCGCAATCAAGTCAAGAAGACGCGCGCCGACTATGCAAAGAAACTTACCGACGTGGAAACGACGCTGGCGAGCAAGGCAAGCGCCGATGATGTAAAGGCGCTTGGCACTGACGTCACTGGCGTCAAAACCGATCTCGATGCCACCAAGGGCAATCTGCAGGCGCTTCGTGGCGAGCACGGAGAATTGATCGCCCGCAACCATGAGGAACTCGAACAGCTGAAACGAATGGGCGAAAGGGACTATTTCGAGTTCACACTGAAAGGCAAGGGCCAGAAGGAGCATGTGGGCAACACGCAGGTGGAGCTGCGCAGCGCCAGCGCGAAGAAACACCAGTATACAGTAGCGCTCTACGTGGACGACATGCGGCTCGAAAAAAAGAACAAAGCAATCAATGAGCCCATTTACTTCTATGTGAACGGATCGCGCCAGCCGCTCGAACTCGTCGTCAACAAGATCAGCGACAAGTCAGTGACTGGTTATTTGAGTGCTCCCAAGGCCGCGGCCGCCTCCGCCAAGGCCACCACAAACTAACGCATTCCGAATCGCAGGATTCCGCGACCAATGAGAGGGCTTCTTCGGAAGCCCTCTTTTTCCTTCCAGCGTTTCCAGCCGTCCTCAGTGAATCAGGTTCAAACGCTTCAGATCCGGATTGTCAGGGAACATCCGCAGCCCAAAGCGCACTACATCCGCGGCAGCTCGCGGATCGCCGAGCGCATTCTCGACTTCGAAAAGTAGAGTGTAAGTTCCCGCATCGCCGTCCGGGAAATAGCGCCTCACGAATTCCAGTTGGTGCCGCGACTCTGCCCATTTCTTCTGCTGGCGCAGCAATTCCCCGAGGTTGAGGCGCGTCTGGAAATTGTATGGATCGCGCGCCAGGCATTCCTGCATGGCGCTGTAGGCGTGTTCCAAATCACCGGCTCGCAGGAGCGTGTCCGCAAGTTGGGCGTAGGCAGCGGCGCCTGCATGGGGATCGTCCGCAATCAGGCGCCGCTCGAGATTCTCCGCTTCCGGCCAGCGGGAAAAATCCGTAGCGAGATGCTTTAGAGATCCGAGGGTCTGCAAATTCCTTGGATCCCGTTCGAGAATTCGCAGGAATTCCTGCCGCGCCTTCTCATTGTTTCCGAAGCGGCGATCCGTTTCCGCGCGGCCCCACGCCGCCTGGATGGAATTGGGATCGAGGACCAGAGCTGCGTCAAACGCATGATAGGCGCTTTGAAAATTGGAGTGGGCCAGGGCGGCGCGGCCGCGAGCGATGGCAATGGCCGCGGTAACCGGGCGATTTTCAAGCGCCAGCAGAAAATGACCGGCTCCGTCGGTGTCTTCCACATTTAGAGAAGTTGCAGCTGCGGCCGCGAGCGCCGCATCGCGCAGGTCTGGCGGAAGATCCTCCGGCAACGCATCCTTTTGAGCGAGAAGAATGGCGCTGCGGTTTTTGTCTTCAAGGCCGTGAACCAGCAGGGAGCGCGGCGCGTGATATTCGAGCAGCGTGAGATCATCCGTGTTGAGTTGCGCACCGGAGGAGAAATTCCGCAAGCCTTTGTCGTCAAGCATGTAAAAACCGAACAACCCCCCGGGTTCATCCATTCCGAGCTGCTTGAAATCGTCATGCAGGGAGGGGGTGGAATACAGAGCCAGCGCGCGGTTCAGAAGTTCCGCTGCAGGAGCGCTAGGCGCCATGAGGAGCAGGTCAGGCGCGTCGCCGTGCCAGAGCGTGGCGCCGTGAAATTCCGAGAGGAATGTCGCCAGGACCATCCGCAGGTCATCGGGATAGAGCGAATAGGCCTGCAGCCATTGAACGAGCGCGCCGCCGGGAGCGAGGCGCGCTTGCGCGGCACGATAAAACTCGCGCGTGAAGAGTGTGGCGACTCCGGCAATCCAGGGATTCGACGGCTCGGAAACAATCAGGTCGTAACGTTCGCGCGTGGTGAAAAGAAAATTGCGCGCGTCGTCGAGGGTGACGTGCACGCGTGGGTCCTGCAGCACATTGTGATTGAGCTGTGTAAACAATGGCGCGGCGGCTATCACGGCTGGTTCGATTTCGACGACGTCCAGGCGCTCGAGTTCGGGATAGCTTGCCAGGGCGGAAGCAGTCATGCCGCTTCCGAATCCGATAAGAAGCACGCGGCGCGGCGGGTGCGCGAGCGCTCCGAGATGCCCCAGAAGGCGCTGCGTGGTGACGTCGTGGTTCGAGGCGTCCACCTTTCCGTTGGTTCGCAGGGAGATATAGTCGTCGGTTCGCGCCACGGAAATCGTGGAATTCAGGCCATCCGCGAAATAGACGATGTCCACCAGGTGCGCGTTTTCGCGGAGAGTCAAAGGCCGGTCGTAGAGATTCCAATACATGACGGTGTTGAATGCGGCCATGGCGGGATCGTAGAAATAAGGGGAGAAGCCGATGATGGCGACAGCGATTAGCAGGGCGACATTTGCTGCAAAGGAGAGAAATCGCCTCGGTGCGGAGGCGATGGAAAGCACAGCGGCGAGAACGAGATTTGCCGCCGCGGTGGCTGCAAGAAGGTGAAAACTGCCCAGGCGCGGCAGGAGCCAGAAGCCTGTTGCCGTAGCGCCGAGTATCGCGCCGAATGTATTCCACGAGTAGGCGCGGCCGACTGCGTTCTTGCGGGCTCCGCTTGGAGCCCGTGGCGCAGCGCTATAGGCGGATTCAGAGGAGGATTGCGGCCCGGCAATCAGCAGCGTGACGGCTGGAAAATTGAAACCGAAGACCATTGCCGCCGGAAGCATCGCGAGTGCGCTCGTAGCGAATTGCGCCAAGGCGAGGCCGCGAAATGATTCATGTGTCGCGCGCAAAATAGGCGGCAGGACTTCGATCAGGCGCGGGAATAAAATCAGGAATGCCAGCGCGGCGAGCGCGGTGAAAGTTTGGGTCAAGGCAAACGTCGTCTGCCTGGCTTCGTAGCGGTGATTCCAGCGCTCGAAGATCGCGCTGCCCAGGACGATCCCGGTAAGGAACGTCGCGAGCATCAGTGTAAAAGCATAGGTGGAGCTGCCAAGCTGCGTCGAGAGCAGACGAGTCCAGCCGATTTCATAAGCCATGGCTGTGGCTCCGACGATCGCAAAACAGACGCGGAGAAAACGGGAAGGCTGGGGGGATGGCCCCGCTTCATTTTCCGCCGTGATTGATGAAGAGGCTGCAGGAAAATGCCTTTTCGGACCTTCAGGGGTTAAAACCCCTGAAGGAAACGCAGCCTTTTTGTCGTGCCTAAAGGCACGACCCACAAAACCTCTGACTATCTCTGCAATCTGTGAAGCCGCTGAGATGGCGGGCGGCTCGTGACGCGAGAGCCTGAGTGCGAGCGCCCCAGCGAGCAGGTTGAGCGCGACAGCAACGCCGAGTGTTTTCCGCAATCCGAGAGTCGGCAAAAAGAAGAAGGCCGCGGCTAACGTTCCCACAACCGCCCCCGCTGTGTTGACCCAGTAGAGGCGCGCTAGGCGCGTTCCAAGTTCGGCTGAATTCCGCGTGAGCCCGCGCGCAAGCACTGGCAGCGTGCCTCCCATCAAGAATGTGGGAACGAAGAGGACAATGGCCGCCCCTACAAACCGCAGCGCAAGAAGCGTTGCGCCATTTCCCGAGGCGTAGGGATAAGCCGCAATATAGACGGCGCGCACTCCGGCCAGACCGGCGAGAGACACCGCCCCGGTTGCCGCCACGGCGAGTTCAATCCAGCCGTACAGCGCGATGGGGCGATCTCTGCCCTCGCTCCAACTGCCGAGCCACGCGCTGCCGGCGGCGAGCCCTCCCATGAACACGGCGAGCACAGTTGCTACCGCATACGCGGTGTGGCCAAAAATCAGTCCCAGCGACTTGCTCCACGCGACCTGATAGATCAGGCCGGCGGCGCCAGAAAAAAAGAAGCAAAGGAGCAAGCCTGCAAGGACAAAACGGCGGGACGATGGGTCCGGCATGGCAGGCGGCATGGTAGTCCGCCCAACCTGCTTCGTCAATTCAGCAAGGCTTGCGGCGAGTTGTTGGTGAGCCAGTTTCCGAGAAGAAGACTTGGCTCTCAGAGATCCTCACACCTAACCCTATAGGCACACTCCCATCGGCGTCTTCAAGAGCTTGCTATTATGAGTTCGTCGAGAAAGGGTGCAAAAGCGCTGTTCCTTTCGATAGCCCTGACCGTCTCAACAGTATGCTGTGGAAAAAGATACTTATCGTATCCGCGTTATGGGCATGGATGGCGGGTGGTACGTTTGCCGCAGAGTGTGGCAATCCTTCTGCCAAGGCTGTTAATCTCGACTTGGCATCCACCCCAAGATCAAGTCGCAATGATTTACATTCAGAACAGGAAGAGCTCTCAGAAATGGAACGTCGGTTCGATTGAGCGCGATGGTAGAGCGTTTTGGAGCGACGACAGTAGGCGACTGTTCCTGAGAGATGAATATGCCGCAGATGATACGAAATTACGGGTATTCGAGATCACCGGCTCAAGGCCGAAAGAAATTAAGGGACTTGATAATAGAATCCGACGGGCAATTTTTGCCCGAATTCCAGAAACCGAAACGACCCAATGGCTTTACTATCCCAAAGCCTGTTTCGCAGAGAATGACTCAGCCACCATCATCGTTGTCGCAGACGCTCCTCTAGTAAGGAAAAGAGAAAGCAGTAAAGGAAAGGATTTTAGGTTAAAACTGACTGTCGATCTCATCTCGTTTCAGATTCTGATTGAGGCACCAAAGGCTCCCACCTTTCCCTGATTCAAGCGAACTTCCAAGTGCTGCGTTTCCCAGTTCCTGACGGGATTATCGGAATGTATGGCCGCGACCAGCGATTCGCGTTCCAGGGTTGACAGTGGCCGGAGCTACGACTATCGTGGCGCTACTGTGAAAATCCTTGTGGTCGGAAGCGGCGGGCGCGAGCACGCGTTGGTCTGGAAGTTGCGCCAGTCGCCCTTAGTTGAAAAAATCTGGTGCGCGCCGGGCAATGGCGGTACTGCGCGAGCTGAGGAAAGCTCCGCGGA
>WNGH01008776.1_pt1 | contig 14668 bp, 10 predicted proteins | sample 5400631 | NCBI WGS metagenome assembly WNGH01 (sample SAMN13153373, study PRJNA577476) | soil metagenome | isolation source: 115 cm soil or saprolite under Garry oak tree replicate 1 | place: USA:California | collected 2016-06-15
GACGCTGAAGCGATTAAGAAGTACGGGAATATCGCGGTTGACGCTGACGGGATCATCACCTACTTCGAGGAAAAGCCGGAGAAACCTAGGGGAACGCTGGCCGCGATCGCGCTTTATTATTACTCCCCTGACATGCTTTCCCTTTTAACGACATATCTCGCTGCCGGCAATAATCCCGATCAGCCGGGACGCTTTGTGCAATGGCTCTACACGCGCAAACCCGTGAAGACGTTCCAGATCAATGGCAAATGGCTCGATATCGGAAGCAAAGAGACGCTGGAGAAAGCGAACAAAATTCTCGGAAAGACCAAAATCTGATTGCCGAATTGGTGTGGAGTTCGAATGACAAATGACGAATGTCTAATGACGAAGGAATGATGAAATCCGAATGCCGAAAACAAGCACGCCAGCGCCTTTGTCATTCGCCATTCGTGCCTCGTCATTTTATTCGCCCTTCATCGAATTCGATCAGATCGAAATAAGTCCCAATATCTTTGCGTCCTTCGCCTCCCGCTTCTTTCAGAAAATGGAGAAAACGCGCCTTTTTTGCGGCGGTGTCGGGATGACGAGAGATCATCGCCTGGTTCCACTGTTCAATCGCTTCCGGGGAATGTCTCGCTCCGTTTTCCTGTAACCAGTTTAGAATTGCGCCATCATCATCTAGTTTATTGGCGACCTCTTCAAATGCATCGCTGTCGATTTTTAGAAACGCCAGCAAATGCTTATCGAAGCCAACAGTTTTATAGTTGTAGCCATCGAGCAGCCCTTTGCGATGCAGCCTCGCCTTGTCGATTAAACGGGGCAGATGCACGTATCCCCCAAGCTTTTGGTACGGACTGCGTGGATGCAGTCTTCGCATTGGAACGAACGGTTTAAGTCGCCGGAAGAGGCTGGGGTGCAGCTCCCGAAATATCGGTCTCCGGCATGCTCCCGGCCCCTGGTTTTTGTTCCGGCAATAATTCTCCCTGTGTAAGATCGGCCTGGCCGATAATTAGCTGGCCGGAAAACACTCCGCCTTTTTCAACTGAAATTGCCCTGGCGGTAACATTGCCCTCGAGTGAACCCTTTTTGTGCACCATAACCATTGTTTGAGCAATGATCTCAGCCGACATCCTACCTTTGATTTCGATGCTTCCAACCCGGACTCGTCTGAAGCAGTGAATATCGGCTCTGCGTTCGACGATTACATGTCGAGCGCTAAGACTGCCGGGAATTCTTCCCGAAAAATTGATCGTCGCGGTGTCGTCACAATGCAGATTGCCGCGCAGCCGGCCCTCTATTAAGGCAGATCGACAAATCACGCCACTGCTGCTCAGATCGCCTTTGGCCGTGAGATGCACGTCGCCCCGCGTTCGAATCGTCCGGCTGAATCCGCTGGTGATTTTGTAATCGCGAAGATCAATATGCGCGCTACATCCTGGGCAGATTGTCGATGTCGCTGCGCCGCAGACCTGCTGTTTGCGGTTGCATTCGAAACACTCGATAACCGAGCTGCGTTGCCGTTTCCAAAAATCCTCAAATCTTTGAAGGATGGAGGAATTCTCTGGCGCGGGCGCCTCTTCTTTTTCATGCAGCTTCAGGCCGGGTTTCGGTGCAAAGGGAGAAAAATAATGACCACACTGGCGACAGATCGAGCTTTTGGCCGCCGCATACTCCATCTGCTTGAAGCCACAGTGCGGGCATTCCACACTGATCTTAGCAGGCAACGTATTGGCCACTGGTGCTAAGCCAAGACCCTTTCCTTATCCGCGCCCTCCAAAGGCCGCCTTGATTGGCTCATCATGCCGCACAACTTCCGGGCGGGTCGACGTTGACTTTGCAGGGATCGTTCCGCTGGTGACTTCCGATTTACCGATGAAAGTCGCCCCTTCTTCAATCACGAGGCGCGCCGCTTTCAAGTCTCCCTGCAATGTGCACTTCGATTTTAGTTCGCAACGCTCGGCCACTGTGATATTGCCGTGCACCTTGCCGTACACCGTGATTGACTTCGTTTTTATCTCGCCGCGAATATCAGCGTTCTCACCGATGGTTAAGACGCCGTCCGAATTGATTTCCCCTTCGACCTTGCCGTCGATGAGAAGTTCTTTTTGAAATTTTATTGAGCCCTTAATCTCGACGTCGCTCGAGAGGATGTCTTTGCCAGAGTGTTCAGCCATAATTTTTTGATAGTTAGTTGATGGTGATGATGTTCTTGGTTCGTCGCGGTAAGCAACATGGTTATTTTCATCCGTGTCCGACCCCAACGACCCTGTTGCAATCGGCGGCATCGGCCTTTGCGGAATGAATTTTCTCAGCATTCGTTATTATTGTGCGCTGCGCGAAACTGTCAACGGATTCTCACAAGAAGAGCGATTTTTTTTATCGTTCAACGGTCCGGTAAAGCTTCCCGGCCCCATTCTGCCCAGAAAAGACCAAGAAGCGAGGCACTTGGGCCGGTGTCCTGTCCAGCACGAAGCAGACCGCATGCTGAGGCGCTGCCAAACCCAAGATCGCCGATGAGTTTTGCACCGTGCGTTCGGAATCGTACACGATCACCCAAGCGACCTTGTGATTTTCCAGAATTTTGCGCGCCGTTCGCCAATCCTGACTGACAAAAAATCGCGCGCTTTCCTCGACTCCTGGAAGGCTCTCGTGAGAGCTGCCGGCGACGCCGGGCTGACTCGACCAATATGCGATCGCTGGAGAAAGCCACCATTGCGCAAGAAACGGGCGCCTCTCGGACGATTGCAGATTGAGTGCGAGGTCATGCAACTGCACCGACTCGTTCCGTTGTTCGATCCTGCGGACGTATTCCGCTTCGTTAGGCCAAAGTCGCGTGTCCCAATCGCGCAAAATCGGGAAAAGCGACACGATAAAAATCGACCACACGAGAATGCGCGATCTGAAAAGCTCGAGCAAACTTGGCAGTGCGAGCACGAAAATCGACATGAAAAAATAAGCCCAGCGCGCCTGCCAAATCGTCAGGAGATAGGTCGCCACAAGCAAGAAGCTGACGAAGATTGGCGGAGGATTTTTGCGACGGATGGCAAACCAAATAAGAACTGGTGTAGCGATCAAAAGCCAGCCAGCCCACTGAAACCAAATCGGATGTATCGGCGAAACCGAGACTAACTCGGCAACAGTGCGCGACCAGTTTCCAAAGACTTGGCCCGAATAAAATGTTCGCAATTGCGGAAGGCGTTGCTCAATCAGAAACGCGACCGCCAAAATTACTACGAACAGAATCCAGCCAATCCGGCGATGCTGTGCCCGGAAAAATTCTCGATCTTGCAGCGCGGCGCAACAAGCGACGAGCGCAAGCAAAATGAGCGGTTCGTAAAGTGAGACCCAGAGCGCGAAACTCCAGGCCATTCCGCTCACGATGCTCCATTTTGCCGATCGATGAAATTGCAGAGTCCATTCCGAGCAAATCGCTACCGTAACGAGTAAGAGCACCAACGACTGATGATCGGGTCGCCCGAGCTTGGTGCCGTGGACGAGAACCGGGCTAATCGTGAAAAGAATGAGCATTGTCCAACGATACCGGAGGTTCATTCGCAGCGACCACCACCACAGAAACCAACCTTCAACCAGCGCCAGCAGCGGCGAGATCAGCGCGCCTGCCAGATCGATTCCGTGTGCGGTGAAAGGTTTTAGCGCGACCGCTAACGCAAGGATCAGGTAATCGAAAGGCGCAGTTGTATGTGGAGTTGTTCCTTGAGGAAAATTCTCGAAATCGTGATGACGCACGATTAACCCCGGCTTTCTCTCGCACATTCGCACGCGCGTCATCCGCGCATAACAATCCGCGTCCGTGAAATAAACATTTCCCGCAACGAAAACCTCCTGATAATTCGCGCAACGCGCCGCCAGAATGAGCGCGCTCAGCAAAACGACTTCGATCAAGAGAGCGATTGGGCGAATCACAGTTCCATCCCAAGTCCGCGATTCGGATTGCGCAATCTAAAATTTTAGCGCAGCTGCGATCGCGCTGTCGGCGACAGTCTCAATACTTCTTGAGCTATGTTCCGATGAATCGTGAGCTCGTTCAAAACTTCGTCGCGCCAATTTGGAGATTGAGTCAGAGTTGCAAGATATCGATCGTAGTCCGCCTGATTGCTGAAACGCGCGAACCAAATAACAACGTTTTCTCCTTCTCGCACGGGCAATGCCGGAAACGTGTTCTCGCTATTTTCCGTCACGAAAGACGCGAGAATCGCAGCGCCTGTTTCCGCCAGAACCGGTTTCATCACGCGCTCAAAAAAATCGATGAATGCCGAATTAACCGGCGCATCAAAATAATAGATTGTTCCAATAACGATTCCGCCAGGAATCTCTTTACTTCCGCGAGGAGAACGGTCGCTCGTTTCGAGTGCAAACCCGGAATCTGCACGCGTTGGACGCAAGAGAAACACGTTATCTGAATCGATCATCGTCGCATTTGCAGCCTCGCGATGCGCCTTCCAAACCGGCCCGCCGTAGAAAGCCTGCAGTGCTGCGGCACGACTCGCCATGTCTTGAAACCCTCTGAGCCAAACGAATCTATCGGGATCATCAAGATCGCGAAATTGGCCGAGAATATTCATTCCCAGTGTTTCCTGTGGTTCGATGAATTCACGATCGAACAGATCGATCAACACATCACGTTTTCCGTGGTGAAGCGTGTATTGCCTCAGTTCAACGATCGGACAACAGGTCTGCATTTGGTAGCGTTCGTCCTTCGTACTGTGGTCTCTGCTGCCCAAACTGCAATCCAGGTTGGTCTGATGTTGCAAGGCATACGTGATTGCGAGATTACCGAAATTTAAAAAAATCCGCCGCGGCAAAGCTTCTGCGCGACAGCCGGCATGATAGCCGTTGCTTTGCGCTGCTCTCTGCGCGAAGGCTGGGCCCGCCAGGATTCGAACCTGGGACCAAGGGATTATGAGTCCCCTGCTCTAACCGCTGAGCTACAGGCCCGCAAAATTGCGGCTTCAATATCGCAGAATCGCCGCAGCGCAAAAGGAATTGGTTACGAGCAGCGGCGGAGGGACTTTACTGCGCAGGCAACGTTGAGGCGCTTTCCTGAAGGAGAGAATCGAGCTTGTTTAGATCTATCGGTTTTACGAGGTGATGCTGGAATCCCGCTTCGTGACTCTGGCGGATATCGCCCTCCATTCCGAAACCGGTGAGGGCAATTCCGAGAAGAGGCCGCGCGGAGCACAGTGTTCGCATCAGATCGATTCCGCTGCCATCGGGTAAACCAAGATCGCTAATGAGCACATCAAATTCCTCCTTCGCACTCAGATCGAGCGCGGATCGAACGTTGCCAGCCGCCTCGACGAGCAGAATGCGCATGGCTTGGCGCTGCAATGGCTCGGACGGATGCGTTGGCGCGACCTGCGTATCCGCCTTCTCGCACGTCGGGAAAGTCAATGTGAACCTAGCGCCTTTATTCCGGCCGGCGCTTTCTGCGGTAATCGTCCCGTCGTGTGCCTCGACAAGCGTTTTGCTAATCGCAAGACCAAGACCCAGACCCCCCAGTTGCGTGCGACCGCCTTGTTCAAAAGCGTCGAAAATTTTGGGCAATGACGTGGGTTCGATCCCCAGGCCAGTATCGGCAATTTCAACATGCAGTTGACCGCTGGAACGGTTGCTCGTGGAAACGGAAATTAGGCCATCTCGCGGTGTAAACTTCACTGCGTTGCCTATCAGGTTCCAAAAGATCTGTTGGAGTCGCGCTGGATCGGCTCGCAGATGAACTCTTTGCGCGCTCAAATCGAGCCGTAGCGCCAGATGTTTGCGACCGATTTCCGCCTGATAAATCTCCAGCGCATTTTGCAACAGCGAATGAGCGTCAACGATTTCAAAATTGAGCCGCACTTTGCCTCTGCTAATACGCGTCAGATCTAGCAGGTCATCGATAAGCCGCGCCTCCAACTCCACATTGCGACGGATCATTTGCAGCGATTCGTGAATATTCTCCGGCAAGTCCTGCTCATTTTCGAGTGCGACGGCGGACGCAAGCACGGGGGTAAGAGGGGTCCGCAATTCGTGACTGAGCGCGGCAAGAAATCGGTCTTTCGCGAGATTAGAACGCGCTTTTTCCTGCAGCTCCTCGTTCGTTTTTTGAAGCTCCTCCTGGCGGCTTTGGAGCTCAGCCGCGAGCGACTGCGATTGCTTAAGCAGATTTTCCGTCCGCGTGTTCGCCTGAATAGTATTGAGGACAATGCCGATGCTCTCCGTCAACTGATCGAGAAACGCCTGATGTGTTGAGTTGAAGTAATCAAGCGATGAAAGTTCCATCACCGCTTTTACTTCTCCTTCGAACAAGATCGGCAGAACCACGATGTTCATCGGACGCGACTCACCCAGACCGGAACTCACTTTCACGTAACCGTACGGGACGTCGGTCAGGAGAATGCGTTTTTTCTCCAGCGCCGCTTGCCCAACCAGACTCTCCCCTAATTTGAAGCGATTCTTTGCACCTCTTCGCTCGCGATACGCGTAGCTTGCCAGGAGCTTGAGTTCAGGCTCTTCCCCAGAGTCATTCATGATATAGAAGAGGCCGTGTTGCGCGGAGACGACCGGTGCGAGTTCCGACAAGATAAGTTTGCCAACCGCCAGCAGATCCCTTTGTCCCTGCAGCATGCGCGAGAACTTCGCGAGATTGGTTTTGAGCCAGTCCTGCTCTTCGTTCCGCAACGTCGTGTCCTTCAAATTGCGGATCATTTCGTTAATATTGTCTTTCACGAATGCGACCTCGCCCCGCGCTTCCACCTGGATAGAGCGTGTCAGGTCTCCTTCCGTAACTGCCGTCGCAACATCGGCAATGGCGCGAAGCTGCGTCGTCAAATTCGCCGCCAGCCGGTTCACGTTATCGGTCAAATCGCGCCATGTGCCAGCCGCGCCCGGCACGTTGGCCTGACCGCCCAGTTTTCCCTCGACCCCGACCTCGCGTGCCACCGTGGTAACTTGATCGGCAAAAGTGGCAAGCGTCTCCGTCATGCTGTTAATTGTGTTGGCAAGCTCAGCGATCTCACCTTTCGCTTCGACAAGAAGCTTTTGGTTTAGGTCGCCATTCGCGACTGCGGTAACAACTTTCGCAATACCGCGCACCTGATTCGTCAGATTGCTGGCCATCAAATTCACGCTATCGGTCAGATCTTTCCACGTGCCGCCAACACCTTTCACGGTGGCCTGCCCCTCTAGCTTGCCTTCTGTGCCGACCTCGCGAGCCACGCGCGTCACTTCTGAAGCAAACGAATTGAGTTGGTCCACCATCGTGTTCACGGTGTTCTTGAGTTCAAGAATTTCGCCTTGCACGTCGACCGTGATCTTCTTCGACAAATCGCCGCGCGCGACAGCTGTCGTCACATCGGCAATATTGCGAACCTGACTCGTAAGGTTGCCGGCCATGGAATTCACACTGTCCGTCAAATCTTTCCACGTCCCGGCCACTCCTTTCACGTCCGCCTGGCCGCCCAGTTTTCCTTCCGAACCTACCTCGCGAGCCACGCGCGTCACTTCCGCTCCGAATGAGCTGAGCTGGTCCACCATCGTGTTGATGGTGTCCTTCAGTTCAGCGATTTCACCCCTTACATCGACTGTAATTTTTCTCGACAAATCGCCTTTCGCCACCGCGGTTGTCACGAGAGCAATGTTTCGCACTTGTGCCGTGAGATTGCTCGCCATGAAATTGACCGAGTCAGTTAAATCTTTCCACGTGCCGGAAACACCCGGCACCTCAGCCTGACCGCCGAGAATTCCTTCGGAGCCTACTTCGCGTGCAACGCGGGTCACTTCGGATGCAAATGAACTCAGCCGATCAACCAGGGTGTTGATCGTGTTCTTCATCTCGCGAATCTCACCGCGCACTTCGACAGTGATCTTCTTCGATAGGTCGCCATTCGCGATCGCCGTCGTCACGTCGGCAATATTGCGAACCTGGGCCGTAAGATTTCCGGCCATCATATTCACGTTATAGGTCAGATCTTTCCACGTGCCTGCCACACCACGCACGTCCGCCTGTCCTCCGAGTTTTCCATCGCTTCCCACTTCGCGGGCCACCCGCGTCACTTCAGATGCGAATGACCGAAGCTGATCGACCATTGTGTTGATCGTGTCTTTGAGTTGCAAAATCTCACCGCGCACATCGACCGTGATCTTTTTCGACAAATCGCCGTTCGCAACCGCCGTCGTGACTTCAGCGATGTTGCGCACCTGACCGGTCAGATTACCGGCCATCGAATTCACGCTGACGGTTAAGTCTTTCCAGGTTCCCGCCACACCTTTGACGTCGGCCTGGCCACCGAGTTTTCCTTCGGTGCCTACCTCGCGCGCCACACGCGTCACTTCGGATGCAAACGAACCAAGCTGATCCACCATCGTATTGATCGTGTTTTTCAGCTCGAGGATTTCCCCTTTCACATCCACCGTGATCTTTTTCGATAGATCACCGGTCGCGACCGCAGTCGTGACCGTGGCAATATTGCGCACCTGACTAGTTAAATTGCGCGCCATGAAATTAACTGAATCCGTCAAATCCTTCCAGGTGCCCGACACGCCTTCCACGCGGGCCTGGCCGCCCAGAATTCCCTCAGAACCAACTTCGCGTGCTACACGCGTTACCTCAGAAGCGAAAGAGCGTAACTGGTCGACCATGACGTTGACTGTGTTTTTCAGCTGAAGGAACTCGCCCTTTACATCGACGGTGATTTTCTTAGTCAAATCGCCGTTCGCCACTGCGGTGGTGACCGTCGCGATATTTCGGACCTGCGCGGTGAGATTACCAGCCATCAGGTTAACGTTCTCGGTCAAATCCTTCCAGGTGCCAGCGACGCCTTTAACCTTCGCCTGGCCCCCTAGTTTTCCCTCTGTGCCTACTTCACGCGCCACGCGAGTAACCTCCGATGCGAAAGCGCCGAGTTGATCGACCATCGTGTTTACGATCTTTGCGGCGTGCAAAAACTCTCCTTCGAGCTCGTGTCCTTCGACCTCGGTCGCCATCGTTTTGGACAAATCGCCCTTCGCGACTGCGCCAATCACGCGCGCCATTTCACTCGTGGGACGGACCAGATCCCCGATTAAATCATTAACCGATCCGATTGCCTCATCCCAAGAATGGGATACGTCGCCCAGCGACGCCCTCTGCGTAATCCGACCCTCCTTTCCGACAACGCGCCCAATTCGCTGGAGTTCCCGCGTCATGCGTTGATTAATTGCAATTACGTCATTGAACGTGTCCGCAATCTTACCGGCCACGCCTGTCCAGTCATCTGGCAGTCGCGCGGAAAAGTCGCCGCGTTTGAATGCCAAAAAGGCTGCGAGGAGCTGCTGGGTATCGAGCTCGTCCCCGTTGAGTCGCGAATCGTTTCCTGGCCACGCAACGGGGACAGAGGTGGTTTTCTTCATGAGCGATTAGAAGGTTGTGCTCACGTTCGGAGTCGCGAATTCGACGCAAAAGATTCGAGGCCTCATAGTCCGGCGCCGTAAATTAATCGTCCAATCACTCTTCGAAGGTTGTATCGCGGGCAAAAAACCGACTGTTTACCCCTTTTTGCTGGCGGCAAAATTCCACCTTCATGCGCCGAACACTGGCGATAGCCAACTGTTTTAATGCTGCAGTACATAAAACAAACGGGACAAGTCCGCTGGGAACAAAAGAACGCCGAAAATTTTCAGGTCATCACCGGGCTCGCCTCTCTCTAACAATCGACAGACCTAACGTAAAACGCTGCGCTATCAACGGCTCAGTCAAAGCGCTCTGATTAGCAAGATGGCTTGTATTAAGATGCAGGCAACGTAGGCAAACTGCGCAAGCGGAACCCAAAAATGATCCCCAGAAAACCGAAGACGATTGCGTAGGACGCGATGAGCCAGACCAGAGCGAGAGCGCCCGGAATCGGATTCCACAACAGCATCACGGCGAATATAATGGACGCCAGACCCATCAAAATCAGGAACCATTCGCCCTTGATTTCCCGGCGTAATTTGATTGCAAACGCAATTTCAGTCGCGCCGATCATAAGCGCCCAAGCCGCGATATAGATGATTAATGCCAGGGCCGTTATCTGCGGTGCACGGAATGTGAGGAATCCGATGATAATTCCGATAATTCCGATGACAAGATGGAAGCCCCATTCTGGGTCCGAAGCGCGACCCCCAATCGCGCCTGCAATGCGAAATACACCGTCAATTAGCACCCACGCTCCAAAAAACAGCACCAGCGTCGCGACAGTTAAGCCAGGATAGGCAAACGCGATAACACCAAACACGATTGCAGCGATACCCCTTATCACCGGAACCCACCAATGACGTTTTAGAGTTTCGATCATCATTTCTCTCTTTTAGGAGTCGGCCTGTACGGACGCAAGCTCCATTTTGAGGAAGCGCTTTCAGCTTAGGCCGAGCACGATCTCATCAACGTACTAAAACAATGTCAGTTGCTCTCTCAATCGCCGGAACGCGGCCGTCGAAAGCTTGGGCCGCCTGCCGATGCCCGCACGGTGACAACCGACTTCGAAAAGCGAGGCGATTTGCTCGGCAAAAATGCCTTCCCCGGTCATGCGCATGTGCCATTGCGAATTATTCAGCCGGTTTCCTCGCAAATGCCGGATGCGCCCGAGCACCTTCTCCTTGCGATCCGGAAAATGCTCCTCCAACCAATGTTCGAATAGTGGCGCTACCGCCCACGGCAAACGAACAATCGTGTAACCGGCAAATTGCGCGCCCGCCTCCGCGCACGCCTCAAGAATCTTCGGGACTTCATGATCGGTGAGCCCCGGAATGACTGGCGCAACCATTACACCAATTGGAATTCCCGCAGCGCGAAGTTGCCTGATCGTGCCAAGACGCGCTTCGGGCGAAGATGTGCGCGGCTCGAGCACGCGTTGCAATTTCGGATCGAGTGACGTCACGGAGATGTTTACCGCAACTGAATTGAAACGTGCGAGCTCGCACAAAAGATCGACATCCCGAGTCACGAGACGGTTTTTCGTAATGATCGCCACCGGATTGCGAAATTTTGCAAGCACTTCGAGACAACCGCGCGTGATGCGCAACTTTTTCTCAACCGGTTGATACGGGTCGGTCACGCCGCTCATCACGAGCACCTGCGGCTTCCAGCGAGGTGACTCCAATTCCACGCGCAATAATTCCGGCCCGTCAGTTTTCACCATGATTTTACTCTCGAAATCGAGCCCGGCGGAAAAGCCGAGATACTCGTGAGTCGGCCGCGCGTAGCAATAGATGCAGCCGTGTTCGCAACCGCGATACGGATTCAAGCTGGTCTCGAAGCCTACGTCGGGGCTGTTGTTGTGCGTGATAATTGTTTTTGTTCCATCGCGAAAGAATTGTGTTTCGCGACGCGTTGGCTTCCTTGCTTCGCCGCGGCTCGCCGCACCCAGCGAGGGCCACCCATCATCCGGATCTGTTTGAACAACGTCAATGTCGCCGAGATCAACGTGGAGTTTTTCAAATCGATTAGCCGGGCTCCACGAAGCGCCTCGACCACGGATCGCCGGTGAAGGCGGCGGTGTTTCTTCCACAATCGGCGCGATCTTTCGCTTCCTCATTAGGGAATGTTCATCTGAACGTAAGCACTCGTCTAGTTGTTTTTGCGGGTGGATCCACCGCTTCGTCGGGTGATGCTAAATGATTCATGGCGCCGAAGGCGCGCTTTTATCTACGATCCAGGTCGCCGCGGCGACGACTGCTCGATCTACCTTGCCCATCACTTCGCTGATGCGAAAATAAGCGCGCACAACTTCTCCCGGAGGGGTGGCAGAGCGGTTGATTGCGCCGGTCTTGAAAACCGGAAGGCCGAAAGGCCTCGTGAGTTCGAATCTCACCCCCTCCGCCAGATCGATGTTCGATGTTCGATGTTCGATGTTTGATGTTCGTTCTGCGGCAGCAGAGCGCGCGCGACTAGTACCGCAGAAAGAATTCCGAGGATCGCAGCGCATAAAACATCGGACAAATAATGCGCCCCGATATAGATGCGTGAAAAACCAATCAGGATCGGGAGAGGCAGACAGGCAACGGCAACCCGCCGGTTTGCGAAAAATAAAACGCTAAAGTACGCCATCGAGGCCGCAACGTGGCCAGAGGGAAATGCGTGGTATTTAGCGCTGAACCGGTTCCAAACTTCTTCCACTCTTACGGACGGACGAGCGCGACCTGTTGCGATTTGAATACCGCGCCCGGCTACGCCGGCAATCGCAAGGGCCATTAACATCGACAAGAAAATGCGCGTCCATTTCTTATTGCCACGCCACCAGGCAACTCCGGCAAGAATGAGACCGAGCGCAAAGTGTTCCGGCCAATCGCCCAATCGGCTTACCTTGTACATGAAACGGTGCACTGCCCTGGTCTGATGCTGAAAGATGAAATCACGCACCCTGTTATCAAAGTAAAATGCCGCCGCGACGGCAATTGCAGCGATCACAATCGCGACAAGCCAATAAAAGACAGAGCGGCGCTTCACAAATAAGTTCCTGTCAGATTTGCCGGTCGCTATTTTGAGTCCGTACGTGAAATCCGCAACTCCGATCAATCAACTGAATGTTAGTGCCCGCAACTACGCATTGCTTTTGTTTGGCTGTGTCCTCTTTCACATCGCTGGCACATGGAGTCTTCCCTTAATCGACCGCGATGAACCGCGTTTCGCCGAAGCATCGCGCGAGATGACTGAGCGCGGTGACTACATCGTCCCGCGCTTTAATAATCAGTTGCGTCTCGACAAACCTCCCCTCACTTATTGGGCACAAACGGCAAGTTATCGCGTTTTTGGCCAGAACGATTTTGCGGCGCGCTTCCCATCGGCTATCGCGGCCGCGCTCACCGCGGTGGTAATCTTCGCATGGGGCTCGCGCCTTCGCCCAGCTACGGCGTCGCAGGCATGCATTGGCGCGGCGAAAGTTGGCTGGTGGGCGGCAATCATTTTCACGCTTTCGCTACAAACTTTTCTGCATGCGAAGGCCGCGGTCGCCGACATGTGGCTTGTGCTATTCATGACGATCGCGCACTGGGCTGGCTATGAACTCATGCAACGCCCAAGGCTCAGCGCCCAACGCTCAACGCTCAATAAAGGAGCGGCGGTTTTCCAACCGCCGTGGGCGCTTAGGAAAGCGCTCTTCCTTGTATTTTATCTCGCGCTAGCATTGGGTTTTCTCGCCAAAGGCCCGATTGGGTGGACGCCGCTGCTTACCGTAGGAGTAACAATTCTCTTCGCGCGCGACTTGCGACTAACCCGGCAGTTGAAATTTGTGCGCGGGATCGCGCTAATGCTTGCCGTGGTCGCGCTTTGGGGGATTCCGGCGCTGATTCAAACGCACGGTGAATTTTTTGCGGTTGGAATCGGACGGCACGTCATTGGTCGCTCGTTTGCCACGATGGAAGGTCACGGCGCGAATTCTTTTTGGATGTATCTCCTGCTTCTGCCGTTCTATTTTCTAACAATCTTTGTTAGTTTTTTCCCGTGGTCGATCAAGCTGCCGTGGCTGACGAAGGAATTGTGGCGGAAGCGGAAGGCCGGAATCGCCGATCCCGGCTACAACGAGAATAAAATCGACAATTATCTTCTCGCGTGTGTCGCGATCATCTTCATTATCTTCACGCTGGTGAGAACGAAACTGCCGCATTACACATTGCCGGCGTTTCCTCTTCTTGCACTCCTGCTCGCGCGATACTGGTCGCAGCAAGGCCACTCGGTCGGCCGGAAATTCGACGGCTTTAAGCCGTCGAGTCTGAAAACTGTCGAAAATGAGTCGATAGTTAGAGGCGGGCGATTCTTCTTCAAACCCATCGTCATTGTCACAGCCTGTCTGTGGCTCGCAGTCGCTCTCATTGTCCCACCATTGGTCGCCCGGTCGTTTCCCGCGTACACGCTTTTCCAGCAATCGCGCGCGTATTTGCAGCAGAACATGCAATTGCCCTCCGTCGATTTCGAGGAGCCAAGCCTGGTCTGGTATTTTCGCAGCCGGGTGAACGGTTTTCTCACGCCGATGAATAGCCGTCACGCGGCGGAATTCATGGAAAAACCAGGAGCGCGTTTTGTGGTTCTGCCGACGTCGATGGTCACGACACTCTTTGGGAACCATCCTCAGACATGGAAAATATTTTCGACACGCGGCTTCAACATTGCCAAAGGAAAGCGTGTAGAATTGACGCTCGTGTTGAAGCCGGAGTGAACCAATTTGACGATTCAACGATTTAACATTTAACGATTCAGCGGGGATCCTCATGATCGCATTTCTCCACGGCAAACTCGTCAACGCATTGCCCACCCAGGCCATTATCGATGTCGCCGGGGTCGGCTATGAAGTTTTTATTCCGCTTTCGAGTTACGACAAACTTCCTGCGGCCGGGCAGGACATTCGCATGCTGACCCATCTTCATGTGCGGGAAGATGCGCACGTCCTTTACGGATTCATGACCGCGGCAGAGCGCGATCTTTTTCGATTGCTCGTTAATAATGTGAGCGGTATTGGACCGAAGCTGGCGCTCGCGGTGTTGAGCGGAATGAGCGTGAGCATTTTCAAAGCGGCGGTCGTAAACTCTGATGTTGCGTCGCTTTCGAAAATCAGCGGTCTCGGGAAAAAGACGGCCGAGCGAATTGTCCTCGAATTAAAAGATAAACTGGGTGTGGCTGCGGCTTGGGAAGCGGCAAGCGCGACGCACGCGCCCACGCCTGAGCAGGAACAAGCAA
>WNGH01003693.1_pt1 | contig 14666 bp, 11 predicted proteins | sample 5400631 | NCBI WGS metagenome assembly WNGH01 (sample SAMN13153373, study PRJNA577476) | soil metagenome | isolation source: 115 cm soil or saprolite under Garry oak tree replicate 1 | place: USA:California | collected 2016-06-15
CAGTCATTTCGACATGAATGCATTCATGACCGGTATGCATTCGACGGTCTATCCCAACGCGCCGGCCGGAGCACTGTATCCAGGCGATCCCGGATACCACGCGGGCAATCGTCCGATGAAGCCGAGACTTAACGATTGGGCGCCGCGCATCGGTCTGGCCTGGGATCCACGGGGAAACGGACGCATGACGGTGCGCGCCTCGTGGGGAATGTTTTATGACATGCCGTCTACGCTCTTCTATTACGGCTATTCAAATGAGCCGCCGTGGGGACAGGCGATCACATACAACAGCCCTCCGGGCGGCTTCTCTGATCCATGGTTTGGTTTTCCGGGCGGAAATCCGTTCCCGTATACGTTCAACAAGAATTCGGCTTTCCCGAAACAGGCACCCTACGTCAACGTTCCGCTGGATTATCATCCGCCATATCTGAATCAATGGAATCTCAGCGTCGAAAAGCAGATCGGAGCCAATTGGCTCGCCAAAGCAAGTTACATCGGGACCAATACGATTCATTTCTGGAGCCCGCGGGCTCTGAATCCTTCCGTGTACATTCCGGGCGGGCCTTGCACGATCAACGGCCAGACATTCAATCCATGTTCGACGACAGCCAATTCGCAGCAGCGCCGGTTGCTGACATTGCTGAACCCGACAGATGGTCCGTACTACAACTCGATCGTTACTCTCGACGATGGAGGGACCACCAGCTATAGCGGACTGTTGCTCTCGCTTCAGCACCGCTTGTCGAGTCATTTCACGGTGCAGTCCAATTACACCTGGTCGCACTGCATATCGGATCTTGGGACAACGTTGCTTGCCGGTTCGTATACCGATCCGAACGATCGGAGGTTCGATCGAGGAAACTGTCCAGGAACGGACCTGCGCCACATCTTTAATCTGTCAGCAGTGATTCAAGGCCCGAGATTCTCGCATCCGCTGATGCGAGGCGTCGCCGGCGGATGGCAGCTCGCCGTTATTGGTAGCGCGCATTCCGGCGTCGATTTCAATGCGACTTCCGGAATCGATACCGACCTCAACGGCGTCGGCGGAGATCGTGCGACACAAATTCTTCAGAACCCTTATTGCGAACACAAGACCATCAATTGCTGGCTGAACGCTGCCGCATTTGCCACGCCGGTCGGGAATGGAGTTCGAAGCAATATGAGTCCGTACACGCTCGTGGGCCCCGGATATTTGAATGTCGATGTAGCTCTCACGAAAACGATTCGCGTCGGCGAACGTCAGCGCGTGGATCTTCGCGTCGAAGCGTTCAACGTTCCGAATCGCACAAACTTTCTGACCAATAGCCCCAATAACCCGAGCGCGGTCTCGACCGGTCAGCAAAATGGCGCCGCCTTCGGGAAAATCCTGTATGACGTGGGGCCGAGGATCATGCAATTCGCGATCAAATACGCGTTTTGATTACAATGACGCAAACTTCGTGTGTAAATAAGGAGGAGTTCCTGTGCGCATGACATCCTCCGATGAGCGGGCGCGTACTGGAATTGCCGCTGAACGGCCGGCAGGTCACAGAACTGGTACTGCCTTCAGGCACCGCAAATGAGGTCGAGGGGCCGGTCAGTCACCTGAACTCGGTAAGTCGCAATTACAAGGCGGTCTTGGCGGATGGCTTTGCGGGCGCGGTCCTCTAACAGTCCTCTAACCGAGGCTCTTCACATCCTTGAGTGGAACTCTCCGCGCTGTACCGGTGTCTAGAGTGATGATGGGTTATTGAAATCCGAACGACCTCTAAGAAATTGCGCCGTCAAACGTTGACCAATCGGGAGTATTTTGCATAATTCCTCTCGCCACAAAACGTGTCTATGACGAGTGATCGAAAGGAGATGACGTATGAAGTCCATCGTAATTGGAGTGTCCCTTGCGCTTGCCGTGGTTGGAGTATTGTGGGCGCAGAACATCACAAAAATAGATCCACCTTCACCGCGGGCGGTTTCGATAGCCATGGCTATCGATCACGGTGCGAAGTGGCTCGCTTCGGCGCAGGGCGCCGATGGCGGCTGGGGTCAGGATGGCGGCGAGACATCGTACGTTCGGACGGCGGAGCGGTTGGAGTCCACTGGAAACGACGTTGCAAACACGGCGGTCGCGGCGCTGGCCTTGCTCGACGCCGGCAGACAGTATCAGCCCAATGTGGAGCGAGCACTGGATTTCATTCTGAAGAGAATTGAGGCCAGTCCCTCCGATGGCCTGGCAATCACCGACGGGCAGGGAACACAGATCCAGCGGAAGCTCGGTCCTTACATCGACACGTTTTTGGCGTCGATGCTTTTGGCAAAAGTCGATGGAACGTTCTCAAAGCCAACCCAGAATGCGCGTGTTCGCCGGGGACTGGAGAAGTGCGTCGCCAAAATCGAAAAAAATCAAAAAAGCGACGGCAGTTGGAATATTGCCGGCGGCTGGGCGCCCATTCTGGGCACGTCGATGGCGTCGCGCAGCCTATTTGAAGCACAGCAGAAGGGCGTCAACGTCAGTGATCGCGCGATGGCGTCTGCGGAAAATTACACGGTGAACGCGATTAGGGTTGCGCCTGCAGCCACTGCAAGTGCTTCACCTCCGCCTCCGCCCGGCGGGCCCGGTGTCGGCGCAAGAAGCGGCGTGGTCACCGGAGTGGCGGGCGGCGTATTAAGGGGATCCGCGGATTCCGCAGGCGTGCCGCTTTATCAAAGCGCGCAGGCGCTGGAACAGTTGAGCCGCACCGAGAAGGACCGGCAAAAGAACGCTAAAGAGATCGCGGCGATAAAGGTTCAACTCGCCGACGCGCGCTTTGTGGATGGCTTCGGTTCCATCGGCGGGGAGGAGTTCTTCTCGTACCTCAATATCGGCGACAGCTTGAAACGCAGTGGTGGTGATGAGTGGACGAAGTGGCACGCGCAAATCACGCAGAAGATCCTCAAGCTTCAAAACAGCGATGGCACGTGGGCGGGCCATCATTGCATCACCGGCCGCGTTGCCACCACCAGCGCGGCGATTCTCAACCTGAGCATCGATCGTGCGAATTAGCCGGCGCGCCTTCCTGCTGAGCGCTGCGGCCGCGGCTGCCTGTTCGCGCATCGAGAAAGGCAGCGCGCTTCAGAGAGCGGCGCAATATCTGTGGACGCAGCAGGCCGAAGACGGAGGTTTCCACAGCACCACTTATGGCCTGCTGCGTTCGGGGCAATCACTGACTCCATTTGTACTCGGAGCGTTGCTGGCCGTGCCGGAGGCGGCATCGCCCGCCAGACCGGTGGCGGTCGACCGCGCACTCGAATTTATCAAGAAGAATACGACTGCTGATGGGGCTCTTGGCCTGATGGACCCAACGGTTCCAGATTATCCAAACTACGCCACAGCTTTGGCAGTGACTGCGATCGTCAAGTCGGGACGCACCGGCGGGGACCGCGTCATCGCGGCGATGGCCGCGCAGCTCCGCGCTCAGCAGTTCGGCGAAGACAATGGCTGGAAGCGAGAGGACGCTCCCTACGGCGCCTGGGGAATGGGCGGCCCCATTCACCGGCCGCCGGAGGCCGGTCACGTCGATCTATCCATGACGCGATATGTACTGGAGGCCCTGCGGGCAGCAGGAGTGCCGGCTTCAGACCCCGCGATCGCGAGAGCGCTGGTGTATCTCCAACGGTCACAGAACAGCGATGGCGGCTTCTACTTTTCGACGGTGAATCCGGAAATCAACAAGGCGGGCGAAGCCAATGGTCATTTCGCCAGCTACGGCACCGCGACCGCCGATGGTTTGCTGGCTTTCCGCGCTGCCGGCGTATCCGATCAGGATGTCCGCTCCGCAAAGGCAATCCAATGGCTCAAGGATCATCACCAGCCGGACCGGGCGCCCGGATTTGAAGGAACAGCACGTGAGGCGTGGGGATCCGGACTGCGCTTCTACTATGCCTATGCCATTTCCCGAGCCATGCCCGGTCTGCCGGTAACGCTTCCGCCGCAGGATGCAAATGGCAGCTTCCGAAATCCAAACAAGATGGTGAAGGAGGACGATCCGCTGATCGCGACGGCATTCGCCGTCCATGTACTGCGTTAGCGGCGATTTTAAATTTCCCTTTGCCCCTTTGTTACCGAAGGGCGGGGAGCTGGTCGAGGTCCACTCGAAGCCACTCCGCCGAAGGCCCAACCGATGCACCGAAAACTTCATTAAGTAATAGGGCCCGCTGGAAAGACATTCGTCACGATACGCAGTTTGAACTGAGCCCGCCGATGGATACGGCGGGCTCTTTCGACTTAAAAGCTGAACCGAACGTGCGCTCTAAACTGCCGAAACTTTTCTGAATTCATCACCGTGGAGTTGCCCTTGTCCTGGATAAAGCCAAATGGGCTGGTGCTGTTGATGTTTAGACCCGCCGGCGGGTAGTTGTTGACCAGAGCCAGATTCGGCGCCGGATGGTTGACCACTCTTTGAAACTCCCGCTCGCATTGTTTGGCGCTATCAACGCAATCGTGAACGCAGCAAACAAGGCGGATCAATCGCCCATGGACGTCAAATTCCTTCTCTTCGATCGATGAGCCGGTGCTGGTCTGGCGTTCTGTTGTTACGGTGTGGACAGGACCTCTCAGGTTCAATTTTTCTAAATCTCCCATGTCCGTCACCTCGTCGTGTCAGGCTGAAGGACACAAACTTGAGGGTAATGTTTGCGAAGTTGAGACCTCGCACATCGAAAGATCCACTGCCTGGATTCATCCCGGCAATTGACACAAAACGATGCTGGGAATGTCGGTGTTATTAAAGCACTGGTACGCAAAAATGGTGGCCCAGGTGTTGAAATGAGTTGGCCGGTAGCCCCCAGAGCGGAATGAGATGGCGCCGGATTCCGAAACAAAGGTTTCAAGACGGAAACGCAATTCCTCAAGGCGGTTGCTCCAGGCCCGGCCCTGGAGGAAACCGAAAGATCTGAGAGCACAGCCAAGGCGTAAACCCTGAGCGATAACGTCCGATCGTGTATCGTCAATGCACGCAAAGAGAGCTTCAAAGCAATTCGCAACCTCGTGAATGGCTTCTGGCTTTCCCGAGATGGCGAACTGCATCAGTCCTTCCAGCGCATAAAAGGCGGCGTGAAGCTCGCCGCTATCGACTTCCTCGAGTATTCGTCCACGAAATCGATAAAAGGTGCTCCATATTGCTGGGTGCCTTTCAAATGGCAGCAGTGCCGCCGCGGTCTTCAACTGAAAGGGACCCGGCCGTGTGGACCAGCGATCCGGTAACTCACCTCGAGCATTGATAAACACGGGGAGGCTATTGCCCGGCGGCAGAACGTGCCGAAGAAGTTTCTGAAGCAGCTGTTTTCGAGGCCGTTCCGGAACCATTCCTCGGACGGCGTGCAGCCCGCGACACATCATCGCGAGGTCGAAGGTGAAGGTAGCGTCGTTCCGCCAATCGTCGGAGTCGTCGAAGTAATACCGAGTTGCGGGAGGATGATCAAAACTCGTGATCGTTTGCAGCCATTCGACAGCGGCGAGAGCTGCGGGACGCGTGTCGATTTCCGGCTGAAGACGAGCCAGCGAAGCGAGCCAGCTCAAGTAATAGCCGGTGATTTCCGGATACGCGAATGCCGGTTCATCATGTTCGTTCAACCAGCCGGCTATCGCGCCCCTGTGCCTGCCCGAACGGATGCGTACCTGGGAGTGGAGTAACCAGTTTGCAATAGCGATCTGTAAATGCGTGCTTGCTCTTCCGATACTTGTTGCCATGAGTATTGGTGCAGTGCCTCCGTCGGAACTTCCAAGCAATGTCTGTGTTCAACGTCCGTGAGCAGGCTGACGATCTGTTTCGCAAAATCATTCTCATTCACTATAACTAGGGACGGCAGATTGGCGGATATGAGCCCCCGTCCCCCATCCCGGGTGGACACGCAGATCCGGCCTGCTTTCAGGGACTCGATTACCTTCAAGGAACTTCCGCGAACGTTTTTGGCAGGGTTGACGGTGATCGAGCAACCTTGAAGCAACGGCTGTACGTCCTCAATAAAATCAAACACGGTCACGCCCGGCTGCTCAAAGCATCTGTTCCTCGCCGCAATAACACGCGCATCCGCCCCTCCAAGAATCCACAGCCTCACCCTGGGTACCTGCCGGCGAATCGCCGGATAAACGTCATTGAGAAAGTCGATAATCCCAGCAAGATTGGGTGGATATCGAAATGGTCCTATAAAAAGGATCGCTCCTTCTGCAGGCGAGGGCTGATAATGCCGAGTGATGTTGGCTCCGTTGCGGACGATGTGGACGTTCTCGCGCTGCAGCAAGGCGCGGTCTTCAGGGCTGCACGTTATGACGGCATCGAATCGGTTGATGTACTGGAGTTCGAACTCGTCTTCCTTGGATGATCCTGTCGCGGAGGCGTCTAGAAGCACATCGTGTAGTGTCAGAATCCAAGGCCGGCCATCCTTCATCTCGATGAGCTTTGCCAGCTCGACGTATTCGATTTGAACAATGTCCGGGTCACAGGCCGCTATCAAGCTCTGAAGGCTCGCTGCCAGTGTACGATTGGAGTGGCTGAGGATTCGGTTGATGCGGCCATAATCCGGGCGCGCTTTTCTCCCTCTCACTAGAGATACGAGATGACACTTCTGGAAATATTTGAAACTGGCATTCGAGTAGTGTTCCGATTCGTCGCTTAGCAAGATGATGTCGAATTCCCCGGCAAGCCGGTCGATCAGTTCGTGGATGCGTCTCGCACCGCCGTGTGCGGGCGGATAAACGCAATACGGGCTCACAATCATTATCAAAGGCGATCCGGTTCTTCTTGGCCGCCGGTAATAAACGCCGACTCCGGGAATGTGATGAAGATTGAACGGCGGATCGAAATGACTACGTAATCTGGAGCCTAGCGTGTTCGTAAAACCGGCTATATTCACCATTTCTCGAAAAGACTTCGCATCGAGCCTGGCGATCGTACCGAAAACCGTCCTTAGAGAATTTGAGGGCAGCGCCATGCGCAACTGAAATTGCAAACGGTTCCGCCTGAAGATCCGATCAATTTCTTCGGGTGAAAAGAACTTTAGGTTTGTGCTTCGATGGGCATGCCACACTTCGGATTTCGGACAGAAAAGCACTTCATAGCCTTTGCGCCAAGCCAGCACACTCCATTCGACATCTTCCCAGTAGAATGGCGCGTATGCCGTTGTTCTCTCGATGAAGTCCGCAAGCAGTTCACGCCGGAAGAGGGAACTGCCGCCACCCGCATAAGCATGGGTGCGAACGCCCTCGTCATCATCCGGCACAATGTCCAGTATCTCGAGAAGGCCTCCTCGATCGCGAATTTCGGTTAAGCCGGTCTCTTCGCGCCGGCGACTCGAATCCTGGAAATAGATCTGAGATGCAATCGCAAAAACAGACGGGCTCCGCCACTTTGCGGCCTCGCGCAGCGCGGCGGGATCGACCACCATGTCGCTGTTCAGCAAATATACCCAGTCGTATTTCGCCACTCGCACCCCGAGCGCGACAGCCTCGATAAACCAGAGCGGGTTCGACCGAAAGATCCAATCCGCTTGAAACTCCTGGGTCAGGTCGTGATACATGTCGCGCTCCGCCCCAGTCACAACAACAATTACCTGTTCGGGTTCTCCGAGTTCCGCGCAGGCTTTTCGTAGCGATTGCAGGCAAGGGAGAAGCCTCTCCCTGTTTGCGCGTTCGGGTATGACAATGGAGATCCCAGGGCAGAATGCAGATTTTGGCTTCGGAGAAAGCTTGGCCAGCTGGAGGATCCTGCCGGTTGCATCGACTGCGAGAATGAGCAGATAGAAAGGCACCAACAGCAATTTGCGAAACAGCAGCTTCATCGCAGCTCCAACCGTTCCAGGGCGAAGCCAAGATCGCGGCAATCTGCACTATTCGAGTGCGCGGATGGACGAAAGGCATGGCTGGTTGCGAAATTCAAGACCAAACGATCTCCTGCGGACCTTCGAAGCGGAAACGTGCGATCAAATTGCAAAAAGCGCCACGTGGGGTTTGCGATAGAGGAGATGACGTTTCCGTTTGCGGAAATAACCAACTCGTTGGAATGTGTCGCGGGATCGTGCGGCAAAATGCCCGAAATCCGAAGTCGCTGTGCCGGCGAATTAACGCGCAACTCTGCGACACTTCTTTTCTTGCTCCAAATCGCAACAGCGCCTGGCTCAGACCACCATCCTCGTGTCAATTGAGGACTGAGTCCTTCCCGCGCGCGAATCCTCGACTTCCACGGTTCGGGCCTGTATGCGATTTTCCAGACACAGTCGCGGCAAGCCGAATTCGCGCCGGTGACATACCGTTGTCGAAACTGGCGGTAACTGTCGCTATGCCAGATTTCACGAATGCCGTCGGAGTGAAGATTCCCAAGTGCGATTTCGTCATGAACTTCACAGACGACAACATCTCCATTCGCCAAAACATGAACGCTCTCGAAAGGACTCTGGTCGCACGTGTGAATACGGCCGCCGGTAGGGAGCGATGGCGCGTAATAGTGTGGAATTTCGCTGAGCACCGGGTGGATGTCGAGATCGGAATTCAGCACCGTGATCGGTAAACGCGGACAGGCGATACGCGTTTCTGCTACCGCCTGACCCAGCGAGTTCTTGAATTCTGTCGTCAGCTTGTTCGACTCAAGTTCCCGAGAGAAATCGTAGGGAACCGGATGTCTGCCGATGATCGGATGGATGAAGATCTCGGCTGCTCCGACTTCGATGGCATAACGGCTGGCAGGCAGGAGTTGATCCAGATTCTGGCTCATGGCGACGAAGCAAAAGTCGAGTTTGGGCGTAGTTTTCTTCAGATGGATCTTCAACCGAACCACATCGTCGATGCGCGCCTTCAGGGCTCGCAGTGACCCGAAGCCGTAAATGTCCTGGTACTGTTTTTCGTCGAGTGTGTGAATCGAAACAGCCAGCCGATCCAAGTCGCTCTCGACGATTTGCTGCACCAGGCTTGCCGGCGCAGACGAAAGCGCCGTGACTAGTTCCGTGTAAGCACCAGTGGCGCAGGCGAGTCGGATAGCCTCCATTAAGCGCGGGTAGTGAATCGACTCGCCGGAATAATTGAGACCAATGAATTCCGGCTCATCGAGTTGCCTGATGAGGGAGCGATACACGTCGAAATCCAGATTGCGTCCTGCGCCCCAGCGGACTTCGCGAGTACAAAAGATGCATTTGAACGGGCACTTCGATGTGAGCTCGATCCACAAGATCTTCGGAACCGGTGTAACCATCCGGTCCGTGTCGGGCTCAAACAGAGTCGGCTCTGATTCTGTCGGCCCGTTGCGCCCTTTGGAAAAGAGCCGATTCAATAGATTCATGTGTCCCTTCCCATAAGTTTTCCACGATGTCGACAATAGCCTGCGCACTGCCGCCGTTTCCGAACGGATTCGTCTTTGATAGAAGACTCCCACGCAAAGGTCCTCGCACCTTCAAATTTTCGAGGGCGAGCCGCAATGCGTCAGGTGAGTCTCCAATGAGCTGGACTGTGCCTGTTGCCAACGCTTCCGGTCTTTCCGTTTTCGCACGGAACAGTAGAACCGTCTTGCCAAGAGTTGGGGCTTCTTCCTGAATGCCGCCGGAATCCGTGACGACAGCCCACGCATGGAGCAGCAAATGAATGAAATCCGAATAGCCAAGCGCTTCGAGTAGCCGAATTCGAGCCTCACCTCGAAGTATCTCCGCCGACTGACGTACGGCTGGATTTGGATGAACAGGAAACACAAGGCAAACATCCTTGTTCTCATTTACGAAACGTCTCAGCGCTAGAAAGGTTCGTTCAAGCTGCGGAATGTTTTCGCGTCGGTGCATTGTCAGAACGATTCGTTTCAACATCGACGTCTCAGCGATGATTCGATCAATGCGGAGAGATGCTGTGTGTCCTCTGAGGACCTTCATCAAAGAATCCACAATGGTGTTGCCGGTAACAAAAATTCGTGAATCCGGAACACCTTCGGAAAGAAGATTCGAGCGGTTATTCACTGTGGGCGCAAAATGATATGAAGCTAGTTTTGTAATTCGCTTTCGGTGAATCTCCTCGGGAAATGGACGCATGTCATCGCCGGACCTCAGTCCGGCCTCAATGTGGCCAACGGGTATTTGCATGAGGGATCCTGCCACGGCGGCTCCCACAGCAGTCGAAGTGTCCCCTTGAACTAGAAGGAGATCCGGCGACTCATGGTTGAGGTGAGGAATCAATCGCGGAATCACCCTGTCGGACACATCATCCGGTTGCTGGTCGTGCCGTTGGAGAGCGAAGTCGTGGTCGATGCGCAACCGAAACAGCGTGATCACCGGCTGCACCAGATGTCGATGTTGGCCCGAGCTGATATTGACAGTTTGGAATGCGTCCGCTCTTCTTTCGAGTTCGTGAATCACGGGTGCGAGCTTGATTGCTTCCGGCCTTGTGCCGAATACGATCATGATTTTGCGGCGCTGCTTCATATCTCTGCCTAGGGATGTCCCAGCACAGGATGCGGAATGTAAGGTTCTTCCAGAAAGGAAACCTCGTCACTCGCCAACGAGATACTTAGCGCCGCCACTGCCTCTTCGATGTGCTCCGGATCTGTCGCTCCGACGACTGGCGAGGTGATCCACGGCTTCGACATCATCCAGGCGAGTGCGATTTGCGTAGGTTTGAGGCCGCGCCGTCGTGCGAGTTCAACGGTGCGATCGACAACCGTGAAATCCGCCTCCTGATAGTAGAGACGATGTGCGTAATCGTCGGTCTTGGCTCGAAGCGTTTTGCCCCAGCCGCTGCGGGATCGGTTTCCCGCAAGAAAGCCGCGTGCGAGCGGACTCCATGGCAGAAGTGCGATGCCTTCAGCTTTGCAAAGCGGAATCATCTCGCGTTCCTCTTCGCGGTAAACGAGGTTGTAGTGATTCTGCATCGATATGAACCTCGTGTAGCCAAGCGCGTCCGCCGTGTAGAGCGATTTCGCAAATTCCCATGCAAACATGCTGGAGGCGCCGATGTAACGGACCTTTCCCGCCTGCACCAGATCGTTTAGCGCGCAAAGTGTTTCCTCGATCGGAACTTCGTAGTCCCAGCGATGAATCTGATACAAGTCGATGTAATCCGTACCCAGACGTTTCAGCGATGCGTCCATGGCTTGCATGATGTGATTTCGCGACAGACCGCGGTCATTCGGTCCCGGTCCCATCGCACCATTTACCTTGGTGCCAATCACCACTTGGTCGCGCCGGCTGAAATCGTGGAGAGCGCGGCCGAGGATTTCTTCGCTGGCGCCATTGGAGTAGACATCCGCAGTGTCGAAAAAATTGATGCCGCGTTCCAGGGCCGTTTTGACGACGCTGCGGCTAAGGCGCTCGTTGATCGTCCATCGCTGCCACTCGTGAGTTCCAAAGGACATTGTGCCCAGACAAATTTTCGAAACTTTGAGACCGGCCCGCCCAAGCTTTACGTAAGCGACTGAAGAACGATTGCGGGTTCGAGCGAAAAGGAGGCGCACTGTGTCCTTCCTACTTACTGAGACAATCCCGCTATCATCGAACCGGAATAATTCCGCGCAGTCAGCGTAAGCGTCACGGCTGTCGGATTCGGAAACGCCGGAGCCAACTCCAACTGGTCCGTGGCGTTGAGCACAGGCAAAGCAAAGTGGATGTCCGGACAAGCGGCTGGTCGCACGGAACAGAGAGGCAATCCGGTCGTACAGAGAAGCCTTGTGAACAAATGAAACGAGAGGGGCTGCCCCGTCGTCGCATCAATCACACTGCCTTGAACAAAACCGGAACGCAGGACTTGCGGTGCCGCTTGCAGGAGGGCGAGAAGAACCAACACTAACAACCCAGATCCGATGGTTGCCATATTTCACTCTCCCGAAAGTTTGCGCAGAAGGTGTGGCGTACCTTTATCGATTGTAATGCAGCCAAACATCGATAGACACACAACGACCCGACCGTATACTAGAATGTCGCACTGATTCAATATAGCGGAATGTCCGGTAGTGGGTCATTTTGAAAGAATTGCCACTCCTGAACGCGGGCTAAAGCCCGCGACTACATTAGTGCGACGGCGTTTCGGTCTCATGTAGTCGCGGGCTTTAGCCCGCGTTCATTCAAATTGACCCACTACCGAATGTCCATGTCCAGCGGCACCGTATAACGCCGCGGAAGGCAGTTTCGAGTTACGCGATATTCCTTCGGGCGAATACCTAGTTCGGGCCCAACTGCAATCGAATGGCCGGTTCGAGCCAGGTCAACCGCCCCCGATTCCGCCAATGGCCACTGCGTCCGTTGATGTGCGCGGCAGCGATGTTGACGGTGTCGTTGTCACGTTCGAGCCGCCAGTGTCCATTTCCGGACGAATCACACTGGAGAGCAAAGCACTACCGGCAGGCGTGCGCGCAAATGTTTCGCTCCGTCCTTTTGTCTTCAACCCTGGCATCGGATTCCCGATCCGCCCACCGCAATGGAATTCGGACGGGAGTTTCAGAATTGACGGCATTCCTCCGGGCGAGTATCGCGTCGATGCCTGCTGCATCAGCGGCAATCAAGCAAATATATACGTGAAAGAAATCCGCCTCGGCTCGGTGGACGTTTTGAGTCATCCATTGGTAGGTGGCCAACTGAAACTCTAAGCCTATTCTCGGAGAAAAATTCCCAACCAGTCGCCCGCCGAAACCGGTCGTCATCGGTCCCCCGTCTCGGGTGGGAGTCACCGTGAACATCGGTCCAATTTCAAAACGTGGATACTCCTGCGCGTGACTGACCGCAGGCCAGAACAACACAGCGAAGAGCAAAACAGCCAATCGGTATTTCATTCGCGCAGGACATATCACAAATACGCACCAGGAACTGCTACATCTTTTGTCTCGCCGTGTCTCGCCGTGCTATACCTAAAACCAGATGAAAAGAGTTGGTCTATTGCTCTTACTCTTCGCGAACCTGGCATTTGGGCAGGGAACATCTCTTCCCGTTTTTGTCGACTTTCCTCAGATTGCCGTTGGTGGTGACGCCGGTGGACCGAATTACGTAACCCTGCTTCAGATTGTCAATAACAACTCGGCTACCACAACCGGACACCTCGCGCTCTATTTGGACGATGGGTCACCGCTCGCGGCGCTTTTCGACGGACAGGGTCCGCAAACATCAATGGATATCCCGCTGGCCTCCGGAGAAAGCCGACAAATTCAGCTGACCATGAATGGCGCGATTACCACTGGATGGATGGAAATCACCTATTCGCCTTCCGACGCATTGACCACAGTCATTCTCCAGTTCAGGTACGGAAATACGCTACTTTCGGAAATCGGGGTACCGCCGGCAGACCCGATCTCGGGTGCCGATCTTGCCGTGGAAACCGACACGGGCCTTAACACCGGGCTCGCATTCGCGAATCCCGACACCGTTGCCGGCGCGGTTTTTGTGACGTTATGGGATCCGGGTACGGGAACACAGGTCAGCGGCGTTACCGTACAGTTGCGTCCAAAGGGTCATGTTGCGAAATTTCTGACCGAGCTCTTTCCCAATGTCGCTAACATCGCCCAGATGCGAGCGAAGGTCTCGCTCGATTCTTGTTCAGATACGTCTTGCAGCTTTGCCGGCGGCAGCTTCGTGGCAGCAGCTGTGCGCCTGAATGGCGACCAATTCACCACGATTCCCGTTGCCGAGGCCGCGACAGACGGAGAACAGGTTCGGATTTTGCCCCAGGTGGCGTTCGGCGGGCCGGCCGACGGTCTGAACATGAAGACCGTCCTGTATTTCACGACAAATGTCTCCACTGGAGTCTTCGGTACGGCCGAAATTTTCGACAATGATGGAAAACCACTGGCTGCGTCGCCCGACGGCGCGGTTCCTTCATCGTCAATCACGTTCACAGTGAACGGTAATCGCGTAAACCGGATCGTGCTGGGGGGCGACCAGACCTTGCGCAGCGGATGGATCCGTCTGACGTTGTCGGGAAGGGTCCACTTCATTTGTAACGCGGTGTTCCAAACCTTTAATGGCACGAATCTCGTTTCTGAGGCGAGCGTTCTTGAATCCGCTCCGATCTCACGAGGCTTGATTTACGTGAAGACGCAATCCGGCCTGACGAATGTAGGTGTTGCTTTTGCAAATTCCCAGACAACGCCAAACATCATTACGCTGAAACTCTTCGACCGGCAGGGATTCATGTCGGCGAGGCAGGACATCACGCTGCCACCTAACGGACACCTTGCGCGGTTTGTAACCGAAATCTTTCCGCAGTTGGCTTCCCTCACGGATTTTGACGGTGCAGTGTCCATGTCCAGTTCGACGGATTTTTCAGCGCTCGCACTGCGTTTGAGTTCGACCCGGATTGCAACGCTGCCTGTTGCATCGAACGGAATGTACCGGCCCTCGATCACCATGCTCCGCATCACGACCGCACAGAGATCGCCAACTCAAGTGAATTTCGAGATCGATGTCACGGATTTCGATTCCGATGCGGCTAAGGATTCCGCAACGGCGATTCTGGGTTTGGCAGGCGTTGACTTCGGAGATGGAAGTGGAATTGACGCCGGAACTATCAGTCTCGACGGAACGGCATTGCTCAATCGCAATTCCGGCACGCTCCGAGGCAGCTTTCAGCCACCCGGCATCGCGAGCGTTCCGAGCGGCACCCGCGCCGCCTTTTACATCGTGATCGCCGATTCAGCAGGCAATGCGAGCAACATCGTCGCCATACTGATTCAGTTCTGACCTCCAGTCTACGTCTGCGTGTA
>WNGH01003695.1_pt1 | contig 14666 bp, 16 predicted proteins | sample 5400631 | NCBI WGS metagenome assembly WNGH01 (sample SAMN13153373, study PRJNA577476) | soil metagenome | isolation source: 115 cm soil or saprolite under Garry oak tree replicate 1 | place: USA:California | collected 2016-06-15
CCCTGCTGGGCGGGACGGCTTCGTCGCAAGTGATGAACGACGTCGAGCGTTGCTTCAAGGAGGCCGACCCGGACGTCGCTCTGCGGCACTGCTCCGACGCGATCGACTCCGGTCAGCTCTCGCCGCCGCAGCTCGCGACCGTCTATGTCAACCGCGGCAACATCCACACGCGTAAGGGGCGGTACGACGTCGCCGTGCTGGACTACGACGAGGCCCTTCGCTTGAGCCCGACCCTGGTGCTGGCGGTCCACAACCGGGGTCTCGCGTACCTCAGTCAGGGCCAGTACGACCGGGCCATCCTGGACTTCGACCGCGTGCTCGGCCTGCAGCCCCTGCCCGAGGCCTTCATGAACCGCGGCATAGCCTATGCGCGCAAGGGCGAGCTGGACCGCGCGATCCGGGACTTCGACCAAGCCCTCTGGCTCAGGCCGACGTACGCCGAGGCGCTGCTCAACCGGGGGAACGCCTACGTTCGCAAGGGTGAGTTCGACCACGCGCTCAAGGATCTCGACGAGGGGATCCGGCTGAATCCGTCCTACGCGAAGGCCTTTTTCGATCGCGCCCTCGTGCATATGCGCAAGGGCGCGTACGACCGGGCCATCCAGGATTTCGATGAGACGCTCCGGCTGAACCCGCAATCGGCGGAGGCGCTCGCCGGTCGCGGTCGGGCTCATCAGACGAAGGGGGACCAGGACCGCGCCCTGCGCGACTACGACGCGAGCATCGGCCTCAGGCCCGTGTACGCGGACACGTTCGTCAGGCGGGGCGTCATCTATCTCGCTCGACGGCAGTACGACCGGGCCATCCAGGATTTCGACGAGGCGGTTCGGCTGGGCCCTGAAATCCCGCAGGCGTACCGACTCCGGGCCCTCGCCCGGCTCGGCCGGCGCGAGTTCGATCGCGCGATCCCGGATCTGGACGCGGCGCTGCGACTCGATCCCGGGTTCGCGGACGCGCTCGTCACCCGGGCTCTCGCCTACCTCAACAGGTCGGAGCTCGACCGCGGCCTTCAAGATTTGGACGCGGCGCTCCGGCTGAGCCCGAGCCACCCGGAGGCCCTTCGTATGCGGGGCCTCATCTACCTGGGCAAGCGCGAATACGACCGGGCGATCCAGGATCTGGATGTGGCGATCCCGCTGCTCCCGCGCTCGGCGGAGGCGTTCGGCGCGCGCGGTCTCGCGTATCTGCGCAAGGGGGACCCCGAGCGGGCGCTCCCGGACCTCGACGAGGCGATCCGCCTCGATCGTCGGGACCCGGTGATCTTCCACAACCGGGCCATCGTCTACTACCGGAAGGACGACTACGACCGCGCCCTCCAGGACCTCGACGAGGCGATCCGTCTCGACCCGCGCAACGCGGATGCGTGGAGTCTGCGCGCCTCGACCCGCTCCCGCCGGGGCGAGTACGACCTCGGCCTTCGGGATCTGGATCAGGTGGTCCAGCTGAATCCCGGCGGGGCGAAGGGGTTCCGCGACCGCGGCTGGGTCCGGTTCACGCAGGGCCAGTTCGCGGCCGCGCTGCCGGACCTGACGCGCGCGGTGACGCTCGCGCCGAGCCAGGCCTATGGGGTGATCTGGCTACATCTGGCACGCTCGCGCGCGGGGCAGGGTGCCCACACGCTCCGTGACGAGGCTCGGCCCGTCGACCGTCAGAAGTGGCCGTGGCCCGTGATCGCGATGTACCTGGGCGAGATCACGCCCGAGGCGCTGGTACGGGCGGCGGCTCACTCGGATCCGATCACGCAACGTGAGCAGGAGTGCGAGGCGCACTTCTACATCGCCGAGCAGCTGCTGATCCAGGGCCGGCAGGACGACGCACGTCCGGAGCTGGAGAGTGCGGTCGCGAGCTGCCCCCGGGTCTTCTACGAGTACGGTGCCGCCGTGGCCCACCTTGGAGCGCTGCGCAGGTGAGGGTGGCTGCGGCTCAGCCGCGACGCCGCAGCTTCGGATCCCAGGCGTCACGCAGCGTGTCGCCGAAGAGGTTGAAGGCGAGAACGGCGAGGCTGATCGCGAAGCCGGGGAAGATCGCGAGCCAGGGCGCCTGCTCCATGAACGCGCGCCCGGTGCTACTGAGCATCAGCCCCCACGAGGGCGTGGGCGGCTGAGTGCCGACGCCGAGGAAGGACAACGTCGCCTCGATCAGGATCGCGTTGCCGAGCCAGATCGACGCGATGACGAGGATCGGCGCGGTGACGTTGGGCAGGATGTGGCTCAGGATGATGCGTGGGTGCCGGCAGCCGATCGCCTGCGCCGCCTCGACGTAGCGGTTCTGCTTGGCCGAGAGCACGGCGCCGCGCACGATGCGCGAGTTGCCGGGGATGATGACCATGGCGATTGCCAGCATCGCGTTGGTCGTGTTTGGCTTCAGCACGGAGATGATGGCCAGCGCGAGCACGAGTCCGGGGATCGCCTGGACCGCGTCCATGACCCGTTGCAGGATCAGGTCGAGCCGCCCCTCGCAGTAGCCGCAGAGGAGTCCGATGACCATGCCCGCCGCCGTGCCGATGCCGACGGCGAGCAACCCGACCCAGAGCGAGATCCGGGCACCATAGATGATGCGGCTCAGCACGTCGCGGCCGATGTCGTCCGTGCCAAAGGGATGCGCGCGGCTGGGCGCCGAGAGGCGGATCTCCGGCTGGATCCCCAGCGGATCGTACGGCGCCAGGACAGGGGCGAAGACCGCCGTCAGCACGATCACGACCAGCATCGCGGCGGACGCGGCGCCGAGCGGCTTCCGCTTCAGCGTCAGCCAGAGGAGTCGCCCCCGGCTGATGGTGGTGATCTCGGGGGCTTCGAACCTCGTGACGCGGGTCACCGGGACCGTCGCCATCAGCCGCTCACGAGTAGCGGATGCGCGGATCCAGCCACGCGTATGTCAGATCGACGATCAGGTTCAGCGTGACGAGCGTCGCGGCGACCAGCATGACGTTGGTCTGCACGATCGGATAGTCGCGATACAGGATGGCCTCGACGGTGAGCCGTCCCATGCCGGGCAACGCGAAGATCGCCTCCACGACAAACGTGCCGGCGAGCAGCGTGCCCAACTGGCCGCCGACGATCGTGACGACGGGGATGAGCGCGTTCTTCAGCGCATGCTTGTAGACGACGATCTTGCCGGCCAGACCCTTGGCCCACGCCGTGCGCACGTAGTCCTCGCGCAGCACCTCGAGCACGGTCGAGCGCGTCATGCGCATCGTGGCCGCCGACAGGCGGAAACCCAGGATGGCCGCCGGCACGAGGAACTGCTGCAGGTTCCTCCACGGCGAGTCCCAGAAGCTCACGTAGCCGATCGGCGGGATCCAGTGGAACCAGATCGCCGCGAAGGTGATGACGAGCGTCCCGAGCCAGAACTCGGGCATCGAGAGGCCGGAGACGGCGACCACGCGCCCGACGTAGTCGGACCACGTGTCCTGCCGAGTCGCCGAGAGGACACCGACGGGAATCGCGATGATGAGGCCCAGGATGATCGCCAGCGCCGCCAGCTCGAGCGTGACGGGGATCGCCTTCTTCAGCGCCACCGGGATCGGCTCGTTCGTGAAGATGGAGTAACCCGGGTTCAAGCTCACCATCTGCCAGAGCCAGATCGCGTACTGCTCGTGGTAGGGTCGGTCGAGGCCGAGGTTCTTCCTGAGCTTCTGGAGGTCCTTCGCGCTGACGTTGCCGGACTCGCCCATCAGCGCGGTCAGCGCGTCGCCGGGCATGACGCGCATGAGCCCGAAGACGATCAGCGAGGAGAGCACGAGCACAGGGACCGAGAGCAGCAGGCGTCGGATCACGTACTTGTGCATGGCCGCTCGCCCGACCGACTACTCGGTACCGACCTCCCGGGTCACGATCATTTGTCGAGCCACACGCGGGCGATCGTCGGCGACCCGTAGGCGTCGGTGCGCCGGATGGCGAGGGCGGCGCCATTGCGCATGTGCGGCTGGAAGACGAGGAAGCCGTTGTCGTACGGCATCCACATGCGCAACACCTGGTCGTACTCGCGGTCCACGATCTTCTTGGCGATCGCGCGCTGCTCGCTGCGGTCCGGCGTCCGGCGCAGCTTCGTGGTCAGCTCGTCGATGACCGGATCGTTGACGCGGAAGAAGTTCTTCGTGGACTTGGAATGCATGTACATGTAGGTCCGCTCGTCGAGGCCGACCGCGTGGCCCGACTGGAACCCCCACGCCATCCCGTCCCACTTGCTGTCGACGTAGCGGCCATAGTAGGTCGTGTAGTCGAGCTTGGTGATCTTCACGTCGATGTTGAGGTTCTTCTTGAGATCCTGCTGCACGACCTGGACCTGCGACGTCATCTGCGGGAAATATTCGTAGTAGAAGAGCGTCGTCTCGAAGCCCTTGCCGTGGCCCGCCTCGGCCAGGAGCCTCTTCGCCTCCTCCGGCCGGTACTGCCACCAGGGGCCGAGGTCCTTCGCCGTCGGCGGGGTGTCCTGATAGTAGACGTACGGTACGCCCCAGCCGAGGATGCCGTGGCCCTCGTAGATCGTGTCCACCTGCTTCTGGCGGTCGATGGCCATCGAGACCGCGCGGCGGACCCGGACGTCGTTGAAGGGCGGCCGGTCCTGGGCGAGCGAGATGCCGAAAGGCGTCAGCACGTTCTTGTACGTCTGCACGATGGCGTTCGGATTCGTCCTGCGGACCACGTCCACCTCGGAAAGGCTCGCCAGCGAGAGGAAGTCACTCTGGCCGGTGCGGAACGCCGCCACGCGGGTCGCGGTATCAGGCGTCGAGAGGATCACGTACTCGTCGAGGTAGGTCCGGCCCTTGTCGTAGTAGTCGGGGTTCCGCTGGAGCACCACGCGCACCTTGCGGGTGTGCTCCTTAAGGATATACGGGCCCGTGCCGATGAGCCGCTTCTTGAGGTCACCGTCCTCTTCCAGGACCTCGCGCGAGAAGATCACCGTGACGGACTCCGCGACGTTTTGGGGGAACAGCGTGTTCGGAGTCTTGAGATGGATGCGCAGGGTGTGCTTGTCGGGCGACTCCATCCCCTCGATTTCCTGGAACGTGAACGACTGCACGCCCTCCTTCGCGTACTGCTCGTAGCAGTACTTGACGTCGGCCGCGACGAGCTCGCGCCCGTTGAGCGGCGGCACGTTCTGCCACTTGACCCCCTGGCGGAGCTTGAAGGTCCAGACCCGCGCGTCTGCGGTGCTCTGCCACGACTCGGCAAGGTCGCCCTTGAGCGTGAAATCGGTCGTGGCGGACGCCTCGTCGGGGAACGCGTAGCGGATGAGGCGGCTGCTCGTGAGCCCCGCGAATTGAAACAGCCCGACCGACTGCGTCATGCGGGGGTCGATCCCCGGCGGGTCCCACTGCGAGGCTCGGGTGAGGGTGCCGCCTCGCTTCGGTGGCTTGGTGCTGGCCGGTATCCAGTCGGGGTACGGAGACACGGTCGCCGCGAGCGCCCGACCCTGGCCGGCGCCAGCGACAAGGGCCGTCGCGCCGATACCGGTCAATCCGGCTTTCCGGAGGAACTCGCGTCGATCGAGGGTCGCCATAATCTGCTCTCCTTCTCTGCGTTGTGAAGGAAGGACCCTTGCCGGAGGCGTGGGACCCGAGTGGCCGGAACGATGCCGTAGTCGACACGGCGAGTCAAGCGGAATTGGGGAAGGGCCAGTCCTCGATCAGCAGGCAGTCGTCGCCGCAGCCGCTCGCCGCGACGCGGAGAGGTGTCGAGAAGATGAGCCGCCACCCGGCGTGAGTGATCACGCGCGGATGGCGGCTGGCTAGGCGGAGGTGTTAGACCTTACGGACGTTCGCGGCCTGCAGCCCCTTCGGGCCGCGGGTGACTTCGAACTCGACCTGATCACCTTCGGCGAGGCTCTTGAAGCCCTGCGCCTGGACGGCGGAGTAGTGGACGAACACGTCCTCGCCGCCCTCCTGGGTGATGAAGCCGAAACCCTTCGCGTCGTTGAACCACTTCACTCTTCCTGTTGCCATGTCTGAAACCTTCCTTCAGGGGACTTACCCCTTTGATTGCTCCCGCCGGATGACGGGGTCATCCGCCGAAATCGGCGGACAAACAAAAACGCCGTGCGCACTGGATCTCGCACGGCGTGTATCTCGGGTACCGAAACACTCCATCCGGACATTCCCAGAACCACACACTTTGTAACATGCCGCTCCAACACCGTCAAGAAATTTTGCGCTATGCCCCGGCGGACCCGGGCGCCGCCGCGGCCGGCGGCTCCTCGTCGGTTTCCGTGAGAAGAGTCCAGTCGTCGGGCGACTCGGCCTCCGGCCGGTGCCCCGCTTCCGTCATCATGACGCGGCCGCGACTCGGCGAGAACCACTCCCACTGTCCCGCCGGGGGCCCCATCTCCTGGGGATCGCCCATCTCGGGACCGACTTCTCCCGTCGCGGCGCGATCGGCTTTCCGCTGCCGCTTCGCCTCCTGCTGCGACTTGCGTAGCGCTTCTTTCTGCCTGCGCTCGAATCCATAGTGCTTTCGACGAGTCATCCGGAAGCGCCTACTGGTATACCCAGGTGCGGGTTCGTGCGACGCGGACTGACCGGAGATGTATTTGAATAGACGCCCAGCAGCCTACACGGGGCCGGCGCGTCGCGCAAGAGCCGTCGTGAGCACACCCAAGATCCCGGGGAGGGCCGGATAGTCGCCGAGGGTGGACGCGCGATGGAGCCAGGCGAGGCACCCGTCCGCGTCGAAGAGCGCGACGCCGGACTGCTGACGCCAGTCGCCCGTGCGCGCACCCTGACGGGCGCCGCGCCGGAAGGCCCTCGCGTAGCTCAGGTACGAGTCGAGGCGGAAGACGGCGCCGAGGCTGAGCCGCCCGAGGCCGAGCGCGGCGTAGAGGCGCTTCTCTCCGTCCACGAGGCAGGGGAACGGCGAGCCCGCCGTCATCAGCCGCTTCGCCTGAGCCGGAGAACCGGTGCCGACGGCGATCACCGCGACGCCGAGGGTTGCGATCTCCGCGTGCGCCTCGCGTACCCGCGCGAGGAAGTCGAGACAGGGCATTCAGCCGTAGTAGCGGATGCACACCGCCAGCAGCGGCCGGCCGCGAAAGCCGGAGAGCGCGACGTCGCGGCCGTCGCCGTCGGTGAGGGTGAGGTCGGGGAGGCGCTCGCCGAGGCCGAGCGTCACGAGACGGGGCGGCGAACGTCGAGCCGGGTCGACTGGTACGTCGCGCCGTCCCCGAAGTCGCTGAAGCGATCCGAGGTGAGGAAGTTGATCGTGCCGCCGTGTGATTCGCCCGCCGGCCGCTGCCCGGGCACCAGCACGACGCCGCGGGAGACCTCGTCGCTCACGCGCAGGCGCAAACGGATCGCCCCGCGGTCGTTGAAGCACTCCACGGTCGCGCCGTCTTCCAGACCTCGCTTCGCGGCGTCGTCCGGGTGCAGCACGCACTCGGGTGGCCCCGCCTTGCGCCGGAGCGCGGCGATGCCGCTGAAGGCCGTGTGGCTCTGGTAGTACCCCGGCGCCGTGAGCAGACGGAGCGGATACCGAAGCGCCTCACGGTCGCCGATCGGATCGGGCTGCCAGTCGGGCATCGCCGGCAGCCCCTTCGCCGCGAGACGCTCGGAGTAGAACTCGAGGCGCCCCGAGGGCGTCCCGAACCGCTGCTCGCCGTCGGGCGCGCACTTGACCGGCCCCGCGTCGCCGAACGTCGCGACGTCGACGCGCGCCGCGGGCCCCGTCGCCGTGCTGAAGAGCGTCCGGACCAGCTCGTCGGTCGCCATCGAGAAGATCGGCGCGGTCACCCCGAGCCGGCGCGCCAGCTCTTGCGCGAGCCGTCGGTTGGGCCACGCCTCGCCGCATGGCTCGACGACACGATGCGCGAACTGCAGATAGTACGTGCCGTAGGCGCGATGGACGTCCTCCGTCTCGAGGTACGTTGCGGCCGGCAGCACGATGTCGGCGTAGCGCGCGGTATCGGAGAGAAACGGGTCGTGGACGACGGTGAAGAGATCCTCCCGCTCGAGGCCGCGGCGGACCGTCGCGGCGTCGGGGCACGTGACGGCGGGGTTGTTGCCCGCGACGAAGAGCGCCTTGATGGGCGGACGCTCGAGCGTCAGCAGCGCCTCACCCAGGCGCGAGTGGTTCACGAGCCGCGTCAGCGCGGGCCCGGCCGGCTTGCGGATCGGGCTCGGGTCGAGACCGAACGACGCCGCGGTCATGAGCAGGGCGCCGCCGCCGGGCTTGTCCCAGGCGCCGACGACACCGGGCAGGAGCGCCACGGCGCGGATCGCCTGACCGCCCTGGTGCGAGCGTGACATGCCTTCGCCGAACCGGATGAACGGCGCCCGCGCCCGGCCGTACATGTGCGCGAGCCGCTCGAGGTCGGATACCGAGACCCCGGTGATCTGCGTCACGCGCTCCGGCGCGAAGCGCGGCAGGACCTCGCGCTCGAGACGGTCGAAGCCGAGGCTGCGACGCGCGAGCCACGGGCGATCGCAGAGGCCGTCGCGCGCGAGGACGTGCATGACCCCGAGCGCGAGCGCGGCGTCGGTGCCGACGTTGACGCGCAGGTGCCAGTCCGCGCGCTCGGCGGTGCGCGAGCGCCGCGGCTCGATCACGATGAGCTTGGCGCCGCGGTGACGCGCCCGCTCGACGAACGGCCAGATGTGAACGTTCGTCGTGAGCAGATCGGCGCCCCACGCCACGATCAGGTCCGACTGGGCGACCTGCTCGGGGTCGGTGCCGCCCACGGACCCGCACGCCGCGTCCCAGCCCGCCTCCGCGCACGTGTCGCACACGGTGCCGGCCAGGAGGCGCGTCGAGCCGAGCGCGTGGAACAGGCCGAGGATCAGGCCGCGGTTCAGCTGGCCCTGGTGTGCGCTGTACGCGTAGCCGAGCAGCGCGAGCGGTCCGTCCTCGCGGAAGATCTGCCGCCAGCGTGTCGTGATCTCGTCGAGCGCGCGCTCCCAAGGGATCGGCTGGAACTTTCCCTCGCCCTTGCGCCCGGTGCGCCGGAGCGGTGTGAGCACGCGGTCGGGCGAGTAGAGCGCTTCGTGGTCGCGGTTGACCTTGGCGCAGGCGAACCCCGCGGTGAAGACGTGCTCGGGGTCGCCCGTGAGGCGCGTCAGCCGGCCGTCCTCGACGTGGGCGAGGAGCGAGCACTGATCGGGGCAATCGTGGGCGCACACCGTCCGGATCAGCACGAGCCTCCCCCCAGATCACGCATCGCCGGCAGACCCGGCAGCGAGGTCGCCGCCCGCACTCCGCGCACGATCGCACGGGCGACGGCATCGGCGGCGGCGAGGCCTACGCGCGTGACGTCCGCGGGGACGTCGCCGACCGACAGCGCAAAAAGAGTATCACCGTCGAACGCGGTGTGCGGCGGGGAGAGCGCCCTGCCGAAGCCGAGCATCCCGAGCGCCGCGACCTTCTGCGCCTCGGCGCGCGTCAGGCGGGCGTCGGTCGCCACGACGCCGAGGGTCGTGTGTTCGGGCGCGGCGAAGCGGCCGAGACCCTCGCCGGCGGCGAGCGCGGCGGCGGTGTCGATCAGCCGCCGGCCCGCCGGTCCGTCACGCGCGCCGGCCAGGAGCGCGCCCGTGTCGGGATCGCGCACGTCGCCCACCGCGTTGACGGCGACGAGCGCGCCCACGACGGCGTCGCCGACGAGTGCGACGGCGCTGCCGACGCCGCCGCGCATCGCGCGCTCGATGCCGTGGAGCTTGCCGACGGAGCAGCCCGTGCCGGCGCCCACGCTGCCTTCGGCGACGGGACCACCCGCCGCGCCCGCCGCGGCCGCGAATCCCATCTCGCGCGTCGGGCGGACGCGGCCGTCGCCGACGTTCAAGTCGAAGAGGAACGCGCCCGGCACATGGGGGATCGTCCAGGGCCCCGCCGTGTAGCCCGCCTTCCGCTCTTCGAGATACCGGAGCACGCCCCAGACCGACTCGCCGCCGAACCGGCTGCCGCCGGCGAGCACGACGCCGTTCACGGTTGGCACGAGGTGGCGCGCGTCGAGGTAGTCGAGGCCGAGCACGTCGTTGGCGCCGCCGCGGAGCTCGACGCCGCACGCCGCGGGGCGCTCGCAGAGGACGACGCTGACGCCGGTGAGGCCGACGGGATCGCTCGCGTGGCCGACTCGGATGCCCGGGACGTCGGTGATCACGCGTGCGCGCCCACGACGGGTTTGCGGCTGACGTCGGCCGCGCGGACGCGCCCGGCGGCGACCTCGGCGGCCAGCTCGAGGCCGCGACGGGCCGCGGCGCGGGCGAGCGGCAGGCGCGTGGCGTCGCGCGCGTCGTCCTCGAGCACCGCCGCCCCGGCGTTCGCGATCGCGGCGTGCTCGGGTCGCGCGGTCGCGTCGAAGATGAACGCCATGTCGCGGAGCCGCCGGGCCCAGCGACGGCGGACCTCGGGGCCGAATTCGCGCTCGACGACACGCGCGACGATCGCCTCCTCGCGCTCGGTCTTCACCGCGTCGGAAACGACGAGCCGGCTCTCGCGCGCCTCGCCCAGATCGAGCGCGTCGCGTTGCACCGCGTCCGGGTCCACGAACCAGCCCGCCAGCTCGGGCAGCTCGAGCAGCTCGGCGGAGCGGTCGGCGAGCGCCAAATCGACGGGCGACCCCGCCGTGGGCGGAACCGCGGCGGTGGCGGGGAGCGCCGTCTCGAAGAGGGGCTGCCAGCGCGCGAAATCGGCGGGCAGCGGTGTTCCGAGTGTCGCGTGGAGGTCCAGGGCCTCGGCCACCAGCGCCTGCGCATGGTCCGGCGCCGTCTCCACCCACGGCAGCTTTTGCGACGCGCGCAGCGCCTCGAGCTCCGCCTGCAGCCGCTTCTTCGTCACCGGGCCGCCGGCGGCCTCGACGACGCCGATCGTGTCGTTGACGATGAGCGAGCAGAGGAGGAGTCCGGCCGGGCCGCCGTCGAAGACGATCCAAAGCGCGCGCGAGCCGCTGCCGTCGATGCCGGAGAGCCACGCCCGCGACGCGCGCGGCGCCTGGCGCTCGACGACCGGGCGCGGCGCGGCCGGGGGCGGCGCCGTCACCCCTCGCTGGGCCAGTCGATAGAGCGCGCGCTTGGCGGCGCGACGCACGTCGCGCTCGCCGCGCGCGGCGAGCGCCGAGAGGACCGCCAGCGCCGCGGCGCCGCGGTCGGCGAAGTCGCGGAGCGCCGCGTCCAGCTCCGCGGCCGATGCCGCGGCGAAGGGCGTCGGGTCGAGGTGCCTTGGGTCGGCGAGCGCCGCCTCGAGAGCCCGCCGGCAGGCGGCAGACCCCTCGGGTACCTCCGTCATCCGACGCGGAACCGGTCGGGGAAATGAACCTTCCGCGCGTACTCCAGCGCGCCGGCGTAGCGCTCGAAGCAGTCGGCGAGGCGGCCGTAGAGAGGGCCGCCGGCGACGTCCGTCGGCGTCGCGCTCGCGCGGTCGTGCTCGGAGACGAACCGGTAGGCACGTCTGCCCTGGGAGACGTAGAAGCCCGTCGAGGCGACCCGCTCGACGCGCTCGCGGAAGATCCCGGTCATGAACAGCGTGTAGTCGCCGATGTGCCGCCGCACCGTCACCTCGCGCTCGGGATGAAAGTGCCGCGGCCCCCACGCGGCCTGGCACTCGAGCAGCATGTCCACGACGGTCTCGAGACGCAGCACGGCGTCGCCGTGCGGATGGAGGTTCTCGGTGCGCGCGAAGCGCGTGAGCAGGTCGCCCAGGTAGGTCGCGATGGATCCGTCGTCGAGCGCCAGGTCGTGGAAGCTCGCCCGTATCGCGCGCTCGAAGAACCGTTCGAGCTCCACGGCGCCGATCATAGCAGATTTGCTGTTAGAATCGCGGCGATGGCCGGGCGCGGCCGGTTCCCCTGGGTGCTCGTCGCCGCGAGCGTGATCCTCGCCGCGCTCCTCGCCTATACGCTCTTCTGGGGTCTCGTTCCCGCGCGCCAGCGCGTCGCGAGCCTCGAGCACGAGCTGAAAACGCTCTACGCGCGCGAGGCGGAGCTGCAGACGCGACTCGCCCAGATCGAGCAGCGGGGCTCGGGTCGCGAGCAGGCCATCGCCGTCCTCACCGCCGAGCGCGACAGCTTGCGCGGTCGCCTCGCCGACCTCGAGCGCCAGCTCGCCGTCTCGCGCGGCAGCCGACAATAGCCGGACTCAGCCCAGCGCCTTCGTCATGAAGATCCGGCTCGTCCCCGGCGGATGACAGTCGACCTGGCCGAAGACGCGGTACCCGTGACGCGCGTAGAACCCCGGAGCCTGGAAGCTGATCGTGTACAGGACGGCGGCACGACAGCCGCGGCGCCTCGCCTCGTCCTCGGCGAGCCCGAGCATGCGGCCCCCGAGGCCTCCGCCGCGCAAGTCCTGGGGGAGGAAGAAGAGGTCGATGAAGAGCATCCCCAGGGAGGTGTGGCCCGTGAGCCCACCGAGGACACGCTTCGTCTCGGGGTCCCGGGCGAGCACCGCGAGTGAGCGGAGGTCGTCGATCCCGCTCTGCGCTTCGTTGAACCGTCGCAGCCCGTCCTGGATCACCTCGTCCGCCTGCGCGTCCGGCGCGTCGGTGACGGTCACGAGCGGGTCTGCCACGGTTATCCGCGGCTAGTCGCGCTTGCGCGCGCGCCAGATCTCCTCCGCGGGCCACCGGCGGCCCCACACGCGCGTCGCGAAGGTATAGCGCGTCGGGCCGTCCTCGGGCGCCTGGATCTCGATCAGATCGAGGAGCTCGAAGCCACTCGCCCGGAGGACGCGGAGCATCTCGCCGGTCGGCAGGTTGAACTCCACGGTGCCGTCGTCGGCCCAGTCGAAGCGGCGCATCCCGAAGTAGTCGCGCAGCAGCCGCTCGCCCGCCACCCCTTCGTCGGGAGAGCAGAGCAGCAGGAGCGGGGCATTCTTCAGGAACACCAGCTCGCCGCCGGGGCGGAGCAGGCGCGCCGCCTCGGGGATCCAGCGCTCGGGCTCGCACCAGAGGCACGCGCCATACTCCGAGATCGCGAGGTCGAACGACGCGTCCGGCAACGGAACGTCCTCCGCGTTGCCGAGGATCAGCCGGAAGTCGAGTCCGTACTCGCGCTGGAACCCGCGGGCGCTCTCGAGCTGGCGCGGCGAGTTGTCGATGCCCACGACGCGGGCACCGCGGCGCGCCAGCCACGCGGACCAGTAGGCGGTCCCGCAGCCGAGCTCGATCACGTCCTTGTCCGCGACCTCGGGAAGGGCGTGGAGCTCCTTCTCCGGGACCTGCCAGATCCCCCACCTCGGCTCGTCGCTCGCCCACGCCCGGCGGCCGGGGTCGAAGTACTCTTCGCTCAGACGGTCCCAGGCCTCACGGTTTCGCTGGACGTGCTCGGGTAGGTCGGAAGGGGAGGTGGTCACGTCCGTTCCTTGTGACTCGGCGGCAGGCCCGCGAGCCCGGCGAGGACATCGAAGACGACGGCGAAGTCGTGAGCGCCGAGGTCGAGGCCGCGAGCCATCGTCAGCCACTCTTGCATCAGCGCTATCGAGGGTAGCACGACACCCGACGCATGACCGAGATCCAGGGCGAGCTGCAGGTCCTTTTGCATCATCGGCACGTCGAACCACGCCTCGGCCGGCATCCCGAGCACGAACGGCCCCCGATACTGGAGCATCGGGGAGGCGATCACGGACTTGAGCAGCACCTCGACGGCGCGCTCCCGCGCGATCCCCGCCTTTTCGGCGAGGACGACCGCCTCGGCGAACGACAGCATCTGGACGGCGAGGGCCGCGTTCGTCGCGACCTTCATCGTCTTGGCGAGGCCCAGGGGGCCGACGTGGACGACGGTCGGCCCGATGGCCGTGAGATACGGGCGCACGCGCTCGAGCGCCGCGGGGTCCCCGCCGACCATGAGCGAGAGGCGCCCCTGCGTGATCGTCAACGGGCTGCCCGACACCGGGCCGTCGAGGAGCGCGGCGCCGCGCGCGCGGACCCCGGGCTCGAGCTCGTGGATCACGAGTGGGCTCACGGTGGACATCTCGACCCACGTGGCGCCGCGGCCGAGGCCGGCGACGATCCCGTCGTCGCCGAGCGCGACGGCGCGGAGGGCCGCGTTGTCGGTCACCATGCTGAACACGGCGTCGGCGCCCTCCGCGGCGGCGCGCGCGCTCGCGGCGAGCGTCAGCCCGCGCGCGACGAGCTCCCGGGCCTTGCCGGGCGTCCGGTTGTAGCCGGCGACGGTGTGGCCCGCGTCGAGCAGACGGCCCGCCATCGGCCGGCCCATGGCGCCGAGGCCGACGAACCCGAGGCGCGCCATCTCAGTCCTCGGCGACGGCGATCGCGCTGATCTCGACCTTGCAGCGCGCGTGCGTGGCGAGGCGTGACACCTCCACGGTCGTCGTCGTCGGCAGGTGGCCGCCGAGATACTGGGCCCAGACGCGGTTCAGGTCGTCCTGCTCGCCGACGTCGGTGAGAAAGCGCGTGGCCGAGACGAGGTCCGACAGCGAGGATCCGGCGGCCTCGAGCGTCTTCTTCAGATTTTCCATCACGAGCACGGCCTGCTCACGCATCGTCCCGGGCAGGTCGAAGTCCTCCTCGCGATGCGGGTGGTGGTGATACACGGGCGCCGCCGTGACGCCCGAGAGGAACAGCAGCCGGCCGCGGCGGACGACGATGCCGGGCGCATAGGGCATCGCCACGTCGGGACGGCGGTCGCGGTGGTGGATCGCGTCGAGCTGCTTCGCCATGGGCGGGTCTCCCTAGGGCGCGTCGAGGGCGGCGAGCAGGCGCGTGTTGACCTCCCGCGTGCCGAGCGCGATG
>WNGH01006048.1_pt1 | contig 14661 bp, 11 predicted proteins | sample 5400631 | NCBI WGS metagenome assembly WNGH01 (sample SAMN13153373, study PRJNA577476) | soil metagenome | isolation source: 115 cm soil or saprolite under Garry oak tree replicate 1 | place: USA:California | collected 2016-06-15
CGTGGCGCGCCTCGGGGTCGGCACACCCCGAGATGGCCCCCAGACCCCCCGCGCTCGGACGCGCCCCGGCCAAGCCGTGGCGCGCCTCGGGGTCGGCACACCCCGAGATGGCCCCCAGACCCCCCGCGCTCGGACGCGCCCCGGCCAAGCCGTGGCGCGCCTCGGGGTCGGCATCGGGCGTGTCACAGCACCTCCACGCTGATCCGATCGTTCGTGTACACGCAGATCGAAGCGGCGATCCGCATCGCCTCGGTCGCGATCGCCTTGGCGTCGAGCTCCGAGTTGGCGACGAGCGCCCGGGCGGCGGCCAGCGCGTACGGCCCGCCCGAGCCGATGCCGATGAGCCCGTCGTCGGGCTCGATCACGTCGCCGGTGCCCGAGATGATCAGTGAATGATCCTGGTCCGCCACGGCGAGCAACGCCTCGAGCCTTCTCAGCACCCGGTCCGTGCGCCAGTCCTTGGCGAGCTCCACCGCGGCGCGCGGCAGGTCGCCGCGGTACTCCTCGAGCCGGGCCTCGAAGCGGGCGAAGAGGGTGAACGCGTCGGCCGCGGCGCCGGCGAAGCCGGCGAGCACGCGTTCGTGGTGCAGCTTCCGCACCTTCCGGGCGCCGGCCTTCACGACCGTCTGGCCGATCGTCACCTGGCCGTCGCCGGCGAGGGCGACCTGCGCGCGATGGCGCACCGACACCACCGTCGTCGCGTGGAATCGCCCATCCGCCCGGATCACAGGCTGGCCTCGCCTACGGCTCGCACGCCCGGGATCACAGGCTCGCCTCGCCTACGGCTGCGGCTCGCACTGCCACCTTATCGCGCGGCGTGAGCGCGCGGGTGGGCGCCGTCGTACACGCGCATCAGCTGGTCCGCGCCGACGTGCGTGTAACGCTGCGTGGTGCTGAGCCGGCTGTGGCCGAGGAGCTCCTGGATCGCGCGCAGGTCCGCGCCCGCGTCGAGCAGGTGTGTCGCGAACGTGTGCCGCAGCGTGTGCGGGCTCACGCGCCGCGTGATCCCGGCCGCGCGCGCGGCACGGCGCACGATCACGCGGACCGAGCGCGTGGACAGTCGGCCGCCGCGCGCGTTGACGAAGAGCGGCCCACGCTCGCGCCTGGCGAGGCAACGCTCGAGGGCCCGCGCGGCACGCGAGCCGAACGGAACGATCCGCTCCTTGCGCCCCTTGCCGACCACCCGCACGGTCGACTCCGCGCGGTCGAGGTCGTCCACGTCGAGGCCCGTGAGCTCGGACACGCGCAACCCGCTGGCGTAGAGGAGCTCGAGGATCGCCAGGTCGCGATCGCGCCCCCGACCGCCGAGCGCCCGGCCGTCCACGAGCTGCGCCGCCTCGTCGATCGGCAGGAACGATACGAGCTTCTTGGGAATCCGCGGGCCGCGGACGTCGCGGGCGGGGCTCGTCGCGAGCTCACCGCGACGCACGAGGAACCGGTAGAGGCTCCGCAGCGCGGCGAGCCGGCGGGCGCTGGTCACGGCGTCGAGTCCCCGCGCGTGGAGCGAGGCTAGATAGGCCCGGACCACGCGCCCGTCGACGCGGGCGAGATCGCGGCGCTCGGCGCCGGCGAGGAAACGCGCGAAGTCGGCGAGGTCGGTGCGGTAGCTCCGGACGGTGTGCGGCGACGCGTTCTTCTCGACCGCGAGATGGCGGAGGAACCCCGCGACCGGGTCCTTCATGCGACGGTGAGCTCGGCCTCCCGCTTGAAGCCGCACTCGCCCTTCACGCACATCTGCACCCGACGGCCGCGCGCCACGCGCTCGGTGAGGAACACGGCCCCGCACTTCGGGCACGGCTCGGCGACGGGGCGCTGCCAGAGCACGAACTTGCACGCGGGGTACGCGGAGCACCCGAAGAAGACGCGCCCGCGCTTGCTCCGGCGCTCGACGATCTCGCCCTGACACCCCGCCTCCGGGCACTTGATGCCGAGCGTCACCGGTTTGGTCGTCTTGCACTCCGGGTAGCCCGAGCACGCGATGAACTTCCCGAAGCGCCCGTGTTTGATGACCATCGGCTTGCCGCACGTCGGGCACACCTCGTCGGTCGGCTGGTCCTCGGCGCGCGCCTGACCGTTGAGGTTGCGGGTGTACTTGCAGTCCGGATACGTGGAGCAGCCGATGAACTTGCCGTTCCGGCCCCAGCGCTCGAGGAGCGGCTCGCCGCACTCCGGGCACTTCTCGCCGGTCTCCTCGCCCTTCTTCTTGTTCGGCATGTTCTTGCCGGCCGCGGCGAGGTCGCGCTTGAACGGCTCGTAGAATTCGCGGACCGTGTCCACCCAGCTGCGCTCGCCCTCCTCGACCTTGTCGAGGTGGTCTTCCATCTGGGCCGTGAACTTCACGTCCATGATGTCCTCGAAGTACGGCACGAGGAGGTCCGTGACCTCGATGCCGAGCTCCGTCGGGAAGAGCGTGCGCCGCTCGCGGTGCACGTAGCCGCGGTCGTTGATGATCGTGGACAGGATAGACGCGTACGTGGACGGCCGGCCGATCCCGAGCTCTTCGAGCGTCTTGATGAGCGACGCCTCGGTGTACCGCGGGAGCGGCTGCGTGAAGTGCTGCTTCCGGTCGAGGGTGACGAGGCGCAGCGTCTCGCCTTCCTCGAGCGGTGGCAGCGCGCTCTCGGCTTCCTCGTCGGGCGTGGACTCGTCGTCCTCGCGACTCTCCACGTACACCGCGGTGAAGCCCTTGAACTTGAGCGTCTGTCCCTGGGCGCGGAAGACGGTCCGGGCGGCCGTGATGTCGGCGGACACGGTGTCGTAGACGGCCGGCATCAGCTGGCTGGCGAGGAACCGCTCCCAGATCAGACGGTAGAGCGCGAGCTGGTCCTTGGTGAGGAAGCGCGCCATGCTCCGGGGGTCGCGCGCGACGTCCGACGGACGGATCGCCTCGTGCGCTTCCTGGGCCGAGCCGCGCGACTTGTACACGGGCGGCGTCTCCGGCACGTACTCGCGACCGAGCCGCTCCTGCGCCCAGCCCCGCGCCTCTTCCTGCGCCTCCCGGGCGATGCGGACCGAGTCGGTGCGCATATAGGTGATGAGGCCGACCGGGCCCTCCTCGCCCATCTCGACGCCCTCGTAGAGCTGCTGGGCAACCGTCATCGTCTTCTTCGCCGAGAAGCCGAGCTTGCGCCCCCCCTCCTGCTGGAGCGTCGATGTGATGAACGGCGGGGCGGGGTTGCGCCGCCGCTCCCCCCGGGTCACCGAGCGGACGACCCACTGCGCGCCGTCGAGCGACGCCATGACGGCGCGCGTCGCCTCTTCGCTCGGCAGGGTGGCCTTCTGACCGTCCTTCGCCGGCACGACCTTCTGGCCGTCGATCTCGTGAAGGCTCGCCGCGAACTCCGGCGGCCGCGTGGCCCCCAGCCGCGCGTGGAGGGACCAGTACTCTTCGGCCACGTGGCGCTGGATCGCGCGCTCGCGCTCGACGATGAGCTTCACCGCCACAGACTGCACGCGGCCGGCGGACAGGCCCCGGCGGATCTTGTCCCACAGGAGCGGCGAGAGGCTGTATCCGACGAGCCGATCGAGGATGCGGCGCGCCTGCTGGGCGTCGACCTTGCGGAGATCGATCTTGCCCGGCTTGGCGAAGGCCGCCTTCACCGCGCGCTCGGTGATCTCGTTGAACGTGATCCGGTGGACGTCCTTCTTGTTGAACGGCAGCTCCTGCGCGAGGTGCCAGCCGATCGCCTCCCCCTCCCGGTCCGGGTCGGTCGCGACGTAAAGGGCGTCGGCCTTCTCGGCGGCGCGCTTGAGCTCTTCGATGATCTTCTTCTTGGACGGCGTCACGACGTACTTCGGCTTGAAGTTCTTCTTGGGGTCCACGCCGAGCTGGGACTTCGGCAGATCGCGGACGTGGCCCATGGACGCCTTCACGACGAACCCGGGCGCCAGGTACTTCTGGATCGTCTTCACCTTGGTGGGGGACTCCACCACCACCAGCGAACGCTTCGCCACTTACGTTCTCCTCGTCACGGATGTCGCGACCCAGCGCTGCCCCGCGAGCTGGCGGGCCCACCCGCCTAGCTCGAGAGCCGTCAGGATCGCGCCTACCCGCCCTGCTTCCATCTCCGTCCGAGCGATGAGCCGCTCGATGTGCTGCGCCTCGTCCAGCATTAAGATGCCGAGTATCCGCGCTTCGTCACTGCCGGGCGCGGGCCCGGAGACAGCGGCGGAGCCCGCCTCCGCCCTCACAGCCCGGCGCCAAGGTGCCGGTAATTCTTGCACGACGTCTGTCCAATGACTCACCAGTTTAGCACCGTCCTGCAGGAGCCGGTTCGTCCCGCGACTTTGATCGGAGGTGATTTTCCCAGGAATTGCGAACACTTCTCGCCCATGATCCCCCGCAAACCCGGCCGTGATCAGGGCCCCGCTCTGTAGATCGGCCTCCACGACGACGACTCCCAGAACCAGTCCGGCCAGGGTTCGGTTCCGTGTCGGGAAATGGTACGGCAGTGGCGGTGTGCCCGGCGCGAATTGGCTCAGCAGGGCGCCCCCCGCCTCGACTTCCCGCGCCAGGTCGCGGTTCTCCGGCGGGTAGACAGTGTCCACGCCGTGGCCCAGCACGGCGAGAGTCCGTCCGCCGACACGCAGCGCGCCCCGGTGAGCCGCCGAGTCGATCCCCCGCGCGAAGCCGCTCACGATCGTCACGCCACGTGCCGCGAGCTCGGCCGCCAGACTCTCCGCGACGTGCAGACCATAGGCCGTCGGGCGCCGCGAGCCGACGATCGCGACCGCGAGGGCGTCACCGGGCTCCAGCGCGCCGCGCACCCACAGGGCCGGCGGCGAAGGGATCGCGGCGAGGAGCGCGGGGTAGCCGGGATCCTCTGGCCGGAGGAAATCGGGAGCTCGCATCGTGGCAGGGGTATAGCGCGTCGCCGGCCGGCGTCAACGCTGCGAAACGGATACAGCCGTCTACGGGCGATCCGACACGGGCCGCTCTCGCTGGGCTAGCGGGTGGCGCTCGAGCCGGAGCGGAGGAGGCCGCGCGCGCGCGTGGCGGCCTCGGACGACGGATACTCGCGCACGAGGCGCTGCCACGTCTGATGCGCGCTCGCGGAATCGCGGAGGTACTGGTAGGACATGCCGATCTTCAGGAGCGCGTCGGCCGCCTTGGAGGTGCGCGGCCCCATCTCGGTCACCTTCTGGAACTCCGTGATCGCCTGACGATAGTCACGCTGGAGATAGTACGCCTCGCCGATCCAGTACTGGGCGTTCACGACGAGCGGGTGCCTCGGATACTTCGCGATGAAGTCGAGAAAATCGAGCACGGCCTGGCCGTGCTCGGCCGCGCGGAACATCACCAGCGCCGCGTTGTAGGCGACCTCCGGAGTCGTCGCGCGCCCCGCCGGCGTGAGGGGCTTTGGCACCACCGGAAGCGCGACCACCGGCGCCGGTGGCGGCGGCGCGGCCTGCGGCGCCGGAGTCGAGGCGACCTGCCGCGCCTGACGGAGCTCCTCTTCGGCGGCGTCGACGCGCGCGCGGAGCCGCCCGATCTCCGCCGTCGTCTCGCTGGCCTTCGCGCGCATCTCGGCGACCTGGGCCTGGAGCGTGCGGAGATCGGCCTGGGTGCGCGCGACTTCCTTGGTGGTCAGGGCTTGAACGTCGCGCAGCGCGGTCACATCGGAGCGGAGGGTGTTGACGTCATCCTGGACCCGATAAAAGGAAGCTCGCGTCGCGCATCCCGTGGCCACGAGCGCCGCCAGCGCGAGCCCGAGGATTCGGATCATTCGGGCCGACCGTAGCACGCGCCGCTTCGCCAAGTCAATCGCCGGCGCCGAGCTCGACTGATCTCAGACCGATATGAGCTCAAGGGACCGTAGAAGAATGTCTTCCACCTCTTCCCCCGTTTCGATCGCTGTATCGCCTGGCACGACGGCCAGCCCGTCGGCCCGGACCATCGAGCGGAGGATCGCGGAGCCCTGCTCGCCGGTCAGGCGTGCGCCGAATCCGCCGTTCAGCTGGGACAGCGTGACGCGTAGATAACCGCGCCGCGACCCGGGGTTGTCGATGCGCTCCAACGCCCGGCAAACGAGTCTGGGGCGCCCGACGCGCCGCCGTCCTGCGAGCGTGAGCAGCGCGGGGCGCACGAACAGCTCGAAGGTCACCATCGCCGACACCGGGTTCCCCGGGAGCCCGAACACCGGCCGCCGCCCGAGCGACCCGAAGGTGATGGGCTTGCCCGGCCGCATGGACACCCGCCACAGGTGGAGCCGCGCCCCCGCCCGCTCGAGGGCCTCGCGCACGTGGTCGTGGTCGCCCACTGAGACGCCGGCGGAGGAGACGACCACGTCGGCGTCTGCCGCGCGACGCACGCGCTCCTCGATCGCGTCGAGACGGTCGGGGACCACGCCGAGGCTCAGCGGAACGCCACCCGCCTCCAGCACCTGCGCCCAGAGGGAGTAGGTGTTGGTGTTCGGAATCTGTCCCGGGCGTGGCGTCGCGCCGAGGTCGGCGATCTCGTCGCCGGTCGAGAGGATCGCGACGCGCGGCCGCCGGTAGACGCGCGCCTGGGTCCGGCCGAGGGTCGCCAGCAGACCGATCTCCGCCGAGCCGAGCACGTGGCCGGGATCGAGCACACGATCACCGACGCGCATGTCCTCCCCCGCCGACCGGACGTACGCCCCCGGCGCCACGCGCCCGCGCAGCGCGACGCGGTCGCCGTCGGCGTCGACGTCCTCCTGGGGCACGACGGCGTCGGCACCTTCCGGCAGCGGCGCGCCGGTGAAGATCCGCGCGGCCTCGCCGACCGCGAGCCGTCGCGTCGGCATTCGTCCCGTCGCGATGTGCTCGACGACGCGCAGCGCGGCGCCCGCGCCGCTGTCGACGGCGCGCAGCGCATAGCCGTCCATCGACGAGTTGGCCCACGGCGGGATCTCGCGGTCGGAGACGACGTCTTCGGCGAGCACGCGTCCCAGCGCGCCGACGACGTCCACGGCCTCGGTCTCGAGCGGCCGCACGAACGCCAGAATCTGCGCGAGCGCCTCTTCGACCGTCAACACACCGGTACTCTACCACCCGCGCCGGGCGCGCGATGCACGGGAGCCCGGCGGGGGTGGTCGCCGGCGGTCGGGGGTGGGGTCGCCCAAGGAAATCCGTTGGCCCTACACGTGGCGAAGGCGTGCGCTGTCGATATGAGCAGGGCCGCAGCGACTCGCGGATTCGAGGAGCGCCACGGCTCCGCCGCGGCGCTTCCGAGCGTTGGGGGGTTTGGGGGGCCATTTCGGGGCCCCCCATGATTAGTGCCCGCCGGTGTGCGGCAGGTTGAGAACGGGCTTGAAGCGCCCCATGAACCAGCGACGCCCGAGCGCGAACAGCGCGACGAATCCGAGCGTGATCGCGACGTCTTGCGGTCCGACGGGCAGGCCGAGCGACGGTGACACGGACGGGAACGTGACGAGCACCCGTTCGAGGAAGATCGCGACGAGGCCGAAGACGGAGACGACGACGAGCGGCGCGTGACGCTGCGGCGGGCGGCCCGTGAGCCGCTTCAGGAGATACGCGAAGGGGATGAGCCAGCCGACCACCCACACCACCCAGGTGAGTGTCAGCCAGGGCTGGGCGAAGAAGCGCTGGACGAAGAACCGTGTCTCCACCGGCACGTTGCCGTACCAGATGACCAGATACTGCGAGAAGAAGAAGTACATCCAGAAGATCGACATCGCGAACTGTAGCTTCGCCACGTCCTGGACCGCGGCCGGCGGGATGGACGCGACGCCGCGCGCGTTGGCGCGGACCGTCAGGATCGACAGTAGGCAGAAGGTCGTGTACAGCGATGTCACGCAGAAGTAGCCGCCGAAGAGACCGCTGTACCATTTGGGGTCGAGCGACATCACGAGGTCGAAGCCCCAGAGCGAGACCGTGATGATCCAGAGGAAGAGCACGATGACCGCGAGCCGGTTGCGCCGAGCCCGGTCCATGGCGTTGCCGGGCGGCACCTCGTCGCGCAACAGCGCGCGCGCGAAGGCGTAGCACATCGTGAACAGCGCCGCGGCCAGCCCGAGCGTGCGCAGGATGAAGAACGGCAGGTTCAGACAGAGCGCCTTCGCCGGCATCGGCGTCGCCACCCACGGATAGAGGCTCTGCCCCGCGGCAACGAGGATCACGAGGAGCACGAAGGCGGCCGGCAGGAAGCCGATCGTGGTGAGCGCGAGGCGACGCACGCTCGGCGACCAGCGCGCCTCGGTCAGCTGCATCATGCCGGCGATCGCGGGGCCCGTCACCGCGAGTCCCGACCAGAAGATCAGGTTCACCAGATAGATCGACCACGCGCGGGACGGGTCGCCCGAGACCGCGCCGAGAATGAAGGCCAGGGCACCGAGGCCCGCGAGGGCGCTCCACACGGCCGTCATGGCTTGGCCGCCAGCGACCGCAGGTAGTTCACGACGTGCCACGCCTCTTCCGACGACATGGCTTCGCCGTAGGCGGGCATCACCGCGCCACCGACGACGATGTAGCTGTGCCAGTAGCCGTCGGTCCGCAGCTTCTGGAGCGCGGCGTTCGTCAAGTCCGGCGTGGGAATGAACTTGGTCGCGACCAGGCCGGTGACGCCGCCCTTGGCCTCCGGCCCGTGGCACGGCACGCAGTAGATGCGGTACAGGTCGCGCCCGGTCATGACCGACCGCTCCGAGGATTTGACCGGGTTCGGCAGCTTGGCCGCGACGTCGCGCTGCTCCCTGGGAATGACGGCCTCGCCGTCCCGGGGCACGGCGCCCTTCGGCATCTCGAACACGCGCTCGCCGGGCACGATGCGCGCCGTCTGCGTCATGTTATGTGTCCAGCGGTAGACGATCGCGGATCCCATGAGCCCGGCGGAGCTCGCGATGATCAGCAGCACCAGCATGAAGACGTACTTCACGCCTTCACCTCCTCTGCGCCCGCATGCTGGAGGATCTCTCGAACCGATCCGCTCCGACCCGGCGCGCAGTGCACCGCGACGCCGAAGCGGTCGTCGGTGAACCGCGGATCGAAGGCCGCGCTGCGCCGGAACCGTGGCAAGCGTCCCAGCACGATCATCCCCAGGACCGTCGAGAGGCCCCCGAACAGGATCGTCAGCTCGAACGCGATGACGACGAACGGCGGGATCGAGGCGATCGGCTTGCCGCCGACCGTCAGGTTCCACACCATCGACGACCAGATCGTGAGGAGGAACCCCGACACGGTCCCGGTGAGACCGCCGATGAGCGTGAACAACCGCACGCGGCTCACCGGGCGGTCGCGCTCGAGCACGTCCTCGATCTCGTGCACCGGAATCGGCGTGTAGACCGTGAGGTCGTGGTAACCCTTGGCGCGCAGCTCCTCGAGGGCCCGCACCGTGGTGTCCACGTGCGCGAAGACGCCGACGACGGTCTCAGTGGTGGCCGCCAAGGCTCGCGTCCTTCATGGGCGGCGGCAGCGTCTCCTTGACCTCGACCACCGACAGCGCCGGCATGAGCTTGATGAACGAGAGGAACAGCAGGAAGAACCACGAGAAGCTGCCGATCACGATCATGGTGTCCGTCGGGGTGGGTACGTAGACGCCCCACGCGTACGGCTCGAACGCGCGCCCGAGCGACGGGACGATGATGTTGAAACGCTCGAACCACATGCCGATCAGCACGAGGATGGAGACGACGTACAGCGCGACGGGGCTCGTCCGCATCCGCCTCGAGAACAACACGAGCGGCGACACGCAGTTGCAGAAGTACATCGTCAGGATCGCCCACGTGTAGCTCCCGGAGAACTTCCAGAAGAGCGACGTCTTCTCGAACTCGTCACCGCTGTAGAGCGACGTGAACAGCTCGCACGCGTAGAAGTACGTCAGGACCAGGCCGGTGACGAGGATGAGCTTCGCCATCGCGTCCAGGTGCTTCTCCTGGATGTAGGCGTAGAGGTTCCAGAAGTAGCGCATCGGCAGGACGAGGATGAGGACCATCGCGAAGCCGGAGAAGATCGCGCCGTCGACGAAGAACGGCGCGAAGAGCGTGGAGTGCCAGCCGGGAACCAGCGCCATCGCGAAGTCCCAGGACACGACGGAGTGGACGGAGAGCACGAGCGGCGTCGCCAGCGCGGCGAGCAGCCCGTAGGCGCGCCGGAAGTGACGCCACTGCGAGTCCGCCCCCTCCCAACCGAGCGCCAGCATCGCGTAGACACGCCGCCGCCAGCCCGCGGACTTGTCGCGGAGCGCCGCGATGTCGGGCACCAGTCCCACGATGAAGAACACGGTCGAGATCGACAGGTACGTCGAGATCGCGAAGACGTCCCAGACGAGCGGCGAGCGGAAGTTGGGCCAGAGGTAGCGCTGGTTCCAGTACGGCATGAGCCAGTACGCGAACCACATCCGCCCCGCGTGGATCATCGGAAAGAGGCCCGCGGTCAGGACGGCGAAGATCGTCATGGCCTCCGCGGCGCGGTAGATGGACGTCCGCCAGCGCGCGCGGAACAGGTACAGGACCGCCGAGATCAGCGTCCCCGCGTGGCCGATACCGATCCAGAAGACGAACGTCGTGATGTACATCGCCCACATCTGGGGAGCGCGCTTGCCGGCCATGCCCATGCCCCACCAGATCTGCCCCGCCCACGCGAGGAAGAAGCCGCTGAGGATCAGGCCGACAACGCACATCCACCCGAAGTACAGCCGGCCCGGCGCGTCGAGCGTCCGGAGAACGTCGCGCGTGACGTCGGCGAAGCTCGGCGTCGGCGGATGGCGGTCCCGGGCGACGCTCACGCGTGCCCCCGCAGGACCTTCTGGAGATAGGTGACCGAGGGTCGCGTGCCGAGCTCCTCGAGGGCGTGGTACGCCCGCGGGGAGCGCGCCTGCCTGGTGACCCGGCTCGCCTCGTCCTTGAGGTTGCCGAAGGTGATCGCGCGTGTCGGGCACGTCTGCTGGCACGCGGTGATGATGTCGCCGTCCCGGACGCTCCGCTTCTCGTCGCGCGCGCGGTCCTTGCCCGCCAGGATGCGCTGGATGCACATCGTGCACTTCTCCATGATCCCGGCCTGGCGTACGGTGACGTCGGGGTTGAGCTGGACCTCGAGCGGCGCGGGCAGCTCGTAGTTGAACCAGTTGAACCGGCGCACGGTGTACGGGCAGTTGTTGCCGCAGTAGCGCGTGCCGACGCAGCGGTTGTAGACCTGCCCGTTCAGCCCCTCCTCCGTGTGGTAGGCGGCGAACACCGGGCAGACAGGCTCGCACGGCGCGACCTCGCAGTGCTGGCAGAGCATGGGCAGGAAGAAGTTCTGCGGATGATCCGCCCTGCCCTCCGCCCAGCGCTCGATGCGGATCCAGTGCAGCTGGCGGCCGTAGGCGGCGTCGGCCTTGCCGACGACCGCCACGTTGTTCTCGGCCGCGCATGCGACGACACACGCCTGACAGCCCACGCACGCGTCCACGTCGATCGACATACCCCAGCGGTAGCCGGGGTACACCTTGTCGGCGTACATGCTGGACCCCGCGTGCTCGGGCTCCTGCCCGCGGAGCGCCGGCTCGCGAGCCGCGCGCAGGTCCACGTGCTGCGCCAGCTCCCTCGTGCGTGGCCTGTAGCACGGCGAGGGGCCGCCGGGCGCCCGTCCTCGTGAGCGTCACCCGCACCGAGACGAACGCGGCGCCGCCCGACGCCGGATCGGCCGACGGTCCGAGCAGCGCCATCGGGTTCAGCGGCGTCGGCGGCGCCGCGACGTAACGCGGGACGTGATAGGCGGCGTACCGGTGGCCGATCGGTATCGCCACGGCGCCGGGATGGAGCGTCGTCGACACGTAGGCCGGCAGCTCGATCACGCCGTGGGGCGACGTCACGCGAACGACGTCGCCGCGCGCGATGCCGAGCCTCGCGGCGGCGGCCGCGGGCACCTCGACCCACGCGTCCCACGCGATCTGGGTCATCACGTCCGGCGCCTCCCAGAGCCACGAACGGCTCGCGGAGCGACCGTCGTACATCCGGATGGACGGATAGGGCAGAAGCACGAGGCCGGCCGCGTCGCCCTCGAGCTTCGGCGGGGCGGCGTCGACGGGCGCGGCCTTCGCGGCGACCGAGACGGTGGGCGCGTCCTTCCAGGCACCGCCCTGACGGAGCGCGGCGACCCAGTCCCCCTTCACGAGCGCGTCCCACTGGCTCCTGAGATGCTGCTCGGCCGAGGCCCACGGCAGGGGCCCCTTGCCTTCCTCCGTGCCGAGCACCGTGCGCCCGACCGCGAGGAGCACGTCCCCGATCTGGCGCGCGTCGCGGATCGGCTTCATCGTCGGCTGCATGAGGCCGGTCACGCCCTCGCGCGCCGCGTAGTCGCCCCACGACTCGAGCCAGTGCGTGTCGGGCAGCACGAGATGCGCGAGCGCCGTCGTCTCGTCCGGCTGATTCGCGAAGCTGACGACGAGGGGGACCTTGGCAATCGCCGCCGCCGCCTTGAGCCCGCCGGGAAGCGTGAAGGCCGGATTGACGCCGGGCCCGAGCAGCAGCACCTCGATCTCACCCGCCGCCATCGCCGCGACGAGCCGCGCGACGTCGGCATAGGGGGTGACGCGCGACAGGGCGGCATCCGGACCGAAGCGGACCGTCTTACCGACGTTGCCGGCGGCCGCGTTGAGCAGCGCGATCGCCGCCTGCGCCTGCGTCGCGTTGACGCCACTCACACCGGCGCCGCCCCCGATCGCCAGCCCCGGCTTCGCCTTGCCGAAGGTGTGGGCGACGTGTTTGAGCGTCTCGAGCGCGACCCCGCTGTCCTCGGCGACCTTCGTCGGCTCGACCGAGGCGACCACTCCCGCGTACTGCCGGTCGACGAGCCCCTCCTCCACCATCAATTTCAGAACGGCCAGCGCCACCGCCGCCTCGGTGCCCGGCGCATTGCGCACCCACTCGTCGGCGTTGGAGGCCGTCATCGACTGGCGCGGCTCGATGTGGATGAAGGTTCCCGCCCGCCCGTCGCGCAGCGTGTGCATCCGGGCGAAGCCGCGCGTGGCGCCGACCGTGGAGAGCCAAGTCTCCAGGAAGTCGGCGCCGAACGACAGCACGACCTCGGCGTCCTCGAGCGCGTAGTACGGGATCGCGTCTCGGCCGAAGACCAAACGGTTGGCGGCGCGGATCGCCTCGTAGCCGAACGGCTCCAGCGTCACGCGCGCGCGCGTGCCGAGAGTCTGGGTCCAGCGGTCCAGCAGCGCACCGAGACTCCCCGTCTCGAGCTGGGTGACGAGCGCGACCCCTTGCCCCTTCTTCGCCGCGCGGAGGCCGCCGACCTTGTCGGCGACGAGCTTGAGCGCGTCGTCCCACCCGATCGGCTTGAGCGCACCGCCGTCGCGGCGCTGCGGACCCGCGAACCGGTCGGGGTGATAGAGCCCCTGCAGCGCGGCCTGGCCACGGATGCAGAGCGCCCCGCGGTTGACCGGATGGTCGGGATTCCCCTCGAGCTTGACGATCCGCCCTTCGCGGTTCCGTGCCAGCACCCCACAGCCCGCCGGGCACTCGCGGCAGACCGTCGCGAACCACGACGCGACGCCGGGCACGAGCTGCTCGTTCGGCACCACGAGCGGCAGGATCTTCTCGCCGGCGTCCTGGCATCCGCCCGCCGCGGCGGTCGCGCCCGTCGTGGCGACGATCTTGAAAAAGTCCCGTCGGTTCATGCGGTCTCCACGGCCATTCGTAGACTCGCCTCATCGCTCGGAAGCGCTTCGGCTCGCACGGCCATTCTCAGACTCGCCTCATCGCTCGGAAGCGCTTCGGCTCGCACTCCCATCAGTGGTGGCACGCCACGCAGTCGAGTGGCGCGTGGGCGCCGCGCGCGGCGTTCTGCGAGCGATGGCAGTCGACGCACCAGCCCATCGTGAGCGACGGCGGCGCGGGCCGGAAGCCTGCGACGTTCAGCAGGTCGTTGACGACACGCGGTCCAGTCTGGGCATTGGCCGTCGTCATCGTCTCGACCGGCCCGTGGCACGTCTGGCAGGCGACGCCCGCGCGCACGTGCGGCTTGTGCGGGAAGTGCGTGAACTCCGGAAGCTTGAAGATGCGCACCCACGGGATCGGATCCCGCCGCGCGCCGTACTCCGCGAGCTTCTTGATCTCCGGCTTGTCCGCGGCCGTGAGCTTGTGACAACCAAGGCACCGCTCCACCGACGGTACCCCGGCGTACTCCGAGCGCCGCGCGTCGGCGTGGCAATACTGGCAGTCGATCTTGTACGTCTGCGCGTGGACGTTGTGGGGGAAGTTGATCGGCTGGATGGACGGCCGGGCCTGCGCGGGCTGCCGACTCCACGACGAGACTGCCAGGAAGAGGAGCACGGCCAGGAGCACCACGCCCAGTGCACCCACGCCCGTCTTCGCGCTCATCGACAGTCGGACACCCTCCTGGCGCTCGGGGTTGCTGACGAAAGATATCAGGTGCGTCCGGACCAGTCAATAAAACACCCGGCCGCGGCGCGCTCAAACGGTGCCGAGGGCCTCGGTCGCCGCCCGGGCGGCAGCGTCGACATCCGCTTCGGTGTGGGCGAGCGAGACGAACGCGGCCTCGAACTGCGAGGGCGCCAGATACACACCTCGCTCGAGCATGGCCCGGAAGTAGCGGCCGTAGCGCTCCGTGTCCGAGCGCTTCGCCGAGGCGTAGTCCGTGACCGGTCCGGGCGTGAAGAACCCGGTGAGCATGGAGCCGACACGGTTCACCGTGACGGGGACGCCGTGCTTGTCGGCCGCGCGCCGGATCCCC
>WNGH01003701.1_pt1 | contig 14650 bp, 15 predicted proteins | sample 5400631 | NCBI WGS metagenome assembly WNGH01 (sample SAMN13153373, study PRJNA577476) | soil metagenome | isolation source: 115 cm soil or saprolite under Garry oak tree replicate 1 | place: USA:California | collected 2016-06-15
CCGGAGACCACGATGTTGCCGCCGTGCTCCCCCGCCCGCGGGCCGATGTCCACCACCCAGTCCGCGGCCCTGATCGTGTCCTCGTCGTGCTCCACGACGATCAGCGTGTTGCCCAGGTCGCGCAGCCGTAGCAACGTCTCGAGCAAGCGGTGGTTGTCCCGCTGGTGCAGCCCGATGGACGGCTCGTCCAGCACGTAGAGCACCCCGACCAGGCCGGAGCCGATCTGGGTGGCGAGCCTGATCCGCTGCGCCTCGCCGCCGGCCAGCGTGGCCGAGGCCCGGTCCAGGGTCAGGTAGTCCAGCCCGACGTCGAGCAGGAAACCCATCCTCGCGTTGACTTCCTTCACGATTCGCTGCGCGATCTGCTGGTCCCGGTCGGACAGCTCCAGGGTGAGCAGGAGCTTGGCCAGCTCGCCGACCGGCAGTGCGCACAGCTCGGCGATCGACCGGCCGTCCACCGTCACGGCCAGCGACACCGGCTTGAGCCGGGCGCCGTGGCAGGACGGGCACGGCACCTCGCGCATGTACCCGGCGAACTTCTCCCGGCTGGAGTCCGACTCCGCCTCGGCGTGCCGGCGCTCGACCCACGGGATCACGCCCTCGAACGTCGTGTAGTACGAGCGCTCCCGACCGTACCGGTTCTTGTACCGGACGTGAACCTGCAGGTCGTAACCGCGCAACAGCGCCTGCCTGGCCTTGGCCGGCAATTTGGCCCACGGCGTGTCCATCCGGAACCCGAGCGTCTCGCCGAGGGCCTGGATCAGGCGGACGAAGTAGTCGCTGATGTGTCCGCCGCTCCACGGCGCGATCGCGCCTTCCTCCAGCGACTTGGACTCATCCGGGACGATCAGCTCCGGGTCGACCTCGAGCTTGGTGCCGAGCCCGGTGCAGTCGGGGCAGGCACCCCACGGCGAGTTGAACGAGAACGAGCGCGGCTCGAGCTCGTCGAAGGACAGGTCGTCATACAGGCACGCCAGGTGCTCGGAGTACATCCGCTCGCGGTGCGGGTCGTTCTCCGCCAAGTCGACGAAGTCGAGCAACACAACCCCGCCGGACAGGCCGAGCGCGGTCTCCACCGAGTCGGTCAGCCTGCGCCGCGCGGAGTCCTTCACCGCGAGCCGGTCGACGATCACCTCGATGTCGTGCTTCTCGTACTTCTTCAGCGTGGGCAACTGGCCGGCCACCGCCTCGTCCAGTCGGACGATCGTGCCGTCGACCCGGGCCCTGGAATACCCCTTGGTCTGCAGTTCCCTGAGCAGCTCGCCGTACTCGCCCTTGCGCCCCCGGACCACCGGGGCGAGCACCTGGAACCTGGTGCCCTCCTCCAGCTCGAGCACCCGGTCCACGATCTGCTGCGGGGTCTGCCGGGCGATCGGCCGGCCGCAGATCGGGCAGTGCGGCTTGCCGATCCTGGCGTACAGCAGCCGCAGGTAGTCATACACCTCAGTGATCGTGCCGACGGTCGAGCGAGGGTTCCGGCTGGCAGACTTCTGGTCGATGGAGACCGCGGGCGACAGCCCGTCGATGAAATCCACGTCGGGCTTGTCCATCTGGCCGAGGAACTGCCGCGCATAGGCGGACAGCGACTCCACGTACCGGCGCTGGCCCTCGGCGAAGATGGTGTCGAAGGCCAGGCTGGACTTGCCCGAGCCGGAGAGCCCGGTGAACACGATCATGGCGTCCCGCGGCAGGTCGAGCGAGACATCCTTCAGGTTGTGCTCGCGGGCGCCGCGAACGACTAGCCGGTCAGCCACTGCGCCTCTGCTCTCTTAGGGCTCGGAAAGTAGGTGTACGGATCGCTTGGCGATGGTAGCCGGGGGGTCTGACATTTTGAGGACTCCGCGTCCGGGGGAGCACAAGCGCCGCACAGTTTATGAGCGCCGGGTCAGCCGCCGTTATGCCCGGCCCCCGCTACCTCCCACGATAGCGAAGGACCTCAAGCCCCGCCCGCTGGTCCCGGCCCCGGTCCGGAATCACATGGTTGTGGCAACGCACTGGAAAGAATCAATACGCTGCCACATCCATGGAATAGGATCGCGGAACCACTGTGGCCAGTGGGGTGAGTTGACACTTTTGGGGCATGTGGGACTCGGCGTCGAAGCAGGCGCGGGGCAGGGACGGGGCCGGGGACAGTCGCGGGGCCGGGGACGGGGCGGGTGCGGGCGGGGATGGAATGGGAAGGGGCGGGGGCGGCTAGAAGTCGGCGGGGGTGCCGGCGCCTAGGCGGGTGGCCTTCTCGTACAGGTAGCGGGCCGCGGCCAGGTCTTCGGCGGCTAGGCCGAGCGACTCGAACACGGTGATCTCGTCGTCATCGGCGCGCCCGGGGGCTGTCCCGGTGAGCAGCTCGCCGAGCTCGGCCCGGACCGGGTTGGCCACGCCGTCCCGCGCCGCGATCAGGAAGTCCCCGGCCTCGTGGCTGACCGACTCGCGGCTGTCCGCGAAGATGGCCGCCTCGGCCATCGTCGCGGTGTCGAGCTCCCTGGCCCCTGGCACGCACGAGCCGACCGCGTTCACGTGCGTGCCAGGAGCCAGCCAGTCGCGGCGCAGCACCGGGTCCGACGAGGTGGTGGCGGTCACCACGATGCCCGCGCCGGCGACCGCGGCGGGCAGGTCGTCATACGCGCTGACCGGCTGGCCCAGCTGCCCGGCCAGTTCGGCGGCCACCTCGCGGGTCCGCGCCAGGTCGCGTCCGGCCAGCCGGATGCCGGCCAGCGGCCGGGTCGCGGCGATGGCGTGCGCGTGCGCCCGGCCCTGCACGCCGGTGCCGATGATGGCCAGCTCGGCCAGGCCGGGGCGGGCCAGCAAGTCCGTCGCCACGGCGGAGGTGGCGGCGGTCCTGATCTCGGTGACCGCGGACGCGTTGACCAGCGCCAGCGGCTCTCCGGTGCGCACGTCGAACAGCAGCACCCCGCCCTGGTGCGCGTCCTTGCCGATAGCCGGGTTGCCCGGCGTGATGCAGATCGCCTTCAGCCCGTACCCGGCACCGGGAGAGTAGGCGGGCATCAGCCCCATGAAGCCCGCCGCGTCCCGCGGCCGGACGATCGTCCGCAGCGGCTGCTGGATCTGGCCGCGGGCCAGCCCGGCCAGGGCTTCGCGCATGACGTCGGCGCATTCCCGGTAGGTCAGCAGCTCACGAACGTGGTGGCCGGCCAGGATGAGTATCTTCACGCGGGCCTCCAGGCCGGGTTGGCGTCAACCACGGGGAACGATGCACCGGAGCTGGCCCGGGGACACCAACTCGTTCGGTATAGGGTCTGGAAAGTGACCTATACCGGAGACGTACATGTCGGCGGTCCGGCCGCCACGCGGGAGATCGACGGCCTGACGGTGACCAAGATCGCCGTGGGTCCCATGGACAATAACGCGTACCTGCTGCGCTGCGCCAGCACCGGCCAGGGGCTGCTGATCGACGCGGCCAACGAGGCAGGCCGGCTGATCGAGATGATCGGTGACACGCCAGTCGGCACGATCGTGACGACGCACCGGCACTTCGATCACTGGCAGGCGCTCCCCGAGGTGCAGAAGCACACCGGTGCGGTGGTGGTCGCGCATCCGGCCGACGCGGACAAGCTGCCGGTGGCGGTCGGGCACCGCGCCGAGAACGGCGCGGTGCTGACCTTCGGTGACTGCGCGGTGTCCCTCATCCACCTGCGCGGGCACACGCCGGGCAGCCTGGCGGTGCTCTACGACGCGGGCGGCAGGCTGGCCGACTCGCCGCACGTGTTCACCGGGGACTCGCTGTTCCCCGGCGGCGTGGGCAAGACGAACTCGCCCGGGGACTTCGCCTCGCTGCTCACCGACGTGACCGAGCGCCTGTTCGGCCCGCTGCCCGACCCCACCTGGGTGTACCCGGGACACGGCAAGGACACCACGCTGGGGACCGAGCGCCCGCACCTCGGCGACTGGCGCGAACGCGGCTGGTGACATCCGCCGCCCCGGACGGCGATGTCGTGGGCCGCGCGCTGAGCGCGGACGACGGACTGGTCCGCGCCTACCGGGACCGCACGCCCGGCTCGGCCGCCTCCTTCGAGGCGGCCCGGCGGGTGCCACCCGGCGGTGAGCCCGCACCCCTACCAGATCGCCCTGGCCGAACTGCTAGCCGCGCGGGTGCCTTCGGTGCAGCGGGTGCGGTTCACCAACTTCGGCCGCCTACGCCACCGCCTTCACTATGGTCCGCTAGCCCATCCCCGCGCCCTGCCCCCCAGACGCATTCCATGATCGTGAACAGTTCGGGGCAAATGGAGCCAAAAACTGTTCACGATCATGGAGCTAGGCTCGGCGGGGCGGGCGCGGAGTAACGCTGGGGTGGCGCTTCGGGCGGGCGGGGCGGGGGGGCATGGGTTCGGCGGGGTCGGAGGCGCGGGCTACGCCGGCCTTGAGGCGGCCGAGGACGGTGGCCCAGGCGCGCTCCATGAACTCGGCCTGAGCCGGCGTGTCGACCAGCTGGTGCACCTCCACGTGGGCGCCGTCCGGCCGCGGGTGGACCCGGAGGTAACCGGTCATCTCGCCGCCGGGGACCGGGACGTTGTCGTCCTCGAAATCCCAGCGCATGACGATCAGCTCCGGCGGGATGACCAGCTCGTACCGGCCGCGCACGCTCGTCCCCCACTCCATCGTGGCGGCGAAACGCCCGTCCTGCAGGGTGACGGGCACACCCAGCCAGCGTGAGTAGACAACAGGATCGGTGAAGGCGGCGAACGTGACCGGCTGGCTGGTGCCGACGTCCGTGCTGGCCACCACCACCGGTTTGGTGCGGACGTCCGAGGACGCGCGCTCAGGCGCGTCATCGGCATTGGTCCACTTGGCCGCGCTGCCGAGCGCGGCGCGCAGGCCGCGAAGAGCGTCCGGGCGGGCCCGGTAGCGGCGGGAGGTGCCGACCGCGGTGCTCTCGGCCAGGCCCGCCTCGCGCAGGACGGCCAGGTGCTGGGAAATGGTGGGCTTGGTCACCGGGAAGGCGGCGGCGATCTCCCCCGCCGCCAGCTCCCGGTCCCAGATCAGGCCCAGGATCTCGCGCCGGACCGGCGATGCCAGCGCCGCCAGCACCTTCTGGATGTCCCGCACCTTCACCTTCACCGATGTCCGGACCTTGCCTCCCGTACCCGCGAAACTATACGCTTGCGGCTTGTTCGGCTCTTAACTAATTTGGCTTTTACCGAACAATACGGGCCGGCGCGACGAGGCGCCCGCCCGAGGGGAGGACCCATGGACATCTGGCCGACGGTGCACGCCGAGCGCAAGGCCCTCGCGTCCGACCTGCGGGGCCTCAGTGACCAGGTCTGGGCCACGCCTTCGCTGTGCGGCCGCTGGACGGTACGTGACGTGCTCGCCCACATGACCTCCGCCGCCAAGCTGACCCCGGCCGCGTTCTTCGGCGGCATGATCAGCTCCGGGTTCAGCTTCGACAAGGTCCAGGAGAAGGGCGTCGCCGCGCAGCGGGGCGCCACCCCGGCTGACACGCTGGCCAATTTCGAGTCGGTGATGATGTCGGTGAAGCACCCGCCGGGCCCCAACCCGACCTGGCTCGGCGAGGTGATCGTGCACAGCGAGGACATCCGCCGGGCGCTCGGCATCCAGCACAAGTACCCGACCGACGCCGTGGTCATGGTGGCGGACTTCTACAAGGGCTCGAACCTGCTCATCGGCTCCAAGCGCCGCATTGCCGGGCTCACGCTGCGCGCCACCGACGCCGGCTGGACCACCGGCGCCGGACCCGAGGTGTCCGGTCCGATCGTGTCGCTGGTCATGGCCATGACCGGGCGCAAGGCGGCCGACGACGACCTGTCCGGCGAGGGCGTGGCGACGCTGCGGTCGCGCTCCTGACGCGCCGTCCCCGATCACGCCGTCAAGCACCTGGCTCAGTCAACCGACTGCTACGGCATCAGGAGCTGCCGGCGATGCCCCGGGCGTCGAACGCCACCCTGATCCGGGTGATCTTGCCGTCCTGCACGTGCATCCAGTTCGCCACCGGAACGGTTCCGGCCACGCTGGTGGCCAAGTCGAACCAGGTCAGCACGTCAGGCCCGTCGTGAAACACCTTGCGCACCTCGAGGCCGGTCATGATCTGCGCCATGCCCTGCAGGCCCCGCAGGCAGTCGTCCCCGCCGTGCACCCGGGCGAGCGGCCCGGCGAAGTCCACGTCGTCGGCCAGCACCGAACGCAACCGGGTGAAGTCTCGCGCCTGCCAGGCATCGAAGTAGGTGGCGGCCGCGGCCGAGGCGTCGGTCATGAGATCGTCCCTCCTGTCGTTTCGCTGCTCTTCCAGCGTGCCGCGCACCCTTCTAGAAGTCCAAGAGATGTTTCTGATCAATCTCAGAATGCTTCGTTATAGTGCCTGGTAGAACTAGGGATCCAGAGCACGACGGTAGCGAAGTTCGGTGACGCCGCCGAGGCGGCTGAGCACGTTGGTGGCGCCGTCGAGCGTAGAGCTCGCCCACCCGGCCGTCCTCGCCGTCCGTGCTCGTCGGATGCGGCCACGCTGCGTTCAGCACGTCCGTCTCCGGGCCGAAGGACGCGTAGCCGACCACGCCGGGACCCGCCGGAGCCCCGCCAGGGCCGGGGGTCTTGCCGGGGCGCTCCGGCTCGGCGGCGACCGCCACCAGCATGCGCTGCCAGGGCCGGGTGCGGAACGACTGCCGTACGCGGGCGCCGTCGTCAGGGGCGGTCACGCGGTCGATGACCTCGGCCGGGATGATGCCCGCATAAGCGGCGAACCAGCCTTCGCGCTGCACCGCCGCGACCTGCGCCGCGTCTGCCACCGAACCGGCCCGGATCACCACCATTGAGACAAAGCTAGCGAATCCTCAGGGCAAGGAAGAAATCCACCTGGTCGTCCAGGCAGGACAGGTCGCGGCCGGTCAGCTCCTCGATCCGCCTGATCCGGTAGCGCACCGTGTTGACGTGCACGTACATCTTCGCGGCGCACGCGTTCCACGAGCCCGAGGAGGCCAGGAACTCGCGCAGCGTCGGCTCCCCGGCCAGGTCGCAGCGCCAGCGATCGGCGTTCGGCCCGGTCACCCGGTCCGCCTCCAGGGCCATGGCGGCGACCAGGTAGCGGCCGTCGGGAGGCAGCCCGGCCGCGCGCATCAGCGAGGCGATCTCGGCCGGTGCGGCCCCCTCGCCGCCCCCGGACGCGAGCATGGTGACGATCGCCTCGGCCAGCTTGCGGTCCCCGGTGCGGGCGGCGTCGAGCCTGGCCCGTTCGAGCGCCACGTCGGCGGCCAGCTCGGCCACTGACTCCCGCAGCTCGTGCGGCCAGTCCTGCTCACGCCCGGCGCAGGCGAGAAACCAGCTGGTGATCCTCGGCTCGCCGCCCACCCCGCGGTGAAGCGTTCCCGCGCACCCTAACCGGCCATTGTTTAGCGAAAGCTACAAACCGGCCTGAGTCAGGTTACCGGCGATTCGGCCGGCCGGCGGATACCGGGTATTCGCCGGGGCCTGATTGGATGGCGGCATGGCGAACCTGAGCCCGCAGGCGCCCGCGACCCTCGACTCCTTCAATGCCGCTCCGGCGCCGGAGGCCGAGCAGGCCGTCCTGGCCTGCTGCGCGTCGATGGCCTTGGCCGAGGCGATCGCAGGCGGCCGTCCTTACCCGGACCCGGCCGCGCTGCTGGCCGCGGCCGACGCCGTGTTCGAGGCTTTGAGCTGGGACGATATCGTCGAGAGCATGAACGCGCATCCGCGGATCGGCGACCGTGCCGCCAGCGGCGGGATGTCAGCTGCGGAGCAGTCGGGTGCCGCGGCGGCCGGCGACAAGGTGCGGCAGGGGCTGGCGGACGGCAACCTGGCCTACGAGCAGCGCTTCGGCCATATCTTCCTGATCTGCGCGAGTGGCCTGTCCGGGCCGGAGATGCTGACGCAGCTACGGGCCAGGCTCAAGAACAATCAGGATGCCGAACGGGCCGTGGTGCGCGCCGAGCTGCGGAAGATAACCCGGCTGCGGATGACGAAGCTGCTGAACCTGTGACGCTGTCCACGCACGTTCTCGACGCGACGACCGGGCGCCCGGCCGCGGGCGTCCAGGTCCGGCTGGAACGCGGCGGCGACGGCGGGTGGGTCCCGGCCAGCCAGGGACAGACCGATGCCGACGGGCGGCTCCGGCTGTCCGGCGACGGCGGCGCGGACTTCCCGCCCGGCGTCTACCGCATCACGTTCGGCACCGGGGCCTACTTCCTGGCCCGCGGCTCGGCGTCGTTTTACCCGGAGGTCACCGTCACCTTCGAGACGACCGAACGGGACGGGCACTGCCACGTGCCGCTGCTGCTGAGCCCGTTCGCCTACTCCACCTACCGGGGAAGCTGATCCCTAGCCGCCGGCCATCGCGCCCACGATCAGGTACGGCTCGGTGCCGGCCACGACCGCTGCGGGCAGCGGGGCGTCCGGCTGCTCGTGCGACAGGTCCTGCTCGCAGGCGAAGAACCTGATGAACGCCCGTCGTTTCCCGGTCCGCTGATCCCGGATGGTGCCGCGGAGCATCGGGTACCTGGCCTCCAGCGCGTCGAGCACCGAGCCCTGGGTGACCTGGCCGGTGACCTGGAGTTTCACCTCGCCGGCGACGCAGGCCAGCGTCCGCAGGTGCGCGGGCAGCGTCACCCGGACCACGTCAGCGTCGCCGGTCATGAAAGCGTCTGCACCTCCACCGAGAGGACGGCGGGCAGGTCGCGGACGATCGGCTCCCAGCTGTCGCCGGAGTCGGCCGAGGCGTACACCTGGCCCCCGGTGGTGCCGAAGTAGATCCCGCAGGAGTCCAGCGCGTCGACGGCCATCGCGTCGCGGAGCACGTTGACGTAGCAGTTCTCCTGCGGCAGGCCCTTGGTGAGCGGCTCCCACTCGTCCCCGCCGGTGCGGCTGCGGTAGACGCGCAGCTTCCCCTCCGGCGGGAAGTGGTGCGAGTCGCTGGTGATGGGCACCACGTAGACGGTCTCCGGCTCGTGCGCGTGCACGTCGATGGGGAAGCCGAAGTCGGTCGGCAGGTCGCCGCTGACCTCGCGCCAGGACTCCCCGGCGTCGTCGCTGCGCATGACGTCCCAGTGCTTCTGCATGTACAGCACGGACGGGCGCGACGGGTGCATGGCCAGGCGGTGCACGCAGTGGCCGACCTCGGCACCGGAATCCGGGATCCCCTCGGAGCGCAGGCCGCGGTTCACCGGACGCCAGGTCTGGCCGGCGTCATCGGACCGGAACGCCCCCGCGGCGGAGATGGCCGCGAAGATCCGCCCGGGCGAGGACGGATCCAGGATGATCGTGTGCAGGCACATCCCGCCCGCCCCCGGCTGCCACGACGGCGCGGACTTGTGGCCGCGCAGCCCGGGCAGTTCCTGCCAGTGCTTCCCGCCGTCGGCCGACCGGAACAGCCCGGCGTCCTCCACCCCGGCGTAGACGGTGTCCGGGTCGTCCAGCGACGGTTCCAGGTGCCAGACCCGGGCGAACTCCCACGGGTGCGGCGTGCCGTCGTACCACTGATGCGTGCCGGTCTCGCCCTGGTAGCTGAAGTCGTTGCCGACCGGTTCCCAGGTCGCCCCGCCATCGTCGGACCGCTGGATCAGCTGGCCGAACCAGCCGCTGGACTGCGACGCGTACAGCCGGTCCTGATCGGCGGGCGATCCCTTCACGTGGTAGATCTCCCAGCCGGGGAAATGCGGCCCGCTGACGTCCCACTGCTCGCGCTTGCCGTCCGAACTCAGCACGAACGCGCCCTTGCGCGTCCCCACCAGTACTCGTACACCGCTCATCGGCAACCCCTTCCCGAGGCGAACTGACACTATTCTCCGCGGTTGTGACGACGGGCGGGCAGCGGAATCATCGCAGTCCTGCCCGTTTAATTCCGCCCATCGGCCACCCCCGGGAATTTCCGCAAACCAAGTTTGCGACGGTCAATTTGTAATTGCGTGATTCATAGCCCAGACCATAGATAGCGGGCCCGATGCCGACCACGAAGAGGCCCATGACCCGGCGGGACCAGCCGTAGTGAGAGACTGGGCCATTCGGCCGGGTCGGGCGAGGACGGGGGTTCCATGAAGTATGACCTGGTGGTCCGGTCGCGGCGGGCGGCGCTGCCGGACGGCACGCGGCCGGCGGCGGTCGCGGTCAGCGGCCCGGCCATCGCGGGCATCGCGGACTACGGGGCGCGGCTGGAGGCCGGCCGCGACGTTGACCTCGGCGACCTCGCGCTGCTGCCGGGCCTGGTCGACTCGCACGTGCACGTCAACGAGCCGGGCCGGACCGAGTGGGAGGGGTTCGCCACCGCCACGCGCGCGGCCGCGGCCGGCGGGGTGACCACGATCTGCGACATGCCGCTCAACTCGCTGCCGCCCACCACGTCGGTGGCGGCACTGGAGGAGAAACGCGCGGCGGCGGCCGGGAAATGCTGGGTCGACGTGGCGTTCTGGGGCGGCGCAGTGCCGGGCAACGAAGCCTCCCTGCGGCCGCTGCACGAGGCCGGGGTGGTCGGGTTCAAGTGCTTCCTGCTCGATTCCGGGGTGCCCGAGTTCCCGCCGCTGGCGGCGGCCGGCTTGCGGTCGGTGCTCGGCGCGCTGGCCGGGATGGACGCGCTGCTGATCGTGCACGCCGAGGACGCGGCGGAGATCAAGGAAATAGCGTCGGCGTCCGGCCGGGATTTCGGCTCGTTCGTGGCGTCGCGGCCGCCGGTCGCGGAGCGCCGCGCGATCGAGAAGGTGATCTCGGCCGCAGCCGCTACCGGGGCCCGGGCGCACATCGTGCACCTGTCCGCAGCCGAGTGCGCCGCGATGATCTCCGGCGCGAAGGCGGCGGGCATCCGGCTGACCGCCGAAACCTGCCCGCACTACCTGTACTTCGCGGCCGAGCAGGTACCGGACGGCGCCACCGAGTTCAAGTCTTGCCCGCCGATCAGGGATTCGGTCAACCGGGAGGCGCTGTGGCGGGCACTCGAGGCGGGAGTGATCGACTGCGTGGTGTCTGATCACTCGCCCTGCCCGGCCGAGCTGAAGGCCTCCGGCTCGGGGGACTTCGGCGCCGCCTGGGGCGGTATCGCCTCGCTCCAGCTTGGCCTGTCCGCGGCGTGGACGGTCGCGCGGCGGCGCGGCCGGACCCTGGACGACATGGCCCGGTGGATGGCGTCGGCCCCGGCCGCGCTGGCGGGCCTGCCGGCGAAGGGGAAGCTGGCGGTCGGCTGCGACGCCGACCTGGTGGCCTTCGACCCCGACGAGACGTACACCGTGGACCCCGCGCACCTGCACCACCGGCACCCGGTGACCCCGTACGCGGGACGGACGCTGACCGGGCGCGTGAGGCAGACGTGGCTGCGCGGCACGCCGCTGCTTGAAGGTGAGAGTGAAGCACCAGTTGGGCGGCTGCTAAAACGGGGATGAACCGGATATGGATGAGCAACTGCTTCCCGACTTGCTCCGGCTGCGCGGGTCCGTCGCGGCGGCCAGCGACGAGTTCTTCGCCGCGAAAGAGAACCTGATCAAGGCGGCCGCGCCGGTTTTCGTGCCCGAAACGTACGGTGCCAAGGGGCAGGTGTACGACGGCTGGGAAACCAGACGGCGGCGCGGGCCCGGCGGGTCGCTGCCCGAGCGCTCCGTCCGCGACTGGGTGATCGTCCGGCTCGGCGTGCCGGGAGTGGTGCGCTCCATCGTGGTCGACACCGCGTTCTTCACCGGCAATTACCCGCAGGCGTGCTCGGCGGACGGATGCTCGGTGACCGGGTACCCCGCGTTCGGGGAGATCGCTGCCGACCCCGAGGCCGTGACCTGGCAGGAGATCGTGCCGCGCGTGCTGGTGACCGGCGACGCCCGGCATGCGTTCAAGGTGAACGCGGAGCGCAGGTTCACCCACGTGCGGCTGAACATCTTCCCCGACGGCGGCGTGGCCCGGCTGCATGTGCACGGCGAGGTGGTGCCGGATCCGGCCCTGCTCGACGGCCTTACCGTCGACCTCGCCGCGCTGGAGAACGGCGCGGACGTGGCGGCCAGCAGTGACCGGAACTCCTACTCCGCGCCGCGCAACGTCATCTCCCCCGGCCTGTCCCGGGTGATGGGCGAGGGCTGGGAAACCCGCCGGCGGCGCAGGCCCGGGCACGAGTGGCTGGTCATCCGGCTGGCCGGGCAGGGCGTCATCGACCTGGCGGAGATCGACACGTCGTGGTACCGGGGCAACCAGCCGGACACCGCCTCACTGCAGACGCTGGACGCCACCACCGGCGCTTCGGTCAGCGACAAATCCGCGTGGCGTGACCTGCTGCCGCCGGTCAGGCTGCTGCCCGACACCCCGCACCGGTTCCGCGTGACCGGCCGGCCGGCCACGCACGTCCGGCTGAACATCTTCCCGGACGGCGGCGTGGCCCGGCTGCGGCTGTACGGATCGCTGACCGACGACGGCCTCGCGGCCGTCCGGCGCCGCTGGGAGGAAACGGCCTGAAGGCGGGCGGAGCGATAGCCTCGTTGTCATGAGCGCTCAGCCCGCGCAAATGCCGAGCTGATCCGGATCTTCGACCCGTGTACGCGCCAAGGGGAGCGCCCTACTTGACGTTCGCATCCGCACTTGACGCCCAGGCCGGGTCCGGCGGGGCGATGCCGTCCGCGGCGTCGAAGAGGATCTGCTGGAGCGGGCGGGGCAGGTCGCCGCTCCACACCAGGGCTGCCGTCGCAGTCAGCGGATGGTCCTCAAGCCCGACCCGGACCATGTCATGGGCGACCATCGGCCGGGGCAGCCGGATCAACCCGGGGTGGCTTCCGGCGATGACGCTGGGGCCGGTCAGCACCGCAGTAGGCCGGTCCGCGGTCGCGGCGAAGGCGAGGTCCATCGGCAGCGAGTGCCGGAGCGGCGGATCGGTGAACTCAAAGCGCGGATCGACGGTCCTCAGGACCCGCGTCCAGGCATCGTAGGTCCCCGGCTCCGCCCGGCGCGGCCCGTGGATGACGTCCATCCGGGCCAGTTCGCCGAGGCTGATTGTGCCGCGCCGCGCCGCGGCGTGAGGCGAAGGGATCCATACATCGGGTTCGAACTCGCCGAGGCTCATGGCATCGAGCGGGGCGGGTAGTGCCTCGGGGCGGGCCGTGAGCCAGCCCAGGCCGGCGTCGGCCCGGCGCTGCTGGATCAGCGAGAACTCGGCGTCAAGGGCGGCTTCGATCCAGACGACGTCCACGTCCGCAGCGGCCGCCGCCGAGCGCAGCGCGGAGGCGGCCTCGACCGCGAGGGCATCCGATAGCCGTGGCGGCACGACCACCCGCAGGCGCTGCCGTCCTAGGCCCGCCGCCTGCCGGGTCCGGTTCACCTCGTGATCTACGAGCGACAGGACGGTGCGGGATGCATCCAGCAGCACGGCGCCGGCCTTGGTCAGTTGCAGGCCTTCACGGCTGCGGTGCAGCAACTGCGTGCCGACGATCTCTTCGAGCCGCCGGATCTGCTGGCTCAGGGTCGGCTGGGCGATGAACATCCGCTCCGCGGCGTGAGTGAAGCTGCCCGCGTCGGCGAGCGCTACGAAGTAACGCAGATGCCGCAGCTCAATTGCCAGCGGGGGCCCGGCTACCGCCTTGGGCAGCGTTACCGGCTCCGCCTGTCCTTGCTTCATGTCGGTCTACCTAATGCAGCGAATGGCGATTTGCTACCTACGTCTGAATCGTGCCTGGCGCGGTACCGGGATCGAATCCGGGGATTTCCTAGTCTTCGCATCGGGACCGGACGGTCCACGCCGAGTACTCAACCGAGCGGCTGTGCTCGCAGGACCATACCGGGCGATGGGTTCGTGACGAGCGGCCAATGGAAGAACGTGCGGCGGCTTACGCTCGGCCGAAGGACGAAGACCATGAGCCAAGACCGGTATGAGGTGGAACTGGCCCGCTACGCCGCCGGGCGCGCGAGTCGGTCGGTCTCGTCGTGGATGTCCACGGCGATCTTCGTCAGGGCGGACGAGTGCTGCCGGTTGTGATGCGCGCAGAACAGCAACTCCAGGCCGTTTGGGAGCAGGGCCCGGACGTAAGCCTGGGCGCCGCAGCGGTCACAGCGGTCCATGGCGGTAAGCGCCCCGGCAAGGGCCCCGTCCGGCGTCTCGCTCTCCTGCCCCCGGTCTCGGCCTCTGGCCCAGAATTTCCTTCCGCTCAAGACGATCACCTTCTTCGGTCGCCGGGATCCGCGTTACTCAAGTCCAGCCCGGGCGACCGCAAATAGGAAAGCGCTGGCACCTGTGGTGCCATCGTCGGGCGCTATGGTGGCCGGCGGATGCTGCCCGCCGCCCCCGCCCGGGCCGCCGCCGAGGCTCGCGCCACCCGCCGGATACGGGCTGCTTGACGAGGCAGGGGTCAGCGGCGGAGGCGAACATCAGCGCGTCGTTCCGCATGTCGCCGATTGTGGCGATGGTCTTCGGCGGGTGTTTAGGGCCATCGGCTCGTTAGTGCAGCCAGCGCCGTTGGCCAGCAGGTAAACCGATAGGACGATTGATGGAAATTTGACGTCGCGTTACCGAGGTTACTTTGCCCTCCCAGGACCTTTACCACTGCCATAGCAGTGACCAATGCCATGACAGTCATCCTCACTTTTACAACCGCGAGCCAGTGAGATGAGCTGATGAAGGAGGAACGGTAATTCACCGTCAACCCATCGAAAGGATCCGGGAAATGACCAAAACGCAGGACATCCGCGACGCCGTGGAGCTGGAACTTAGCTACGACCCGCT
>WNGH01003703.1_pt1 | contig 14642 bp, 14 predicted proteins | sample 5400631 | NCBI WGS metagenome assembly WNGH01 (sample SAMN13153373, study PRJNA577476) | soil metagenome | isolation source: 115 cm soil or saprolite under Garry oak tree replicate 1 | place: USA:California | collected 2016-06-15
AAGCCTCGATGATCACGGCCACGCCCATCTGCAGGCTGAAGAGCACCATCACGGTGTTCATCACGTTCGGGATCAGGTGGCGCCACATGATCGTGAGCTTGCCGATGCCGTTGATCTCCGCGAGCTTCACGAAGTCGCGCTCGCGGATCGACAGCACCTCGCCGCGGACGGCGCGGGAGTACCGGCTCCAGAACACGAGCGCGAGGATGAGCACCACGTTCCACAGGCCCGGGCCACGGACGCTCGACAGGAGGATCGCGAAGACCAGCGACGGCAGCGTCAGCCAGGCGTCCGTGATCCGCATGATGATCTCGTCCCACCACCGGCCCATGTATCCGGCCAGGACGCCGAGCACCGTGCCGATCGCTCCGGCGAAGAGGGCGCCGGTGAGCGCCACGATCAACGAGATGCGGGCGCCGTACATGAGCCGGCTCAGCACATCGCGGCCGAGAAAGTCGGTGCCGAGCGGCGTTTCGAGCCGACCGCCCCGCGACCAGAAGGGCGGCACGTTGTCGACGTAGGGACAGTCCGGCGTGCTGTACTTCGCGAGGCACTGCTCCGACGTCGGCTTCACCGGATCGAGCCTACCGTGCGGCGCCAGCACCGGCGCCAGGATGGCCACCGACACCAGGACCGCGAGAATGACGAGGGGAATCAGGGGCGCCTGGCGCAAGGCGCGCAGGCCGCGCCGGACGGCGCGCCGCGTCGCAATCGTACGGTCGGCGCCGATCGGGATCGTCGCCATGACGTCACCCCCCTCGGTCGAATACCCTCGGCAGGTCGTTACTCCGACCCGGTTCTAGAGCGACAGCCGGATGCGCGGATCGACGTACCCGTAGAGGACATCGATCGTGAAGTTGAGCAGCACGATCATGAGCCCGGACATGAGCACGACGCCCTGCACCATCGGGAAGTCGCGATTGCTCAGCGCGTCGTAGAGCAGCTGGCCGACGCCCGGCCAGTTGAAGATGACCTCGATCACGACCGCGACGTTCACCATGATGAGGAGGTTCAACCCGGCGAAGGTCAGGACGGGGATCATCGAGTTCTTGAGCGCGTGCCGGGCGACGACCATCCGCTCCGGAACCCCTTTCAAACGGACGAGCTTGATGAAGTCGCTGCCGAGCACCTCGAGCATGGCCGAGCGCGTGATCCGCAGCATCGCGCCCGAGAAGTACCAGCCGAGCGCGAAGGCCGGCATCACGAGATGCGCCCAGTCCCTGAACCAGAACGTCACCCAGGTCGACGGGACGCTCCAGACGAAGGCGCTCGAGCCCTTGCCGAGCACGGGCAGCCAGCGCAGCCCCGTGCCGAAGATCATGATCAGCACCAGCCCGAGGAAGAACCCGGGCATGGACAGCCCGAACAGGGCGACGAGCTTTCCGACGTGGTCCCACCACGAGTTCACTTTCAGCGCCGACAGCATTCCGAACGGCACGCCGAGCACGATCGAGATCAGGAACGCGGCGAAGCCGAGCTTGAGCGAGTTCGGTAGCCGCTCGAAGTAGATGTCGCGAACGGGCAGCGACTTCTCGAACGAGTGTCCGAAGTCGGCCCGGAAGAGCCGCCCGATGAACGAGAGGTACTGCCGGTGGAGCGGCTGATCGAGGCCCCAGCTCTGCCTGAGCTGCGCCACGTACGCGGCGTCGGCGCCTGCCTCGGCCTTCATCGCCACCGGATCGCCGGTGAGCCGGACGAGCGCGAAGATGATCGTGACGAGCAGCCACAGCGTCACCACGCTGTAGAGCGCCCGCACGAGGACGTACTTCTTCACCGGTCAGCCTTCACTTCCCAGATCTCCCACGGCCACGGGTACGGCGCGTTCAGCGTGTCCCAGTAGCGATGGAACCCGTCGCCTTCCGGTAGCACGCGGGGCCCGACGGCGTGGACGAATGGGTTCAAGTAGATCGGGACGAAATAGTGCTCGTCGAAGATGATTCGCTGGATTTGCTTGACGAGCCGTTCGCGCTCCCCGAGGTCCAGGCTTGCCTGGTGCTTCTTCCACAGCGCCTCGATCTGAGGGTCGCAGATGAAGGACGACGGGCTGTCGCACACCGCGTACACCGCGATGTTGGCCTTCGCGCCGCCGGCCCTCGGGTCGATGTTCTGCACGATGTTGCGGTTGCCCGGATAGCTCTTGCGGCCTCCGCCGACCTTCGCCCGGAATGCCGGTCCCTCCAGCGTCTGCATCCTCCCCCGGATTCCGATGGCACGAAGATCGGTCATGATGCGCTCGCCCATGTCGAAGTACGGCGGGAACGGCGTGTACTCGACCTCGAACCCCTCGGCGAAGCCGGCCTGAGCCATCACCTGCTTGGCCTTCTCGAGGTTGAACTCGAGCGCCGGCGCCTCCTGGCCCTGCAGCGCATCGCGATTTTCCGCGCTGATCCAGTTGCCCGTCGGCTTGCCGATTCCCTGCGTCTCCTGCTTGATCAGGAACGGCCGGTTGATCGCCAGGCTCACCGCCTGGCGCACGCGCTTGTCGCGGAAGGGACTGCCGGGCTCGTTGTAGCCCGGGAACATGAGCCACCACGGTCCCGTGTAGTTCGGGTCCCACCGGAGGTTCGGATCGCTCATCACGCGCGGGAGCAGCTTGCCGGTCATGCCGAAGGCGAGATCCAGCTCGCCGGTCTGGAGGCCGGCCATGCGCGCCGTGAGGTCTCGGACGCCCTTCACGACGATCGTCTTGGTCGCCGGCGTCCGGCGCCAGTAGCCCTCGAACGCCTCGAACGTCATCTGCACGCCGGCCTGCTGGCTCACGAGCTTGTAGGGCCCCGCGCCGACCGGCTTGGCCTTGAACCCGTCGCGGCCGGCCTTCTCGTAATAGTTCCGCGGTACGATCCAGCCGATGCCGCTCACCCCGCCGTTGTAGAGGTCCATGAAGTCGATGAACGGCTCCCTGAAGTGAAACACGATCGTGCGGTCATCCACGAGCTGGATATGCTCGAGCTTGTCGTGGAATAGCTTCGCGTAAGCGCCCTTGAAGTTCTCGTACGTCCACTTCACGTCCGCGGTCGTGAGCGGCTGCCCGTCGTGGAATTTGAGGCCCGGGCGGAGCCGGAATGCCGCGCGCCGGAAGTCGGCCGACAGCTCCGCGTGCTCGGCCAGGCCGTAGGTGACGAAACCGTACGGCATCGGCTTGATCATGGCGTCGTGGACGATGTAGTCGTACATCTGCATCGTCACCGCGGTGATGTGCTCGAGCGGATCGAGCCAGCCCGGGTCGAGCGCGAAGTGCATCGCGACGGTCAACGTACCCTTCGGCGCGCTCCGCGCGGTTTCGATCTGGGCGGGCTTGATGTCCAGCTTCGCCAGCGGGCCAGTGAGAATGGGAGCAGCCCCCGACTTCTGCGCGGCCGCCGGGTCACCTGCCGTCAAGAGGGCCAGGGCGGCGGCGAGAGCCAGGAGCGTCTGAGTCCAAGCACGTCGAGTCATGTCGATCCTCCTCGTCATAGACCGATCGAGAAAGCGCGACGGAGACGGAATCGATCCGGAAAAGCTGCATCATTATGGACAGGTTGCGTCGCTTGTCAAGTCCGCGGCAAGTCGTCGACTTTTGAGAGCTACACCTGACACGAATTCGAGGCGACTACGCCGCCCGCGCGGGTCTCCAGACGATGCCGGCGCGGTGGGCGATCGCTACGAGCATGGCGACGCCGAGCAGACCGATGGCGCCGCCGGCGGCGCAGGCCGCCCGAATGCCCTGGTGCTCGGCGACCATGCCGACGACCAGCGAGCCGAACGGCGTCATTCCCGCGAAGGTCACCGTGTACAGACCCATCACCCGCCCGCGTAGATTGTTGGGCGCGGCGAGCTGCAGGGTGGTGTTGCACCCCGTCGTGAAGAGGATCTGCGCGCAGCCCAGGAGCGCGAGAACCGCGAACGCGACCGCGAAGCGATCGACCAGCGCCAGCGCGACGAGTCCGGCGCAGAGCGTCGCCGCCGAGCCCACCAGAAATGAAAGCGGCGGCTGGCCGGTGCGAAACAGGGCGACGCTGAAGCCTCCGGCGACGGCGCCGGCGCCCAGGGCCGACATGAGGAGCCCGAATCCGTGCGCGTCCTGGTTCAGCACGTTCCGGGCGACCAGCGGGACGACCACGTTGAAGTTGAGGACCAGGAGGCTCACCACGACCATCAGCCCGAGCGTGAACGCCACCGGCGGCGTCTTCGCGGCATAGGCGACCGCGTCGAGAACTCCTTCCCGGATTCCGAGCCGCCCGGCCGGATCCGGCTGCCCGTCGGTCCGGATCGCCAGCAGCGCGACGAGCACGGCGACGAAGCTCACGCCGTTCAGGAAAAAGGCGAGCGCCACACCGAACGCGGCGATGAGCAGCCCCGCCACGGCGGGGCCGACGATGCGCGCGCCGTTCATGATGACCGAGTTGAGCGCCACCGCATTGGGCAGATCGGAGCGCCCCACCAGATCCGTGATGTAGGCCTGGCGCGTGGGAATGTCGAGCGCCCGCCCCAGGCCATAGATCACGGCCATCACGGCCACATGCCAGTAGCGGATGTACCCGCTCCAGACGAGCGCGGCCAGCACCAGCGCTTGCAGTTGCATCACCGTCTGGCTCACGAGGAGAACCCGCCGCTTGGCGAAGCGATCGCTCAGCGCCCCACCGACCGGTGACAGGAGCAGGATCGGCGTGAACTGGAGCGCGCTGACGATCCCGAGCTGGAGCGGCGAGTGCGTCAGCTCGAGCACGAGCCACGCCTGCGCCACGCTCTGCATCCAGGTGCCGACCTGCGAGATGAGCTGGCCGATCCAGAACAATCGAAAATCGCGGTGGCGGAGCGCGCCGAGGCGCACCGGCGAAGGCCCGGGCGCGCTCCGTCCGCCTCCCTCGGTGGCTTCGGATCCTCCGGGCATCGTCCCGACTGTACACGAGGCCCCTCGGGAATTTCACACTCCGGAAATCTGGATCCGCCCGGCGAGCAGTGCAGCGCGTGGTGTGCAGAAATAGCTCGCTTGCTGGTACGGGTCCGTCCGGCGGTAGACACGGCACAGGGGTGCCAGCGTGCATGGGCACATTTGATGAACCGTGCCGAAATATCGGAAATGTGAAGCCGTTAAGTGCCTGAGTCGTTGGACGTCGCGCCCGGCACGCGCATGGCATCGAAGCTGCACCCCCATATTGGCAACGAACCAGGGTCTAACCCACGAGCGCTCAGACAGGGGGATTTCATGTATCGGTGGTGGACAGCGAAGAGGATTACGGTAGCGAACCAGCGAGGCTTCACGCTCATCGAGCTGATGATCGTCGTCGCGATCATCGGTATCCTGGCGGCCATCGCCATCCCGCTCTACGCCAACGTTCAGGCGCGCGCGCGGATCGCCAAGGCCCAGGCCGATGCCCGGGCTCTCGCGTCCTCGGCCTCCATCTACGGCGCCCACATGGGCGTGCTGCCGACGGCGCTGACGGACCTCACCGTGGTCGCCACGAACAGCCAGGGCCAGACCGCGGGTCCGTTCATGGCGAGGGTTCCTCCGCCTCCGGCCGGCTGGAGCTCGCCGTACTCGTACGTTGCTTCGACCGGGTCGGGCACGTTCAACATCTCGGCCTCCGGCGACGGCACGACCGTCTCGCTTCCGTAAGCACAGAACGACCCACTTCGGATAGCGCACGGGAAGGGACGCTCCTTCCCGTGCGGGTGTTGGTCCTCGCCTCCCCGCCCCGCCATCCTCCTTGCGTATCTCGCCCGCCCGCGTAATGCTGCCGACCGGGCCCCTCGAGCTCCGCGGAATCCGCGGCCGCCGGAAGGGGTAAACAAGCCTCGATCCGGGAGAAATGGTGCGATGAAGCGGGGGCTGGCGGCGTTTCTGGTAGTGGGGTGGGTCGCGTGGCTATCGTCCGGCGTCGAGGCTCAGACTCCGGGCGAGGTGTTTCGCAAGGTCGCCCCGTCCGTGGTCGTGATCCGCGCCAAGGGTCATGAGGTGGCCGCGAGCGGGCAAACACGATTCAACGAGACGGGCTCGGGGGTGCTCATCTCGCCCGACGGCAAGGTGATGACGGCCGCCCACGTCGTGCACGCCATGGACGAGATCACCGTCGAGTTCCTGGGGGGCGAGACCGTGAAGGCGCGCGTGGTCGCCTCCGAGCCGGCGGCCGACCTTTCCCTGCTCCAGCTCGAGCGCGTGCCCACGGGCGCCAAGTCGTCGCCGCTCGCCAACTCCGATCCGGTCCAGGTGGGCGATCCGGTCATCATCGTGGGCGCGCCGTACGGGCTCAGTTACTCGCTGAGCGACGGCCTGATCAGCGCCCGGTGGAAGCCCAACACGGTGTACAAGACCATGCCGCTCGCCGAGTTCTTCCAGACGACCGCCACCATCAACACGGGCAACTCGGGCGGGCCGATGTTCTCCATGAAGGGCGAGGTCATCGGTATAGTGAGTCACAACATCTCCAAGAGCGGCGGCAGCGAGGGGCTCGGCTTCGTGGTGACCATCAACACCGCGAAGAAGCTCCTGCTCGAGAAGCGATCGTTCTGGTCGGGCCTCGAGGGGCAGCTGCTCACGGACCAGCAGGCCGACCTGCTCAATCTGCCGCCCGGATCGACCGGCTTCATGGTCAAGACGGTCGCCAAGGGCTCGCCGGCCGAAGCGATGGGGCTTCGCGGCGCCACGATGATCGCCAACCTGGGCGGCGACCAGGTCCCGCTGGGCGGCGATATCATCCTGGCCGTCGAGGGCCTCAAGGCCGAAGCGGCCAATCTGACGAAGATCCGCGATCTGCTGGCGAGCAAGCCCGCGGGCAGTCCGTTCAAGGTGACGGTGCTTCGAGCCGGCAAGGTGCTCGACGTGACCGGCAAAGTCCAGTGAGTCGACCGCACCGGGCCCTCGGTACGGCCGTGCTCGCGTCGGTCGTCGCGCTCTTGCTTTCGAGCGGCTGCGCCGGCCTCTCGGGTCAGGGCGGCGCCGGCGGCGACCTGCCCGCGCCGGTTCGTCAGGTGTTGCCCAACGGCCTCCGGCTGATCGTCCAGGATCACCGCCCCGCCGACATCGTCGCCGTCTATCTCTACGTCGGCGTGGGCGTGCGGTACGAGCGACCGGAGGAGCTCGGCTATTCGCATTTCCAGGAGCACATGCTGTTCAAGGGCACGGACAAGTGGGGCCCGGGCTACATCGATCGCGCCGTGGAGGGCGTGGGCGGGCGCACCAACGCGACGACCTCGTTCGACTACACGGACTTCTACATCGTCGTTCCCACCGAGGCCACCGAGATGGCCTTGCAGACTCTCGCCGACATGGTCTTCCGCTCGAAGTTCGATCCGAACGAAGTCGCGCGCGAGCGCGAGGTGATCTTCGAGGAAGCGAACATCGAGACCGACAATCCCAAGGCCGCCATCATCCGGCAGCTCTACGGTCTCGTCTTCGCCGACAACCCTTACGGCTCTCCGGTGCTCGGCACGCGGCCCACGCTGAGCGCCGCCACCAGCGAAATCTTGAAAACGTACAACCGGCAGTACTACACGCCGGAGAACATGGCGCTCGTGGTCGCGGGGCCCGTCGAGGTGAAGGCGATCCGCGCCATGGTCGATCGCATCTGGGGTGTCGTCCCGGCCACCGGCTACAAGCCCGTGCCGGCGCCGGCGCCGCGCCCGCTCGCTGGCCCGGTGCATCGAACGGTCGAGCGTCCCGAGCAGCAGGCCCGGCTCGCCATGGGCTGGCAGGCGCCGCCCGCCAATGATCTCAGCGGCGACGCGGTCGATCTTCTGACGACCATCCTGGCGGGAGCGGAGAGCTCGCGGCTGGCGAAGCGGCTGCGCGACCAGGAGCGGCTGGTGTCCTCGATCACGATGAACTACGCGGCCCAGATGGGCGGCGGCATCGTGACACTACGGGCCGATCTGGAGGCCAAGGATCTCGAGCGGGTCGAGCAGATCGTCCTCGAGGAGATCGTGCGAATGCAGGAATCGGGTCCGACCGAGGAGGAACGGCAGCTGGCCGTCATCCAGTTCGAATCGCAGCACGCCTTCGACACCGAGACGTCCGAGGGGCTCGCCAACGCCTACGCGCTCGCCGAGACCACCTGGACGCTGGAGGCGGAGCTCGGCTATATCGACCGGCTGGGCAAGATCACGCGCGAGCAGATCCGCGACGCGGCCCGCCGCTACCTCTCGCGGACCAACTACGCCCAGCTTGCCTTCCGGCCCAAGCCATGACCCGCCGCTCCCTCGCCGCCACGCTCGCCGCGGGGTTCGCGGCTCTCGGCCTCCTCGCGGCGGCGAGCCTCGCGGGCGCCGCCGACGACGCGACCGGCGCTGTCGCGCGCACCCGGCTCGCCAACGGCATGACCGTGCTCGTGCGGGAGAACCCGACCGCGCCGGTCGTCGGAATGTCGCTGATGGTGCGGATGGGCACGCGCTATGAGACCCGCCAGACGGCCGGGCTCTCCAACTTTCTCCAGCTCATCGTGGTGCGGGGCACGACCACGCGCGACGGGACCGAGATCGTCAACGCGGCCGATCGCATGGGCGGGAGCATCGACGCCTATGCCGACGCCGACTACGCCGAGATCACCGCCACCGCGCTCTCGCGCTTCTGGTCGGACATGCTCGACCTCGTGGCCGACGTCACACTGCGACCGTCGCTGAGCGACGGGACGGCCCAGGCCGTGCGCGATTTCCTCGTGCGGCAGATCCGGAACCGCGCCGACAAGCCGTACGATGCCGCCTTCGACGCGCTGCTGGCCCGGACCTTCGGCGACAACCCTTACGGGTGGGACGCCCTCGGGCTCAAGGAGAGCGTCGAGCGAATGGATCGCGCCGCGCTCCTCGCTCACTACCGGCGCCACTACGTACCCGGGGCCATGGTCCTGGCGGTCAGCGGCAAGGTGAAGCGTCAGGACGTCGTCGCCCGGGCCGAGCGACTCTTCGGGGCGCTTTCCGCGGCGCCGGCGCCGGCGCCCAACACGACGCCACCGCCGGCGCCCGCCGCCGCGCGGGCGGTTCTGACCGTGCCGGGCGCGCAGTCCCAGATCCTCATGGGCGGGCCGGCTCCTTCCCTGACTGATCCCGACCTGGCGGCCATGAAGGTGGTGACCACGGTGCTGGGCGGCGGACTGGCCAGCCGCTTCTTCTCGGAGCTCCGTGACAAGCAGGGACTCGCCTACACCACCGCCGCGCGGGAGCCGCTTCGCGTGAGCCCGGGCTACTTCCTGGCGCTCCTCGGCACGGCGCCGGCCAATCAGGAGAAGGCCGAGGCCGCGCTTCGCGAGCAGCTCGAGCGCATCCAGAAGCAGGCCGTGTCCGACGAGGAGCTGCGCGTCGCCAAGGCCTACCTGCTCGGCACCCTCGCCATGGACCGCCGTACGAACGCACGCCAGGCGTGGTATCTCGCCTCGCTCGAGACCGCGGGCGTCGGCTACGAATTCCTCGACCGTTATCAGGCCCAGGTGCGCGCGGTGACCGCCGCCGACGTTCAGCGCGCCGCCCAGAAATACCTCGCCACGCTTCGCACGGTCGTGGCGGAACCGCCGCCGAAATAGACCCGAGCCCACCCTCGAGGAGGAGCCACATGAAGCGGATCGGTCCTCTCCTGACGCTGACGGTGTTGCTGGTCGCCACACCTACCGTGGCGCTCGATTCCATCGTCGGCAAGTGGAAGACGGTCGACGAGAAGACCGGCAAGGTCGTGTCCGACGTGGAGATCTACCAGCAGGGCGGCAAGCTGTTCGGCAAGATCACCGGGCTCACCGAGCCGAACGACGCGCAGGGCAAGCCGAAGATCTGCACCAAGTGCACGGGGCCGGACAAGGACAAGCCGATCGTGGGCCTCCTGATCATCAAGGATCTGAGCGCCAGCGACGACCGCTACAAGAACGGCACGATCACGGACCCCGAGGACGGCAAGATCTACAAGGCCGAGGTGTGGACCGAGGCCGCCAAGCTCAAGGTGCGGGGCTATCTCGGCCCCTTCTACAAGACGCAGACCTGGGTCAAGGGCAACTGACGGGAGCGACGTCGGAGCAGCGATGCGGATAGGCGGGCGCGCCGTTGCCCTGGCTCAGGGCGCAGTATAATCGGCCGACCGCCGGGACGCTCCGGGCGGTGTGGAGGATGACATGCACGTCGGCCTGGTGATGGAATGCGACTATCGCGAGGGAAGAACGCAGGAGGAAGCGTTTGCCGAAGCGATGTCGATCGCCGAGATCGCCGAGACGCACGGGCTCAACGGCGTCTGGCTGGCCGAGCGCCACTTCGCCATGCACCGGCGACCGACCGACCCGATGGGCGCCGGCATCCCGTCGATCGCCTCGGTGCCGCTCGTGCTGGCCGCGGCGATCGCCGCCCGAACGAAGCGCCTGCGCATCGGCACCGGCGTCAGCGTGCTCCCGCTCTGTCACCCCATCCGCACCGCTGAGGAAGCCGCCACGGTCGATCAGATCAGCCAGGGTCGCCTCGACTTCGGCGTCGGGCGCAGCGGCTTTCCCCGCGCCTATTCGGGCTACGGCATCCGCTACGACGAGAGCCGCGAGCGCTTCCAGGAATCGCTCGACGTCATCCTGAAGGCGTGGACGCAGAACGGCTTCTCCCACTCCGGAAAATACTTCACGTTCGACAATCTCACGGTGGTGCCGCGGCCCTATCAGAAGCCGCACCCACCGATCTGGGTGGCGGCCACCACGCACGACACGTTCCCGATGGTCGGGCGCATGGGGTACTCGCTGGTCACCGGGCTGCGCGGCTTCGACGTCCCCGAGGCCATCGGCCACCTCCGGGCCTATCGCGCCGCGCGGCGCGAGGCCGGGCATCCGGGCGACGGCAATGTCTACCTCCGCATTCCGATCTACGTCGCGGCCACCGCGGCCAAGGCGCGCTCGGAGCCGGAGGAGAGCACCATGCGGGCCTATCGTCGCCTGGCCGAGAACATGGCTCAGTCGGTCGGCGCAACGGGGACGACCGTGTCGGAAGAGCGCGCCGAACGCGCCGAGCGCCTCTCCAACGTGAGCTACGAAGACCTGCTGCGCGATCGCGTGGCCTATGGCACTCCGGACATGGTCGTCGACCGGCTGCGCCAGCTACGGGACGCGCTGGGCCTGTCGGGGGTCATCATGGAGTCGAATGTCGGCGGGCGCATCCCGCTCGACCAGGTGCTCACCTCGATTCGCCTCTACGCGCAGGAAGTCGCTCCGCGTCTCCGGTAACGATTCCCGCCCTCGACGGCTCCCTACTCGGGGTCGCCGAAGGTCAGGTCGAGCGAGCCGTCCGGATTGCGTCGAGTGATGGTCATGCGCGGCTGCCCGTCGGCCATGCTGGTGCCCCCCAGAATGATCTTGCCGTCGGGCTGGAGCACTGCGAGACCGACGGCAAGAGCACTGACGCCGCGGACCAGCTTGCCTCCGGGCCTCAACGCCCGGCGACTCTCCACGCGTCGATGAGGGACCACGCCCAGACGGCCAGGAGCGCGAGGAGGGGCACGAGGACGTCGGCGCCCGGTTGACCGAGCGCGAGCGGATCGGCCGGGGCGGCTCGGGCGGCAGCCCAGGTCAGCGCCACCCCGAGGGCGAGCCCGATCGCCCCCTTCACGGGCTGACGGTTGTAGAGCTGCCCGATCCCCGGGAATATCCCCGACAGCATCAACGCGATGACCTGGCGCCGGCGCGTGGCGGGTCACCCCTTCGGGAAATCGTAGAGCGTCGCCGGATTCTCGACCAGCACGCGGTGGCGAACCTTCTCGTCGGGCACCCAGTCGGTGAGCAGGTCGAAGAGCACGGCGTCGTCCGGCAGGTGCTTGGACTGCTCGCTCGGGTGCGGCCAGTCGCTGCCCCACACACATCGCTCCGGCATGGCCTTCGCGTACGCGCGCGCGACCGCGCTGGAGTCCGAATAGGTCGGCGGCCCCACCTTGGTGTCCGCGTAGGCACCGGACAGCTTGACCCACGTGCGGCCCTTGTCCATGAGCGCCCGCACCCTGGCGTAGAGCGGATGGTTGACGCCCTCGGGCTCCGGGATGTGCGCGAGGTGATCGAAGACGATCTGCGCGGGAACGCGCTCGAGGATCGGCATGATCTCCATGATCTTGACGGCCGGCGCGTTGATCTGGATGTGCCAGCCGAGGTCGTTGATCCGCTTCGACAGGGGCTCGATCATCTCGGGCGTCGTGGCGCCCGCTTGCGCCAGATTGAAGCGAATGCCCCGCACCCCGAGCCCGTGCATGCGCTTGAGCTCCTCGGTCGACACGGTGTCGTCGACGACCGCGACCATGCGCGCCGCCGGACCGAACTCGGCCAGCGCCTCGAGATGGCATCGGTTGTCGGTGCCGTAGGTCGAGGGCTGCACGAGGACGTTGCGCGTCGTCCCGATGCGCTTCTGGAAGGCGCGATAGTCCACCACCAGCGCGTCGCCCGGGCGCAGCGTGGCCTTTGGATCGACCGGGTACTTGGCGTTGTAGATGTGGTGGTGACAGTCGGTGGCGTTGGCCGGGGCCTTCAGCTTCGGCGCCTCGGTGCCCATCGACCACTTGACCGACTGGGCGGCCGCGGAACGGGGAGCGACGGCGGCCAGCGCCGCGGCGGAGACAGCCTTCAGCACGTCGCGCCGATTCCAGGACTGAGTGCGCATCGGTGTCCTCCCCACTTCTTCGCGGTTCATTCCTTCGCCGAGCCTTCGCTCGGCGCACTCGCCAGCCGCCCTCGCATGGTAGCAAGCTAAGCGCCCGGGAGTGCCCGGTCAACGGCAGAGTTGGCTCCGCTGACCTCGAGTGTCCATTTCCCCGCTCGCATCGGGTAGAGTGCCCGAGCCGAGCGAACCGCACCGCACCGACGCCTGCCAAGCACGCAAGAATATTGACGCGAGCCACGAGCCGCGCAGTGGCACGCCGCGTGCGTGCGGTTGTCCGGCTGTTTGAAGAGCTGATTTCAAAAAGCTGACGGAAGAGAGAATGCAAATCGCCTGAATCGCGCAGGCCGATTCCGGCATCCAAGGTGTGTGCGTGTCAGGACGCTGGCGTTTCGCCATCCATCACACAACGAGGTGCGCATGCGGTCGATCGGGCTCGCGGTCGTTCTGACTCTCGGCTTCCTCTGGGCGCCGCTCGCGGTCGAGGCGCAGCCGCCGGATAAGGTCTATCGCATCGGCGTGCTCGAGCGCACCTCGCCCACGGTCAACGTCGCCAACCTCGAGAGCTTTCGGCAGGGGCTTCGAGCGCTGGGGTACGTCGAGGGCAAGAACCTCGTCATCGAGTATCGATCGGCCGAGGGCCGTGACGAGCCGTTCGCCGACCTTGCGGCCGAGCTGGTCCGCCTCAAGGTGGACCTGATCCTGACGAGAGGGACGCCCGCAGCTCTGGCGGCCAAGCACGCCACGTCGGTGATTCCAGTGGTCATCACCGGCGTCGGCGACCCGGTCGGCCAGGGCATCATCACCAGTCTCGCCCATCCAGGGGGCAACATCACCGGCCTGAGCGCAACCGTGACCGAGATATACCCCAAGCGCGTCGAGCTGCTCAAAGAGCTTGTCCCGAAGGCCGCGCGGATCGCGGCCCTGTTCAACATGAGCAACCCGGCCATCCCTCGTCAGTGGACCGCCGTGGAGACGGCGGCGCGATCGCTCGGTGTCCAGCCTCTGCTGCTCGATGTGCGCAAGGCCGAAGATCTGCGGCCGGCGTTCGAGACCGCCATGCGGGAGCGCGCGGACGCGCTCGTCGTCGGCCTCGAGACCCTCACGCTCGCGAACGCGCCGCTCATCGTCGATCTCGCGGCCAAGCATCGGCTGCCGGCAGTGTACGCGTCGACCGAGTTCATCGGAGGGCTCGCGAGCTACGGTGTCAACTACCCCGACCACTACCGGCGCGCCGCCACCTTCGTCGACAAGATCTTCAAGGGTGCAAAGCCTTCGGATCTGCCCGTCGAGCAGCCCACCAAGCTCGAGCTGGTCGTCAATCTCAGGACCGCTCGCGCGCTCGGACTGACGATCCCCCGGACGGTGATGCTGCAGGTGGATCAGATCGTCGAGTAGCGGACGATTGTGCGCCTTGGTGCGGGCGGTCTATGATAGCGAACGTCACCGAGCGCCCCCTACCCTCGGGCCGATAGGAGACTGCCATGCGAGTGAAGAATCGCAGGAAGACCGCGCGGAAACGCGCCGCCTTCAAGAAGAAGCAGAAGAAGCGCCGCCTTCGCGCCGCTGGCGGTTAGCCCACTCACACCTTCTCGCTGACGTTCCTCGAAAGGAGGCCTGAGAGTGTCCAGCGACCTCACCTGGTCTCGTCGGACGATCCTCCGCGGCGCGGCCGCGGTTGGGGCCGGAGTGCTCGCCGGGGGCGTGGGGTCGAGGCCCGATGCTGCACTCGCGCAGACGGCGCCCGCGACCGCCGACGAAGCCCTGAAGCGCCTGCTGGACGGCAACCAGCGCTTCACGCAGGGCACGATCACCGCGGCGAACCGCGACCTCGAGCGCCTCAAGGCGGTAGCCACCAAGCAGGCGCCATTCGCGGCCTTCCTCAGCTGTGCGGACTCACGGGTACCGGTGGAGATCATTTTCGACCAGGGCTTCGGCGACGTCTTCGTGGTGCGGGTGGCGGGCAACGTGGCTGGCGCCGAAGAGACCGCCAGCCTCGAGTTTGGAACGCTCGTGCTCGGGGCCAAGGTCCTGGTGGTGCTGGGGCACAGCGGTTGCGGCGCCGTGAAAGCGGCCCTGGA
>WNGH01009404.1_pt1 | contig 14638 bp, 13 predicted proteins | sample 5400631 | NCBI WGS metagenome assembly WNGH01 (sample SAMN13153373, study PRJNA577476) | soil metagenome | isolation source: 115 cm soil or saprolite under Garry oak tree replicate 1 | place: USA:California | collected 2016-06-15
CCATCGCGTGCGGAGATCGTATGCAGCTCGGCGAAAGAGAGAAACCCGAGCTTGCGCTCGACCTCGCGCTTGATTGCGCCGCGGCCGCTGTCGTCGACTGCGTCCCACTTGTTGACTCCGACCACCAGTGCCCGCCCGGCTTCGAGGATGTAACTGGCGATGTGCGCGTCCTGGTCCGAGATTCCCTGTTCGGCATCGAGCAGCAGTATGACGACGTGGGCGTCCTCGATTGCCTGCAGGGTCTTGATCACCGAGAACTTCTCGATCGTCTCGGTCACTTTCCCGCGCCGCCGCACGCCTGCGGTATCGATGAGCGTATAGGCACGACCGCGCAGATCGAAATCGAGATAAAGCGAGTCGCGAGTCGTGCCCGGCTCCGCGAAGGCGATAACGCGTTCTTCTCCGAGCAGCGTATTCACCAGCGTCGACTTGCCGACGTTCGGCCGGCCGACGATCGCGACCCGGATCCGCTTGTCCTCGGCGGACGATGCATCGTCGGCCTCCACGGTCGGCGGACAGAGCTCGAGCGCGTAGTCGATCATCTCGCGAACGTTCTCCCCGTGCGCCGAAGAAACAGGCACCGGCGTGCCCAGCGCGAGCTCGTGGAATTCCGCCGTGACCCGCTCGGGCGCCAGGCCTTCCGCCTTGTTCACCGCAAGCACGACGGGACGCCCCGAGCGGCGCAGCAGGTCGGCGATCGTGCGATCCTCCCCGGTCAAGCCCTCGCGGCCGTCGAGGAGGAAGATCACGACATCGGCCTCCGCGATCGCGATCTTCGTCTGTCCGGCCATCGCCTGCATGATCCCGCTCCTCGCCTTGGGCTCGAAGCCGCCGGTGTCGACGACGAGGTACGGCCGGTCGCCGCCCCTGCCGCGTCCATAGTGGCGGTCGCGCGTGAGCCCGGGAAAATCCGCGACCAGCGCCGCGCGCGAAGCTGTCAGGCGATTGAAGAGCGTCGACTTGCCGACATTGGGCCGGCCGACGAGAACGAGAGTGGGGAGCATGGAATGAGCGGGGCGGTCGCGAGGAAAGTCAATTCCTGAACCACAGAGAGCACAGAGGACACAGAGGAAATCTCTTTTACATCGACTCGGCGCTTGTCACCTCGTGTTTCTTGAGGTTGAAAGTCTTTCTCTGTGTTCTCCGTGTCCTCTGTGGTGACGCTTTCTCCCGCTACTTCGCGCTGGCGCTGATCAGGTTGCCGCCGACGCTCTGCCAGACCACGGCGTCTCCAACCGTCACGGGTTGCGACAGTGGTGCCTTCTGGTCGGTCGCGACGCGACCGACGAGGTTGCCGTCGTTGCGATCGAGCAGATGCAGGTAGCCTTCGGTGTCCACGACACCCAGATAATCGCCGACGACGGCCGGACCGCTTGGAAAGCGCTGGGCGAGCTTGTCCTGCTTCCAGACCGATGCGCCCGTCGACTTGTCGAGCGCCTGGACCGCTCCTTTGTCGTCGGTGATGTAGAGATAGCGGTTGTCGAGCGCGAGACCGCCGAGGCTGCCGAAGTCCCTCGACCAGCTCGGCGTGCCACGCTGCGCGTCGAAGCACGCGACGCGACCCAGGTACGCCGCTGCACAGACCTGCCGTTCCTCGACCACCGGCAAGCTCGTGATGTCGGCGAGCCGCTCGAGCTCGGTCGCGCCCTTGGGTGTGACGACGTTGCCTTCCCAGGCAAGCGCGCCTGTCGCCACGTCGATCCCCAGAAGCTTCCCGCCGGGAGTACCCGTGAACAGCCCGCCGCGGCTGACGACGCCGCCGGCGTACCGGCGCACGCTAAGTGGCGGCGTCGCGCGCTGGTAGACCCACTTGCGAGCCCCATCGGTTTCGGACAGGCCGAAGATCCTGCCATCGAGCGACCAGACAATGACGATGCCATCGGTAGGCTTCGGCGGTCCGCTGACTTCGCTCGTGACCTTGGTCTGCCACAGCGGCTTGCCGCCGGTGTCGAAGGTGAGCACCTCGCCCTTGTCGGTCCCGACCGCGACCGCGACCGCGTCGGCGCCCACGCCGGCGGAGAGTGGCTTGCCGGTGCTGACGCGCCAGCGCTGCACTCCGCTCGCGGGCTCGACGCTGACGAGCGTCCCGTCCGGCGACGCGGCATAGATCGCTTCGGGGCGCACCGCGGGAGCGAAGGCCGGCCCGCCCTTGCCACCGACCGAAACCTGCCAAGTAACGCGCGCGGTTGCTTTGGCTTCGAATGCCGGTAGCGGCCCCGGCTTGTGCGCTTTGTTGCCGAACGACAGCCACGAGGGCCACGACGGCGGCTCCGCCAACCACGACGGTAGCCAACTCGACAACGTCGAGCAGCCGCCGAGGCAAGCAATACCGAGCGTGGCGAGAATCGCGACCGCGCCTCGGGTCATGATCGTCCCAGGCGGTTTCATCGGCTCGGAGCGCTTGGCGGCGGGGCTACCGGCGCGGCCGCTGCGTCGGCCGGAGACGCGAGGGGGCCGCCGAGCGCGTCGAGCTTCGCCTGCACGTACGCGCGATAACCCGACTTCGCGTCGAGCTTGGCGAGCGCCGTCTGATACTCGCGGCGCGCATCGGTGCTCTTCCCGGCGGAGGCCAGGATGTCGCCGCGCAGATCCGCATCGAGCGGCGCGAACGCTTCGTCAGTCTTGACGTCGAGCGCCTTCAGCGCCTCGTCGTACTGTTTGTCGTCGAGCAAGACCTGGGCGATGCGAAAGCGCGCGATCGCCTTGAGCTCCTCCTCACCGGCGTGGTCGATCACCCATTGCAGCTGCGCTTTCGCCTGAGCCTTGTCTCCGGAATCGTAGAGTAGCTTCGCGTACAGCAGCACACCGCGCGGCGCGTAGGACGTTCCGCCGAAACGCTCGGCGAGCTGCGCCGCCGGGTCCTTGGCCTTGGCAGGCTCGTTGGTGCGCGCCGCCTGGCTCACCGCCTGGTAGAGCACGCTCGCCTTCTGCGCCTGGGTATGCTGGTACCAGCGCCAGCCCTGGACGCCGATGACCACGACCGCGACGCTCACGACCACGGCGCTGACATACTTGCCGTAGCTCGCCCACCACGCCTTGAGATCGTCGAGCTTCTCCTGCTCTTCGAGATCGTAAACCGCCATAGTCCGTCCTATCCTATACAGTCGCGTAGCGACTCAGTAAGCGCCCCTCTCCCAGCGGAAGAGGGGCTTGAGGGAACGCGTTCATTCAGCGTGCTCCACCGGGGCACCGATATGTCTCGCCACCGCCTCCGGCGGCAACGATACTTGTTCGCCCGCGACGCGCAGCGGCTTCAACGCAATGCGGTTGGCGCTCACCTCGTCGTCGCCGACGATCAGCGCCCAGCGGGCGCCGCTCGCGTCAGCGCGTCGCATCTGCGCCTTGATGCTGCCGCCACCCGCGTTCACCACTACCGTCAACCCCGCATCGCGCAGGCGCTCGGCCGTTGCGCGCGCGAGCGCCACCCCCGCGTCGCCGACGTGTACCGAGCTGCTCGAACAGCCCGTCATAGCGCCCGCCGCCGGCAACCGTTCCCTGGGCGCCCAGTCGATCGGTGACCCACTCGAAGACCGTGCGATTGTAATAGTCGAGGCCCCGCACAAGCCGGGCATTGACCTCGAAGGCGACGCCTGCTTCCGAAAGAATCGCCTTGAGGCCCTCGAAGTGCGCCCGCGAGATGGAGTCGGCGCCAAGTTGGTCGACGAGCTTTGGCGCGCGGGCGATGATACTCTGCATCGCCGGATTCTTGCTGTCGAGGATGCGCAGCGGATTGGTCGTGAGGCGGCGGCGGGAATCCTCGTCGAGCGCGCCGGCGTGCTCGCCGAAGTAGGCCACGAGCGCGCGACGGTGGGCCAGGCGCTCGTCGGGATCGCCGATGGTGTTGATGTGCAGTGACATGCCCTTGAGCCCGAGCGCCGTCCACAACCGGGACAGCATGACGATCTGCTCGGCATCCACGTCGGGACCCTCGAAGTCGAGCGCTTCGACGTCGAACTGGTGAAACTGCCGATAGCGGCCCTTCTGTGGCCGCTCGTGCCGGAACATCGGGCCGGCCGTCCACACCCGCTGCGGACGGTCGTAGGTCAGGTGGTGCTCGATGGCGGCGCGCACGATCCCGGCCGTGGCCTCGGGTCGCAGCGTCAGGCTTTCGCCGTTCAACCGGTCCTCGAAGCTGTACATCTCATGCTCGACGATGTCGGTCGCGTCGCCGATACCGCGTACGAACAGCCCCGTCGCTTCCACGATCGGTACGCGCAGGTTGCGATAACCATACTGCGCGAAGATCTTGCGTGCCGTGTCCTCGAGGCGCTCCCAGAGCAGCGCCTCGTCGGGCAGCACGTCGTTCATGCCGCGAACGGCCTGGATCGTCGGCGCGTCCACGGGATTACGCGACCGCGTCGGCAGAAAGCGGGTGCCTGTCGAAGGCGAAACCGGAAGCGAGCGCGATGGCCCGCGTGCGACCACGGATCGCGACGCCAGGAGAAAGCGTCAGGCGCAGGCGATGACGGATGTCTTCGGCTTGCAGGATCATCGTGAAGCGTTCAGGACAGGCGCAGCCGCGCGACGTTCTGGCGCGTGTAACGGCTGAGATCGACCGGTTTGCCGTGGTAGGTGAGCACGACCACATGCGCGTTGCCGATCACGACCTCGAAGGGTGGTGTGCCGCGAATGGACTGCTCGGAGCCCGCGGCGACGAGGCGCCCGATCAGTACCTGCCCGTTCCGGTCGCGGACTTCGGTCCAGGATGGACCGCGATAGCTGAGGACCAGCGGCGGCGGCGTTGCTGCCGCCTCGGGCGTCGCGTTGGGCGCCGCCGCCAGGCTCGCGTCGAGCGCAGGCGAAGGCTCGGTGACCCGTTCTCCGGCGGCTAGTGGATTCGGGAGCGGCGTGCTGCTCGTGCCGGCCGGCGGCGCAATCGCAGTTGGCGGATGCGCTGGCGATTCAGTGGGCAACGGAGTTGGCAACTGAGGGTCCGCCTGGGGAGCCGTCGCCACGGCGCGCGGCAGGTCCCCTGGCGCCACCAGCCCACCGCGATACCACTCATAGGCCGCCGCGCCGACGATGCAGGCGACCAGCACCAGCGGAATGAGCCAGCGCATGAAACTGGAGCGGCTGACCGCTGCCGTCGGCAGCTCGGCCATGGTCGTGCCTGTCGATTGCAATGCGGGCGATCCGAGCGCCGGCGCGTGCGCCGCGTCGGGCATGAGCGCGAGCAGATCGTCACCATCGAGATTGAGCAGGCGCGCGTAGTTGCGCACGAACCCGCGGGCGAACGTGCGCCCCGGGAGCTTCCCGAAATCCTCGTCCTCGAGCGCCTTCACCTGCCGTGGCGCGAGCTTCAACTGCTGCGCGACCTGATCGAGCGAAAGGCCGGCAGCCTCGCGCGCGCCTCTCAGGCGTGCGCCGGGCCCATCCGAGGAAGGAGGTGGCTGCAGCGGCACATCGATGCCCGCTTGCATCGCGCTCATTGGACCCCCACGCTTGCGGCCTCATTGGCAAATTCGGCCGCTGCGCTGCCCCCAAGGGCGGGGGCGCCCGCGCCGTGAAATGGCTCGGCGGCGCTCATTCGCAGGTCTCCGTCGCCAGCCTCTTCGTCTCTTGCGCTTCGGGGTACCGGTTCTTCAGCTGGGAGACATAGGAAAGCTCGGCCTGCCGATCACCGAGCCTGCGTTCGACACACATGCCCAGCCGCAACCCTTCGGGCGGCGGATTGGTCGTCAGCATCACGCCTCGCATCCACGCGCGCGCCTCGTCGTAGCGGTGCGCCTTGTACGCGATTTGCGCGAGCCCGAGGCTCGCCAGCGGGTTACCCGGCTGCGCCGCAAGCGCGCGGCGGTAATAGTTCTCGGCGGCGCGTTCGTCGAATGGCTGCGAGCAGCGGCCGGCATTGACCAGGGCGACCTCGGGTGTGCGATAGAGCGGGTTGCGCACGGCCGTCTCGAATTCCCCGAGCGCTTCGCGCTCGCGCCCGTGCTGGCACAGATACCAGCCCCAATTGTGGCGGATATCCGAGTCGTTCGGCGCGAGTTGCAGGGCCTGCCCGAAGCTCTGCTCCGCCTTGCGATCATCCCCGAGCACCGCGTAGACCAGCCCGAAGATGTTGTAAGCCTGTGCGTAGCTGGGATCGATCTTCACGGCGAGGTTCAGTTCCTCGAGCGCGACTTCCATCTGGCCGCGCTCGTAGTAGCCGGCTCCGAGCTCGGTGTGGATCTGTGCCCTGACCCCTGGGCTCGCGAGCTGCGGCGCAGGCAACGGCACGACCTGCGGCCCTTCGCTAACGGTTTGCTTGGTCGTGCACCCGGCGACGAGCGCCAGCGCGACAACCGCGAGCACGCCACGCCGATGAGGGCTGGCGAAAACCCTGCGCACGATCATGTGGGACTTGTTCAGAGGTTCCCCGATGCGGCGACGGCATGGATGCGATGCGCTCGCCGCCGGGTTTTGTCCTGCACCTGTCCCGCGAGCTGTCCGCAGGCGGCGTCGATGTCCTCGCCGCGCGTCCTGCGCACCGTTGCGACCAGGCCGGCTTCCCGCAGCACGTTCTGGAAGGCGAGGATCCGGGTGCGCGAGCTGGTGCGGAACTCGGTGTTCGGAAACGGGTTGAACGGGATCAGGTTGAATTTGCACGGCACGTCGCGCACGCGCGCCACGAGCCTGCGCGCCTGCTCGGGCGCGTCGTTGACCCCATCGAGCATCACGTACTCGAAGGTGACGAAGTCGCGCGGCGCGCGCTCGATGTAACGCACGCATGCGGCGAGCAGCGCGGAAAGCGGATACTTGCGGTTGATCGGCACCAGCGCGTCGCGCAAGTCGTCGTCGGGCGCGTGAAGCGAGACGGCGAGCGCGACCGGGCACTCCTCGCTCAGGCGATCGATCGCCGGGACGAGCCCCGAGGTCGACAGCGTCACCCGCCGCCGCGACAATCCGTAGGCATTGTCGTCGAGCATGATGCGCATCGCGGCGACGACGTTGTCGAAGTTGGCGAGCGGCTCGCCCATGCCCATCATCACGACGTTGGTGATCGGGTGCCGACCCTGCTCGACCCCTGGCGTCGCCACGCCGTCGGCGAGCAGCGTCCGGTTGGCATGCCAGAGCTGACCGATGATCTCGGCCACCGACAGGTTGCGGTTGAACCCCTGCTTGCCGGTGGAGCAGAACGCGCAGTCGAGCGCGCACCCGGCCTGCGAGGACACGCATAGCGTGCCCCGGTAGCGCCTCGGAGCGTCGGCCGAGGGACCCGCGGAGCGGGATCGGCCAGCGGAGAGGATGCTGGCGACCGCGCGCGGGGCGCTCGCGGCACCCGCGGGTGTCGGATCGCTATCGCTATCGCCGCGCCAGTCATCGCGGGAGCCCTCGGGAATATAGACCGCCTCGATCGCGTTTGCGCCGCCTACGTCGAGCAGCCACTTGCGTGTGCCATCCGTGGCCACGGAATCGCGCACTACCGCGGGTGCCCGAATCTCGGCGTCGCGCGCGAGCGCCTCGCGCGTGGGCTTGGCGAGGTCGCTCATCGCTTCCACGCGATCGGCGAGACGATGATGGATCCAGCGCAGCGTTTGCCGCGCCCGGAACGGCTTCTCGCCGCGCGCCGCGAAGAACGCGGTCAGCGCAGCGTGATCGAAATCGAGGAGGTTGATCATCACGCAGATTTCACGTTAGAGACACGGGGACGCACAGTTCATGCAGTTCGAAAGTATGGGTGTTCTGTGGGTCACTTGTTCGTAGTCTCTGACCTTATCGGCTGTGAATCTCCAGCGTCGGGAAGAAGTAACCGATCTCGGTTCTCGCGGTCTCCGGCGCATCCGAGCCGTGCACGGCGTTGGCGTCGATGCTCAGCGCGAAATCGGCGCGGATCGTGCCAGGCGCCGCCTTCTTCGGATCCGTCGCGCCCATCAGATCGCGATTCCTCGCGATCGCGTTCTCGCCTTCGAGCACCTGGATCATCACCGGGCCCGAGGTCATGAATTCGACCAGATCGGCAAAGAACGGCCGGCCGCGATGGACCGCATAAAAACCCTCCGCGTCGGCTCTGGCCAGCCAAGTCATCTTCGCGGCAACGATCTTCAGGCCTGCCCCCTCGAACCGCGAGTAGATCTCTCCGATGACGTTCTTCGCGACGGCGTCCGGTTTGACGATCGAAAGAGTGCGCTCCACAGCCATCCGCGAAACTCCATCATGGGCCTGGCCGCCCCGAAGCACCACCCTCCAGCTCGAAGGCGGGTCGGCCCGGACGCCAAAACCACTATAAAATCGAGTAAATTCATAATTATAACACGATCGGCGACCGATTTCAGACCGCTCAACCGAGCAAGCTGCGAGAGGCGCGTGGAACCTCCGGGCGGCAAAGGGCTTTCTGGACAGGCCGAAGAAAAAGCCCGGCGCGTCCGGGCTTCATGTTCCCCAACAAGGTGCCGCGTTCGCGGTCAGCGCATCATTCCCAGCACCCGCGGCAGCCAGATCGAGAGCGGTGGCCAGTAGGTGACGATCACCAGGAACACCAGCATGGTCAGCAACCAGGGCCACACGGCGATGGTGAGCTCGGTGATGCCCATCTTGGTGATGCCGCTCGCCACATACAGGTTCAAGCCTACTGGCGGATGACACATGCCGACTTCCATGTTGACGACCATCATGATGCCGAAGTGAACAGGGTCGATGCCGAGCTTGATCGCCACCGGGAACAGAATCGGCGCCATGATCAGCACGATCGAGGAAGGCTCCATGACATTGCCGGCAAGCAGCAGGATGATGTTGACGAACAGCAGGAAGGCGACGACTCCGAGGCCCTTGTCGAGCATCCACGCTGCAAGCTCCTGCGGGATCTGCTCCGAGGTCATGAGGTAGCTGAACATCACCGCGTTGGTGATGATGTAGAGCAGCATGGCGCTCATGTTCGCCGAGTCGAGGAGCACCTTCGGCACCTTCGACAGCGGTAGGTCCCTGTAAACGAACACCGCGACGAAGAAGGCGTAGACGGCGCTCATCGCGGCGGCTTCGGTCGGCGTGAAGATCCCGGTGTAGATGCCGCCGATGACGACGATGACGAGCAGCAGTCCCCAGATGCTCTGGCGGAACGTGCGCCAGCGCTCGCCCCAGGTGGCTTTCGGCTGACGCGGATAGTCGTTCTTGCGCGCGCGCCACCACGTCGTGAGCCCAAGCATCGTCGCGAGCACGAGCCCCGGTACGATGCCGGCGATGAACAGCGCGCCGACCGAGGTACTGGTGGCAACGGCGTACATTACCATCACGATCGACGGCGGAATCAGGATGCCGAGCGCGCCCGACGTGGTGATGACCCCCGCCCCGAAGCGCGCCGGAAAACCCTGCCGCACCATTGCCGGCAGGATGATCGAGCCGATCGCCACGACGGTTGCCGGCGAGCTGCCCGACACGGCCGCGAACAGCGCGCACGCCATCACGCCAGCGAGGCCGAGGCCGCCGGCCCAGTGGCCAACCATCGACGAGGCGAAGTTGATCATCCGCCGGGCGACGCCGCCGTGCGTGAGAAAGTTGCCGGCGAGGATGAAGAACGGGATCGCCATGATCTCGAACTTCTCGATGCCGGTGAAAAGCTTCAGCGCTACCGACTGGATCGGTACCGATGTCATCGCGAACAGATATGTGAGCACGGTGAGCCCGAGCGAGATCGAGATCGGCATCCCCGTCAGCATCAGGCCGAATAGCAGCGCGAAGATGATCCAGGCGTTGGCGATGTCGATGCCGGCGAGCTTGAGCAGCACCGGGATCGCGATCAGAACCGGCGGAATCAACGCCGGCCAGCGCGGATGCCCTGGCACTGGCGACGCGGGAAGGGCGGTGCTCACTTCCCCTCCTTGATCGGTGCCGGATGGAGAGCTGGCACAGCGAGGCTACCGGCGGCGGTCTCGCCGATTCCTTCGACGTGCGCGACATCGTGGTGCGGCAGCTCGCCGGTTCGGGCGAACGACCACGCCACCTGCAGGAAGCGGAAGCACATCAGGTAGGACCCGAGCGGGATGCACAAGTACACGATCCACTTCGGCATCTCGAGGTCCGGCGACGTCGAGTCGGTATGCGCGATGTCCCAGACGAAGCTCGCTCCCAGCGTGCCGACGATGCCGGTGAACAGCGCCCCTGCAGCGAGCCCGAACAGCACGTAGAGCCTGCGCGTCCCTGTCGGCAGTCGGTTGATCATGACGTCGACGCCGACGTGGATGCCGGTGCGCACGCCGTACGCTGCGCCGAATTTGGCCATCCACACGAACATGTAGATGCAAAGCTCCTGCGCCCAGGACAGGTCGATCTTGAGGAGCCAGTCCTGCACCACCGGGATCGGCACACCGGCGGTGTAGCGGTGGGCGACGGCCACGAAGATCAGCAGCGTAGCCGCGCCCATCAGGAACGCGATCAGCCACTCTTCGAGGTGGTCGAGAATCTTCACGGCTCCCCTCTCTCCGCGGCGCTGTTCGCCGGCGCGATGATCGCATGCAACGTCGTTACCGGCGCGCGCATCGGGATTCCGCTGCGCCCGCGCCACGATCGAGACACGGGCGTGCCTATGGCTTGAATCCCGTGGCCTTGTACACCTCGGCGAGGATGTCCTTGCCGACGCGCGATTCGTTTTCCTTGTGGACGGACACCAGCGCTTTCTTCAACTGCGCCTTCTCGTCCGCGGTCAACGTGAGGATCTGCGTTTTGCCGCTCTTGCGCACGGCCTCGAGCGCGTCGTCGTTTTCCTTCTTCGCGATATCGTTCGCGTACTTGGTCGCGTCCTTCATCGCGCCTTCGAGCGCGGTGCGGATGTCGGCGGGCAGCCCGTCCCAGAATTTCTTGTTCGTGATCACCGCGTACTCGATTACGCCGTGGTCGGTCAGCGCGAGGTACTTTTGCACTTCGTGCATCTTCTGCGTGTAGAAGTTGGACGGCGGGTTCTCGGTGCCGTCGACCACGCCGGTCTGCAGCGCCTGGTAGACCTCGGAGAACGCCATCACCTGCGGGATCGCGCCCAGTGCCTTGATCTCGTCACCCAGCACCTTGGAGGACTGGATGCGCATCTTGAGGCCCTTGTAGTCCGCGGGAGCCTTGATCGACTTGTTCGCGCTGAAGTCCTTGAAGCCGTTGTCCCAGTACGCCAGGCCGGTGACGCCCTTGCTCTCGAGCTTCTGGAACAGCGTCTTGCCGACGGCTCCTTCGGTGACCTTGTGCAGCTCGGCGAAGCTGTCGAAGATGTACGGCAGGTCGAACACCTCGAACTCGCGCACGCCGAGCGGCCCGAACTTGGCGACCGAGGGCGCCAGCATCTGCACCGATCCGAGCTGCAGCGCTTCCATTTCCTCGCCGTCCTTGAACAGCTGGCTGTTGGGATAGACCTCGACCTTGACGCGGCCCTTGGTGCGCTCTTCGGCGAGCTTCTTGAAATACTCGGCCCCCTTGCCCTTGGGCGTATCGAGCGCGACGACGTGGCTGAACTTGATGACGATGGGTTGCTGCGCGATCGCGGTCGTCGCGAACGCCAGCAGCGCCGACGCGGCAAGCGCGACGGACAGGCTAAGCTTCATGGTTCCTCCGAAAGGATGGAAAGCAACCGTTCTTGTTTGCCGCGAATTTAGCGCCGGGAACGCCGCCCCTGTCAATGACTTCGCCCCCGCTTGGCGTAGCGGGTACGCTGGACAATACGCCCCGCGGACGCGCGCGGACTTGATCGTCATCAAGCAGGGCGCCTGGTGCCCGGGCGCCATTCGACACGCCAGCCCGGCTCGTCCGGCGCGGCCTGGAAGGCGAGCGCGACACCGATGCCGGGCACCGCGGCGAGCTCGTCATCCGACCAGATCAACGGCAGGTTCTCCCGCTCCCATGGCGGCATGCGTGCCTCCTGCAGGAGCTTCTTGACCGCGTGCGTCGGCCGGTTGACTGCAAGGCGGATACGCTCGCCGCCGCGGCGCGAGCGCAGCGTCATCTGCGTGCCCTCGACTTTCGCAGCAGCGAGGCCCACGCCGCGCGCGTGTTCGAAAGCCAGCACCCCGGCAGGGAGCGATACTTCAGACTCGCCGCGCCAGATGCGAACGAACTGCGGGGCGCTCGGCGGATGAACGGCGACGCGCCCACGATGGCAGCCGATCTCCGCGCCATCCTGCGCGATACGAATGCGCGCGTCCTCGCCGGCGCTTACGAGCTGGCGCATCATTTCCGCGAGTCGTGCCTCGGAGGGCGGCCGCAATCCTGCCCCGTGCAGAAACCAGCGCAGGAGGTTTCGCGCCCGCGCGGGCGGCAGCGCCGCCAGCCGCGCACGCGCGAGGCCGCTCGCGTCGATGGCTCCAGTCGCGTCGAGCAACGCCAGTTCGTCGGCGAGCACCGCGGCTTCCGCCTGGTGGCGCGCCGCGCGGACGAGCGTGGCAGGGTATCCGGGGAAGCGGGCGGCAAGAAGCGGCGCGACATCGCGGCGAATGAAGTTGCGCGCGTGACGGCGATCCGCGTTGCTCTCGTCTTCGACCCACACAAGCGCCCGGCCGCTCGCGTCGATGGCTCCAGCCGCGTCGAGCAACGCCAGTTCGTCGGCGAGCACCGCGGCTTCCGCCTGGTGGCGCGCCGCGCGGACGAGCGTGGCAGGGTATCCGGGGAAGCGAGCGGCAAGAAGCGGCGCGACATCGCCGGCCTGATCGTCGGCATGATGTGCGAGCGCGACGACGTCGATGTCCGCGGAGAGCAGGCGTGCGTAGCGCGCGTTGCGCGCTTGGGCCTCCAGGCTCGAGCCGCGCGCGGGCGACAGGCGCAGCCGGTGGATGGTCAGCGCGACGTCGCGCGTCGCGCACTGGGCGGTGCAGAAGTCGGCCCAGCGATCCGCGTTGGGCGATAACCCGTGATGGACGTGAATCGCGGACACGGTGATTCCGTGCGGGGCCGCAAGCGCGACCGCGGTATCGAGCAACACCATGGAATCCATCCCGCCGGAGAGAGCGACGGCGAGGCTCGCACCCGGATGGACGTGCTCGGCGAACGCCGCAGCGACAACCGCGCTCAGGGCAGCAACGGCGTCGTGCGCGCTGGCCCCTTGGACGCTCTTCGTCTCCGACATGCGTCGTGTCGCCAGCAGCCGCGACCCATCTCGCGCCGCTAGCTCGCGGTGAGTTCCTTGAACTTGCCATAGCCGAGCAGCTTGTCCTCGCGCGCATCGAGCAGCGCGTCGAGCGCCTGCTCCCGCGCGTGGCGCAGCGTCTCGGTCAGGGCTTTCTTCAGCGTCGCCATCATCGCCGCGTGGTCGCGGTGCGCGCCGCCGAGCGGCTCGGCGACGACCTTGTCGATGAGGCCGAGCGTCTTCAGGCGCTGTGCGGTGATGCCGAGCGTCTCGGCGGCTTCCTCGGCGTGCTTGGCCGACTTCCACAGGATCGACGCACAGCCTTCGGGTGAGATCACCGAGTAGGTCGCATACTGCAGCATCAGCGTCACGTCGCCGATCGCGATCGCCAGCGCGCCGCCGGAGCCACCCTCGCCGATGACGGTGACGATGATCGGCGTGCGCAATCCCGCCATCTCGTACAGGTTGCGCCCGATTGCCTCGGATTGCCCGCGTTCTTCCGCGCCGATGCCGGGAAAGGCGCCTGGCGTGTCGACGAAGGTGAACAGCGGCAGCCCGAACTTGGCTGCGAGCCTCATCAGCCGCAACGCCTTGCGATAGCCCTCCGGACGCGGCATCCCGAAATTGCGAAAGATCTTTTCCTTGGTGTCGCGCCCCTTCTGGTGGCCGATGATCATGCACGGAGCGCCGTTGAAACGTGCCAGACCGCCGACGATTGCCGCGTCGTCGGCATAATTGCGATCGCCGTGCAACTCGTGGAAGTCGGTGAAGATGCCGGCGATGACGTCGAGCGTGTACGGCCGCTGCGGGTGGCGCGCCACCTGTGCCACCTGCCAGGCGGTGAGCTTGCTGTAGATCTCCTTGGTGATCTGCTGGCTTTTCTTCTGCAGCCGGTTGATCTCGTCGGAGATGTCGACGGCCGAGTCCTCGTGGACGTAGCGCAGCTCGTCGATCTTGCCTTGCAGCTCGGCGATCGGCTGCTCGAAGTCGAGGAAGGTCTGCTTCATCGTGGCGGGCGGGGCGAGGGCGGGATATTAGCGCAACTGCGTACAAACCGCATTCCGTCGGCGTTGCACCCCGGGAAGCGCGCAGTCATCGTCTCTGACCATCGTCCGAACGCAACATCTCCACGTGAGAGATGCCATCCTCATCGTAAGGTTCGGACACCGTTCGAAAACCAAGCTCCACGTAGAAACGCTCGAGGCGCCGCTGCGCGCCGATGCGCACCGGCAGGCCCGGATACAACATGGCGGAGCGGGCGAGCCCCTCAATCATCGCCACGCGACCCAGTCCCGTGCGGCGAAATGCCGCCGTGGTAAGCACGCGGCCGATCGACGGCTCGGCGTACTTGCGACCGGGCTCGATCAGGCGCAGATACGCGGCGAGCGTGCGCTCCTCTTCCGGCGCGGTCCAGCCGAGCAGGTGCCAGGCGAAGGGGTCGAGCCCGTCGGCGTCCTGGAACACGCACGACTGCTCGACCACGAACACCGCGGCGCGCGCGGCGAGCAGCGCGTAGAGCTCGGCTGGCGTGAGCTCGGCAAAGCGCTTCCACAGCCACTCGATGTGCGGCATCGGCGAATCGGACACTGTCTGCACGGGGCGTCTTACATTAACATGGCACCTCGG
>WNGH01004822.1_pt1 | contig 14636 bp, 11 predicted proteins | sample 5400631 | NCBI WGS metagenome assembly WNGH01 (sample SAMN13153373, study PRJNA577476) | soil metagenome | isolation source: 115 cm soil or saprolite under Garry oak tree replicate 1 | place: USA:California | collected 2016-06-15
CTGACCGAGTCCATCGCCGAAGTAAACCGCGACGCGTGGAAACAAGCGCTTCTCGGCTGGCTTGTAGGGTAAACTTTCACGGCGTTCCACAACCTGGGGGAAATCAATGCGCCGCTTGGTTGTCTTTTTGTGTCTCATCTCTTGCTCCTGTGCGGGACTCTTCCTCGTTCGCTGCACTGCTGCTGATGACATCGCCGAGAGAGCGCACCAACTTCACTTTTCCTCAATCGTTCTCGATACTCATGCCGATACTCCGCAGCGTCTGCTTACCGGCACATTCGATCTTGGCAAACGGGATGCGGAAGGCCACGTCGACATTCCCCGAATGCGAGAAGGCGGTCTGAATGCCCAGTTTTTCTCGATTTTCATTACCGGCAAGACTCTTGGGCCTCCCGCAATTCAGCTGGCACTCGACCAGATCGATCTGGTGCGTCAAAACGTCCAGCAGCACGGCAAAGACCTGGCGCTAGCGACTACCGCCGAGGAAATCCGCCGCGCACACGCGCAGGGCAAGATTGCCATCCTCATGGGCATAGAGGGTGGCCACATGATTGGCAATGACATTCGAATGGTACGCGTCTACAGCGCGCTCGGAGTGCGCTATATGACGCTCGCGCATTTTTACAATGACGAGTGGGCGGACTCTTCCACCGACAAGCCGGCGCACAACGGACTTACCCATTTCGGCAAGGAGGTGGTCCGCGAAATGAACCGCCAAGGCATGCTGGTGGACATCTCCCACGTTTCCGACCAGACTTTTTACGACGCCCTGGAAGTCAGCAGGGTGCCACTGATTGCTTCGCACTCCTCGGTTCGCGCCATTTCGAATCATCCGCGGAATATGAGCGACGGCATGATCAAGGTGCTGGCGGCAAAAGGCGGAGTGGTCCAGATCAACTACGAGCGAAATTATTTGAGCGAGGAATACCGAACTGCCTTCGCGGCTGTTGCGGGGGACGTGAGCCGCATGGAGGAGAAATTCAAGAAGGAGTGCGGTGATGACAATGTTTGCATCGGCAAGGCGGAGATCAGGCTGGAAAAGGAATTGACCGAAGCCGGAAAGCTGCCACATGTGAGCTGGGAGAAAATCATCGAGCACATCGACCACGTGGTGAGATTGGTGGGCCCCGACCACGTCGGCCTGGGGTCGGACTTCGACGGCGCGGACATGCCGGATGGCCTGGAAGATTGCTCGAAGCTTCCCAAGATCACAGAAGCGCTGCTGCGCAAGGGATATTCGGAAGAGGACATCCGCAAGATACTCGGCGGCAACATTCTTCGCGTAATGGAGCAGTCGGAGAAGATCAGCAAAGAGATGCAGGCGGCTCAATAGGAGAACAAGGAGACGTGAGATGGTGCGAGCCATTGTGTGTACGGGCGCATGCGTTGCCGCTAGCGTGCTTCTGGCGGGTGCAATGAAAACGGATGGCCTCTCGGAACGGGCGCGCAAACTGCACTTCTCATGCATCGTCGTGGACACCCATGACGACACGACGCAGCGCCTTCTCGACGGCAAGTTTGATCTTGGAACGCGCACTTCCGCCGGCAGCATCGACATTCCCCGCATGCGCGAAGGCAACGTCGGAGCCATTTTCTTTTCCATTTGGATACCCAGCAAGGTCACCGGCCCGGATGCGGTCAACCGCGCCATTGTTCAAATCGACGCCGTTCGCGAGCAGGTTCGCAAGCATCCGAACGATCTCGTTCTTGCCACGACAGCGGCCGAAATCCGCGATGCCCACAAACAGGGGAAGATTGCAGCACTCCTTGGCGTCGAAGGCGGCCACATGATCAACAGCGACCTCGGCGTGCTGCGGGCGTACGCTGCGCTCGGCGTCCGCTACATGACACTCACGCACAGCGGCAATGACGAAGTCAGCGACAAGACGTTTTACGATGCCCTGGAAACGAGCAAAGCGCCGCTCATCGCTTCGCACTCCTCCTGCCGAGCCATTTGCGACGCGCCTCGCAACATGACCGACCAGATGATCAAGGATCTCGCCGCGAAAGGCGGCGTCGTGCAGATCAACTATCACGTGGGGTTTCTCAGCCAGGAATTTCGCGACGCAGAAAAAGCCAATCCGGAACTGAACAAGACCATCAGCGCCGAGGTGACAAAGCGATGCGCTGACAACGAAGGCTGCCAGCTTATCGAGGGCGACCGCATCACCCGTGAATACGTCGAACAGGGAAGGCTCCCGCGGGTGGAGTTCAGTAAAATCATCGAGCATATCGACCATGCCGTGAAGGTTGCCGGCATCGATCACGTGGGCCTCGGTTCGGACTTCGATGGCGCCAACATGCCCTACGGCATGGAAGACGCCGCGAAACTCCCAAAGATTACCGAAGCCCTGCTGCAAAAAGGCTACGCTGAGGGTGACGTAAAGAAAATTCTCGGCGAAAATACTCTTCGAGTTATGACCGACGTCCAGTTGATCAGCCGCGAGCTAAATGGCGGGAAGCAGAAGCAAGAGAGCAGATTACAATAAGGATGGATAAGGGGGTAGGTTAGAAAATGAAACGTGTAAAGCGGTTTGTCGCCGCAGCAGCAGTGGCAACGCTGTTTTTCGGTTGTAAGGCCAAAGAGCAGAGTGCGGAAGCCCTGCCGCCGGAGAAGCCCAAAGCCGAGGCACCAGCCGAGGCAAAGCCCGAATCGCCATCGCCAGCGCCTGGGCAACCCGAAGTTAAGGCGAGCGCACCAGCGGAAGCGCCTCGGCAGGGATATGACCGCGCACTTCTTCGGGCTGCGCTTCTCAAGGACAAAGCGCCAGACACGTTTCAGGTGAAAGTCGCGACCACACGCGGCGATTTTATGGTGACCGTGAATCGGGCCTGGGCTCCCATCGGCGCCGACCGCTTCTACAATCTGGTGAAACACCGCTTCTATGACAACGCCAGCTTCTTCCGCGTGGTGCCCGGCTTCGTCGTGCAGTTCGGTATCAGCGCCTATCCACCGGTTTCGGTGGCGTGGGAAAAGGCCAATATTCCGGATGAGCCGGTCACCCAGACCAACAAGCGCGGCTACTTGACGTACGCGAAAACGAGCATGCCAAATACCCGCTCGACGCAAATCTTCATCAATTTGAAGGACAACGCGGGTCTCGACGGGCAAGGCTTCTCACCTTTCGGCTACGTCGATGCCCAGGGAATGAAGGTGGTGGACATGTTCTACGACCAATATGGGGACAGCGCCGGCCCCGACCAGGATCAAATCTCCAAGCAGGGTAAGCCGTATCTCGACAAGGGCTGGCCCAAGCTTGACTCGATAAAGACCGCCACTCTAGTTGGGCCGGTCCCCAAGCCCTAGTAATTCTGGACTGACAAGGATTACTTTTTTGAATGCGATGTATCTAATTTTTGTAGGGCCGACCCGTTTGACAAGCGCTCCGCAGGGGAAGTATCCTTTAATTTGATGATGACCTGTAGCCAGATGATGTGTTGTCCCTGCGCGCAAAACGCTGCGTGTCGCATGACACCCATCTCTGGCCAGAGGAGTTTCCGGACTTAGTTGTAGCGTAATCAAGAAGTTCCGAAGCCCACGCGCCAGAGACCTGGTTGCGTGGGCTTTTTGTTTTGGATCGAGGATTTTTGAGGACCAAAGATTATGAGTGTAGCAGCCTTAACCGAACTCGACGAACGGCACAGTCGCGAAGCCATCGAAGCTGAGATCGTCCGTTTTGAGCAGCGCGTCCGAGAGCTTCAGAGCGGCGCCATCACAGCGGAACAATTTCGCCCCTTTCGCTTGAAGCACGGTACCTACGGCCAACGACAGCCGGGCTTCCAGATGCTGCGTGTCAAGATTGCGGCGGGGGTGCTCGTGCCCGCGCAGCTTCGCATCTTGGCGGTTATTGCCGACGAATACTCGACCGGGCGTGGCCACTTGACCACGCGCGAAAACATGCAATTCCATTTCGTGAAACTCGAAAACGTGGGCTCCGCCATGCGCTTGCTGGCCGACGCGGGCCTTACCACCCGCGAAGCTTGCGGTAACACGGTGCGCAACGTGACGGCCTGCCCGATGGCCGGCATTTGCCCCGGCGAAGCGTTCGACGTCACCCCTTACGCGTTGGGGGTCTCACGATACCTCTTGCGCCATCCCGATTTTCACGACTTGCCACGCAAGTTCAAGATCGCTTTCTCGGGTTGCGAAAACGATGGCGATTGCGCCGTTGCCGGAATCCATGACGTGGGCCTCATTGCGCAAGTGCGGGGCAGCAACGGCACGTCGCGTCGCGGCTTCAAGGTTCTCGTCGGCGGCGGACTGGGTAGCTTGCCCACGGAGGCCGCGGTCCTCACCGATTTCCTGCCGGAAGAAGAGCTGCTCCCCACCATCGAGGCCGTCCTGCGGGTTTTCACGGAAACGGGGAACCGCAAGAACAAACTCATGGCTCGATTGAAATTCGTCCTGCGCGCAAAAGGGATAGAAGAATTCCGCCGTCTGGTGGCGGAGAAGCGCAAAGTCTCAAAGGCTCCGGCAGAAGCGTTTAGGGTGCCTTCCCCTATCAAGCAGTCGCTGGTCGCCATCGCGCCGACGCCTTTGTCTTTCTCGGAGGCTGAACCGCAAAGCGATCCGGAATACGATCGCTGGGCCGAGCACAATCTGATGTCCCAACGCCAGGCCGGATTCGGAGCCGTGTGGGTAAAACTTCCCGCGGGTACGCTGCACAGCAATCAAATGCGCGGCCTGGCCGATGTTCTGGAAAAGAACGACCTTACCGGCGTGCGAATTGCCGTCAACCAGGATCTCCTCATTCCGTGGGTTCCGTTTGACCGCGTGCGCGCGACCTACGAGGGGCTTCTCGCATTGGACCTAGTCACTCCCGGAGCGCGCACCATCTCCGACGTGACAGGCTGCCCGGGGGCGACCACGTGCAATTTGGGAATCACGCGATCTCTTACATTGGCCGAGGTGCTTTCGCGCGAGTTGGAGGGTTACAGCGATCCCGAAATCCAAAAGCTACGCATCAAGATCAGTGGCTGCCCCAATTCCTGCGGGCATCATCACATTGCCGACATCGGTTTCTATGGCAACGCCAGGAAGATTGGTGAACAGCAGGCTCCTTACTATCAGCTGCTCCTTGGCGGCAAAGTGAATGCCGATGGTGTGCGCTTTGGTCGTCAAATCATGGCCGTGCCTGTGCGGCCCATCCCGCGGATCATTCGCGAACTCCTGGCTTTCTATCAGGCGGACCGCCAACTGGCTGAATCGTTTACCGCTTGGGTGTCGCGCACGCCTGATAAGACCATCAAGGACCGGCTCAGGCCTTTGGCAGAGGTGACTCCGGCTACCGCGGATCTCTTCCTGGACTGGGGCGACACGGAAACGTATTCCCTGAAGTTGGGCCGCGGCGAGTGTGTGGCATGAGGGGCAAGGTTTATCTTATTGGGGCGGGACCGGGCGATCCCGAGTTGCTCACCTTGAAGGCGGCGCGACTGCTCGCCGTCGCCAACGTTGTCCTGCACGATGCGCTCGTCAGCGATGCTGTTTTGGCAGTGATTTCTCCGGCCGCCGAGCTCATCAACGTGGGCAAGCGCGCCGGTCAGAAACTTCTTACGCAGGATGAAATCAACGCCCTCCTGGTTTCCTATGGCCGGACACGCCCAGGTGTTGTCCGCCTGAAAGGCGGAGACCCGTCGATTTTTGGCCGCGCCGGGGAAGAAATCGAAGCCCTTCGTAAGGGTGGAATTGATTACGAAATCGTCCCGGGCATCAGCGCCGCATTGGGGGCTACGGCGGCGGCGGGAATCTCGCTCACCGATCGCCGGGTGGCCTCGCAGATTCTCATAACTACGTTCTCGCGCGGAACCGATGGCAGCGCGATGGATTGGGGCTGCGTCAGCAGCAAAACCACGCTGGTTCTATACATGCCCGGTGCGGATTATGCCGCGGTTTCAGAACGTTTGCTCGGAGGTGGACTTCCGGCGGACCTTCCGTGCGTGATCGTCTCCCATGCAACGGGTTCTCAACAGCAGGTGCGCTGGTCGAGTGTCGTCCGCCTCGCCAGCGAAGAAAGACTTCCGGCTCCGGCTCTGTTGATTGTCGGCCGCGTGGCGTCACACGAAGTTGCCGAACGCAGCGCGCATTTCTGGGACACGAATCGGAGAGACTCAGCGCTACAACAAACATCGATGATTTAGATCACACACACGTATGAGTGCAGGAGTAGAAGCCCACTGACGGCGTGGACGCGTGTGTCCCTTACTCGTTTTTCCGCTGCTGCACACCTTTCACCGCTCCGAGAATCAAATTGTAGGCCGCTTGACGCGAGAGGCCGGCTTTATCTCGGTCATCGAATGGTGTTGAGGCCACACCGAGGGCGGCCACCTTTTCGTACTTGAACATTTCCGTCAACGCAGCAGCCAACTCGATACTCGTCGGCCCTCCGGGAACAGCGAGCGGATGGCCAGGCACTTCGCGCGGATCGAGTGCGTCCATGTCGATGTGGATGTAAATCACATCCGTTGTTTCCGAGAGGCGCTTCATCTCGCGGTGCAAGTTCGCCGAGCGCGTGCGCACGTCCTCCAGTGTGAGTTGCTGAATGTCGGAGCGGTCGAGAAGCTCCTGCTCGAGCGGGTCGGTGTCGCGCACGCACATCTCGACGATGTGGCGCGTCGGCACGGCGGGCTGCAGACCGGCCTTGAGCCGCATCCGCGTGAGGCATTGCCCGGCGGCGATGGCGACGGGCATCCCTCCCAGCATGCCGCTCAGCGTAGTCTCGGGAGTGTTGAAATCGCCGTGGGCATCGATGAAGACCATCGCGACGCGCAAAGGTCGTGCGGTGGGTCCGGAATGCTGCAAGCCGCTGAGCATTCCGAGAATGCCGTTGCAGTTGGCGAGGAGTCCGACGGAGAGATATCCGCTGCGCCGCTCTTCGGAGACCAACTTGGCAAGATCGCCGCTGGCCAGCGCGAGGTGGTTCCAAGAGCCGTAGGCCTTTTCCTCGTCGGCGGTCAACGCCACCGTGGAGATTTGTTTTGTCTGGACACCGTGGTCTTCAAGCAGCTTCAGAATTCCGCCTTGTTCCAGGTAGTCAGGTCCACGAGAAACATCTGGTACATTGCGCTCACCCATATAAGGCATCTTGACGATCGCCACCCGAATGGGAGTTGCATTGCCATCTTTGCTTTGCGCGAAAGGGACCACCAGAAGTGGCATAAGACTCGCAAGCAGCCTCATACAGCGTTTCATCATGGTCTTCCCTGCGATCACGGTGCTCCGAAACGCAGTGCCCTCGCTGTTAAATGTCTTCTCCGAAATTACAGCCCCAGCACCGTCACCAACTCTCGCACCGACACCGACGACTGCTGCAACGCCGTGTTTTCTTCCGCCGTCAGCTTGATTTGAATGATCTCCTCAATGCCCTTGGCGCCCAGTTTCACTGGCACGCCGACGAACAGTCCTTTGATCCCGTACTCTCCGTCAAGATACGCGGCGCAGGGTAGAATCTTCTTCTTGTCCTTCAGAATCGCTTCCACCATCTCGACCGCCGCAGCCGATGGCGCGTAGTACGCCGAGCCGGTCTTCAACAAATTCACGATCTCAGCGCCGCCTTTGCGTGTGCGATCCACGATGGCGTCGATGCGCTCCTGTGGCAAAAGATCGGGGAGGGGAATTCCCGCCACCGTCGAGTACCGCGGCAGCGGCACCATGTCATCCCCATGACCGCCCAGCACGAACGAGTGCACGTTTTCCACGCTGACCTTGCATTCCATCGCCACGAACGTGCTCATGCGCGCTGAGTCCAACACGCCCGCCATTCCGAGCACGCGGTTTTTCGGGAAACCGCTGACCTTGAGCGCCGCCTGCGCCATGGCATCCAGCGGATTCGTCACCACCATGATGATGCAGTTCGGCGAGTGTTTCACGATCTGCTCGACGACGGCCTTCACCACTTCGTAGTTGGCCTTCAGCAAATCGTCCCGGCTCATTCCCGGCTTGCGGGGAAATCCTGCGGTGATCACCACCACGTCACTTCCAGCCGTCGCGGAATAATCACCGCTCGCCGTGGAAACGCCGGTGGCACGAGAATCCGCCCGCGTGATCGGCCCGGACTCCATCATATCCAGAGCCTTGCCCGTGGGCGGCCCGTCCAAAATGTCGGTCAGCACCACGTCGGCCAGCTCCCGATCCACGATCCGCTGCGCGGTGGTCGATCCCACAAAACCGCCCCCCACTACGGTCACCTTTTTCCTGCTCATGCCGCTCCTTGTCTCCAGCAGAATTCTACTCAGCGAATCCTCCACGCTCTCCGCGTTAGGATATTTTTTCTAACTGGCGGGGCACACCAGCCCCCTTCATATTTTCAATAATGGACGACGCAAAAGCGGACGTGCCGACCTTCGTCGCACCGGGCATCAGCCGCTCAAGGTCGTACGTGACGCGCTTCTGCTGAATCGTGCGCGCGATGCCATCCTCGATCAGGGTGGCCACTTCCTTCCACCCCAAGAACTCAAACATCATCGCGCCCGAAAGCATTACCGAGCTGGGATTGATCACATCCTTGTCCGCATACTTTGGCGCGGTGCCGTGCGTGGCTTCAAAAACGCCAAATCCATCGCCGATGTTTGAGCCCGGTGCCATGCCGAGTCCGCCCACCTGCGCCGCGCATGCATCCGACAGATAGTCTCCATTCAAATTGGAAGTCGCCAATACGCTGTATTCATCCGCACGCATCAACACTTGCTGAAACACGGAATCGGCGATGCGGTCATTGATCATCAGTTTTTGCTTCCACTTTCCTTTGCCATGCGTCGCGTAAATCGAGTCGAGCGTCCCCTGCACTTCGGCGTAGACTGTTTTCTGGAACGCATCCGTGGCCTGTTCCAGTCCCGGCTCGATCATCGCCGCGTTCTGCTCCACGCTAAGCGCAGAATTCTTGTCGAGATTGTCGACGATCCAGCTTTCGCGCTCGGTGACCGTCTGCGCGCGGAACTCCTCGCGCGCCAGTTCATAGCCCCAATCTCGGAATGCGCCTTCGGTAAATTTCTGGATGTTTCCTTTGTGTACCAGCGTCACGCTCTTCCGCTTGTTTGCGAGTGCGTACTTGATGGCGCGCCGAACCAGCCTTTTCGTCCCCGTGGGAGAAATGGGCTTGATGCCCACCCCGGAATCCCAGCGTATCTGCTTCTTCCCATCCTTCAGCATCTCGTTGTTCAGAAATTCCAGCAGCTTCTTGACTTCTGGCGAACCGGATTTCCACTCGATCCCGATGTACACGTCCTCGGTATTCTCCCGGAAGATGAATACGTTCATTTTTTCCGGCTCGCGCACCGGAGAAGGCACGCCCGTAAAATAACGAACCGGCCGCTCGCAGGAATACAGATCCAGAATCTGCCGCAGCGCCACGTTCAACGAACGAATGCCCCCGCCCACGGGAGTCGTCAGCGGCCCCTTGATGGCCACGCGAAAATCCCGAATGGCATCAACGGTATCTCCCGGAAGCCATTCATGGAAGGCTTTGAAGGCCTTCTCGCCAGCGAAAACTTCGAACCACGCCACGCGCCGCTTCCCGCCGTACGCGTGCTCCACCGCCGCGTCGAACACCCGCCGCGACGCCTTCCAGATGTCCCGTCCCGTCCCATCGCCCTCGATGAACGGAATAACTGGCGCGTCGGGCACTTGCAGCTCACCGCTGCTGTAACCTATCGGCTTGCCATCGGGGGGAACAGCCTTCCCGTTATAAGAACTCTTCATGAACACGGCTCCTTGGAATAAGCTCGACTGCTCTACTGGCGTACGAGGTAAGGGGTGTACCGCGCCGCTACAACCACGTCATAACCCAGCAGCCTCGGGTGAACTGGAGAAGATATCACACTCACTCAGGTGGAGAGTATAATCGCACGCGATGGTAGTGGCTTATCGGTCTCCGGAGAGGGCGCGCTAGAGAAAGCCTTCTGTCATGGGGCGGGCAGTCGATATTTTCCGGGATGACCCGCTCCCCGTTGCGGCTTCCGTTGTTTTGCATGGGCACGGGTTGTATACTCGTGGCCGTCCAACGGGAGCAAATTCGGTAAGCCGTTTGTCGCACAGGCCAGGAAACTTGATTTGAGTTCGTCCAGCGGCGCTTGAGAGCATTTTGGAACGCGCCGATGGGCCCAGAATGTTAGAGCCGATCACGGGCCGCCAGCAGTTCTGAGTTTTCAGAAGCCTTTGCTGCGCCGGTCCCTGATGGGGGAGGGTGTGATGCAGCAGACCTTCGCTGTCGGTATCGGAGGTGCGGCCGGTCAAGGTGTAGCTACGCCGGGAGACATTTTCGCCAAGATCTTCAGCCGGCGGGGCCTCCACCTGAATGCCTACAACGCCTATCAATCCATCATTCGCGGCGGCCATACTTTTCTGACGATTCGTACGGGCCCCGGAAAGGTCACCAACATGGGTGACGGGACCGACCTGCTCATTCCTCTCAACCAAGACAGCATGGACCGTCACTTGAAGCTGCTCACTGCCGGCGCTGCCTGTATCTACAATGCCGACACGGTCAAGCCGGGCTCCCCCGCCGACGGCGTGCAGCTCTGCCCTCTTCCCGTTTCCGTGTTGGCCGACATCACACGAAACAAAGTCGCGCAGAACACGCTCGCAATCGGTGCCGGCCTGCACATGATGGGCATCGGTTTCTCCGCATTAGAGGATGTCCTCCGGGAACAGTTCAAGAAAAAAGGCGATGCCGTGGTGGCTGAAAACATCGGTGTCGCGCGTGCCGGGTACGATTATGCGGCCGCGCACTTCACCGCTTTCCCGAATGCGCTCCCCAAAACTGAACACCGCTACGCGATCCTGAGCGGCAATGTTGCGATGGCCATGGGCGGCGCCGCAGCGGGAGTAAAATTCTATTGCGCCTACCCGATGAGTCCTTCGACTGGCGTTCTACACTGGATGGCGGCGCATGCGCGCAAAGCCGGCATAATGGTCCGGCAGGTGGAGGACGAGATCGGTGTTATCAATATGGCCATCGGCGCAGCCCATGCCGGCGTTCGCGCCATGTGCGCTACCTCAGGTGGCGGCTTCGCTTTGATGAGCGAGGGTCTTGGCATGTCCGCCATGATCGAAACGCCCGTGGTGGTCATCAATTGCCAGCGAGCCGGCCCGTCCACCGGCGTTCCTACCAAGACCGAGCAGGGCGACCTGTGGCAAATGCTGGGGGCCGCTTTTGGCGACTATCCCAGGGTGATCGCCGCTCCGCTGGACATCGGCGACTGCTTCAAGCTCATCCCCGAGATATTTAACATTGCCGACCGCTTCCAGTGCCCGGGCCTGGTACTTTGCGATCTGCTGCTTTCAGAAGGCAGGCTGACCGTAGAACCCAAGGAACTGGATTTCAGCCCGCCAATCGATCGCGGAGAGGTCATCACAACCAATGGAGCTGCCTCCGACGTCGGCGCGAACGGGGATTACAAACGCTACAAGATCACCGCGAGTGGCATTTCACCACGGGCGATTCCGGGCGTGCCTGGCCACATTCACACGGTCGCCACTGACGAGCACATGGAAGACGGCGTGTTGATCAGCGACGAGTTCACCAATCCGGTCCAGCGGCGCGCAATGATGGAAAAACGCATGCGCAAGGTGACCGGCATCGAGGCTGCTGTTCCGGCTCCCGCGCTGATGGGTCCCCGTAATGCCGATGTGACCTTGATCGGCTGGGGGTCGACGAAAGGGGTGATTGAGGAAGCTTGTGAGATCCTCAATAACCAAGGAATTTCTGCCAATCAGCTCCAGATCCGCTGGCTCGTGCCACTGCACGGCGAGGCAATTCTCGAGATTCTAAGAGACTCGCGGCACAGCATCGTAGTGGAGAACAATTACAGCGGGCAATTTGCGCGCTACTTGCGGAGCGAAACCAGCTTCGTCCCGGACGGTCATATTCGCAAATACGATGGCGAACCCTTCATGCCGCACCACATCGTGGAAGCCGTGAAGGAACAACTCGTCGGCAAGACGCACCTTTCCGTTCCCATGCACGAGATTATGGTCTGAGGAGGAGATGCACATGGCCACAAGCACGCAGCGTGCGAATCAACTTACCATGGCCGATATGAAAGGCAGAGTCGACCCCGACTGGTGCCCCGGTTGCGGCGACTTCGGAGTGCTCGCTGCCGTTCAAAAGGCCCTGATCGAGTTGCAGATACCGAACCACAACGTGGTCACGATAAGCGGCATCGGCTGCTCCTCCAACTTCCCCGGCTATATGAATACCTATGGCATGCACACTCTGCACGGCCGGGCTCTGGCGGTGGCTACCGGTCTAAAGCTCGCCAATCACGGACTCACTGTACTGGTGACAGGTGGGGACGGTGACGGATTCGGCATTGGCGGCAATCATTTCGTCCATTCAATGCGCCGCAATGTGGACCTGCTTTACGTGGTCATGGACAACCAGATTTACGGCCTGACCACAGGCCAGACCTCTCCGACAAGCCGCGTTGGCATGAAGACGAAAAGCATGCCCTTCGGCAACATCGAAGCACCGATTAATCCCATTTCCCTGGCTCTAGCCGCAGGCGCCACGTTCGTTGCCCGCGGTTACAGCGGCGAGCAGAAGCACCTCACGGAACTAATCAAGCAAGGTATCGAGCATCCTGGCTTCTCGTTTCTGGACGTCTTCAGTCCCTGCGTCACGTATAATCATGACAATACCTACCAGTGGTTTCGTCCGCGCGTGAAGAAGCTCGAAGACGACTCCGCTCATGACCCTACCAACTGGTTGACCGCCATGGAGAAATCACTCCTCTGGGGGGACGACATCCCCATCGGGAAATTCTTCGAGCGCACCGACGTGCCTACCTTGCACGGCGCCGAGCCGGTCCTGGACGATGGCCCGCTGATCCATCGCGGCCTGCGTGTCCCTACCGACGCGGCTCGCTCGTTCGTCGAAGAGTTAATGTAGCCATACGGCCGACGGTTGCCGCCGGGGCTCTAACTCCTCAAACGGTGTTCCTGCGCGTGATTGGTTTTGATGAATGGCATTCCCGGGACCCGACCCGCCACGGGCCGATTCCGATTTCATAATAGAGGAGAGAACCCATGATGATGGACTGGAACCAGTACCACAAGGAAATCGGTGCCCGAATTGGCGACCTGATGAAGCTCTCGCCGGACACTGTTCGGGGTTACCAGATGCTGTCTGCTGCCGGGTCGAAGACGAATCATCTCGATGAAAAGACGCGCCAGTTGATCTCCCTCGCTGTGGCCGTTACCACTCGCTGCGACGGTTGCATTGTGGTGCACACCGAGGCGGCGCTGAAAGCGGGCGCCAAGAAAGAAGAGATCGCCGAAGCGCTTGGAGTTGCCGTCGGCATGAACGCCGGCGCAGCGCTGGTTTATTCCACCCGCGTGCTCGACGCCGTGGACGCAAAGTCGGCGCAAGTCCACGGCGCCTAACGCGGACTAATCGTAATACTCCTGCCCGAGGTGTGTAATGAGGTCCTCGCCCTTCATCCAGCGAAGCGTGTTCTTCAACTTCATGGACTGAATGAAGAGATCGTGCTCCGGGTACAGTCCCGGCGCGGTCATCGGCGACTTGAAATAAAAGCTGAGCCACTCTTGAATACCGCGCATTCCCGCGCGCTGCGCCAGGTCGAGGAACAGCACGAGATCAAGCACGATCGGGGCGGCCAGAATGGAATCGCGGCAGAGGAAGTCCACCTTGATTTGCATCGGATAGCCGAGCCATCCAAAGATGTCGATGTTATCCCAGCCCTCTTTGTTGTCACCGCGTGGCGGGTAGTAATTGATGCGCACCTTGTGGCACATCTTGCCGTAGAGCTGCGGGTACAACTGCGGCTGGAGGATATATTCCAGCACGCTGAGCTTGGACTCTTCCTTGGTCTTGAAGGAGCCCGGGTCCTCCAGAACTTCTCCGTCACGGTTGCCGAGAATGTTGGTGGAGAACCAGCCTTCAAGCCCCAGCATGCGTGCCTTGAAGCCCGGCGCGAGAATGGTTTTCATCAATGTCTGACCAGTCTTGAAATCCTTTCCGCAGATGGCCACGTTATTGTCGTGCGCGAGCTTCTGAATCGCGGGGATGTCCACGGTCAGGTTGGGCGCGCCGTTAGCGAAAGGCACGCCGCTGGTCACGGAGGCCCAGGCGTACAGCATCGATGGCGCGATCGTTGGGTGATTGGACTTCATCGCCTCGATGAATTTTTCTGGCGTAGAGTGCACGTCTTCGGGCTTGACGAAGGATTCCGTCGAACCGCACCAGCAAGTCACCAGCCGCGAAGCGCGCGAAGTCTTGCGGAAGTTGGCGATGTCTTCCTTGATCTGCAGCGCCAGCTCGTATTTGTTCTTGCCTTTCTTGATGTTGGGCCCGTCGATCAGCTTCACGAAATCGTGGTCGAACGCCGCCTTCATCGGCTTGATGGTGGAAAGAAAAGACTTCACCTTTTCCAAGTCCTGCGGATTCAGAACACCTGCATTCGCCGCAGACTGGTAAGCGTTGTCCTTGAAAATATCCCAGCCGCCAAAGGTTAGATCCTTTAGTTCCGCAAGAGGGACGAATTTCTTGATAAGCGGCGACCGTCCGTCCGTGCGCTTACCCAGCCGAAGGGTGCCCATCTGCGTGAGCGATCCCACGGGCTGCGACTTGCCTTTGCGGACGAGCTCGACTCCGGCCATGAAGGTCGTGCTGACAGCGCCC